>Ga0209832_1000001_pt1 | contig 309960 bp, 244 predicted proteins | sample COGITO_mtgs_1104_2_FD_185516 | JGI IMG/M metagenome (GOLD analysis project Ga0209832, IMG submission 185516) | Pelagic marine microbial communities from North Sea - COGITO_mtgs_110407 (SPAdes) (version 2) | ecosystem: Environmental > Aquatic > Marine > Epipelagic ...
GAGGCTTGATAGATGAAACTGCTTACCAATGGCGTAGAGCAAAATGAGGATGGCAATGAGTAAGAAGGTTTTTACCTGTGTTTTGATGTTTTGAAATGCGTAGATCAAACCATAGCTCGCTACAAAGCTGAGCACGATGGTCACACCTAAACTGATAAAGAAGTCTCCCACTGCTTCGCCACTAGATTCAGGGCCAGCAAGCGAAACCAAAAAGTAAAAGAGCATAATGCCTAAGATGTCGCTGAAGGTGCTTTCGTATATGCTAAATTCCTTTTTCAATTCAGGAAGATGAGAAACGCTCGGGATAATAATCGCACTACTCAGTATGGATAGGGGGGTGGCGTATATCATGGCTTGAACCCAAGTAAACTCAGGAATCAGAACTATGATGATTGCCGCCGCGGCGCCAGTTGCCGCCACTAAACCAATTAAGGCCACAACCAGTGATTTACCAATCAATGGCATCTTCTTTCGCTCGAGCTTCAGGTCTAAAGCAGCTTCTAACACGATCATGATTAATCCAACAATGCCTAATATTTCCAAATATGGAAACCAATCGATGCTGCCAATCGACATATACTCCATCACCTGTCGAATGATTATTCCAGTGACAATAAGCATCAGCACCGATGGCACGTTGATTCGCTTGGATAATAGATTGAAGAAATAAGAAAGTATAACCAGGACCGAAGCCGCAATTACAAGGGTGTATGCTGACATAATTAGTTTGTCTGAATCACAAGTTTAAGAGAATCTGCCTTAGTTCTAGCTTTTAACCAACGTTCCAACCGGTCAGTCTCCTCCTTTATGGGCCGCTTGCTAAATTTCACGTACCCAAATACAACGGTGTCGAGACGCATACTATCCATGTTCACAATGGGGTTTTTCATCAAGGTAAATTCTGTCACATTGCTATGTTCAGCCTTCAATTCATTGCTAATATCTTCCACTGGAAGAATTTGGCTTGACAGTCGAACGACCTCTCGTTGAAGTTTTGCGATCACATCTTCTCTCGACTTTAGTGCTTCCTCGTTTCGCTTATAGAGATCTTCTATGATGCCCGATTTCATGCTTTGATTCATGAGCTCTACGGTTGCCATGTCCAATCCATCCTCCTTGACCGCGTTTTGCCGAATAATGAGTTTTGAGTCCCTTAAACGATCGTTGGCTTCGAGCTTAGTTTCAATTTGGTGTTTTTCGTTCGTGGTTATGGGTTCTCCAAACAGCGCTACTTCAATTCGCTTTGTTTCTCCTTCGGTATGAATAGACTTTGATATAACCTGAGCGTTCGGGAAATTGAAGTTTTCTTCAATGAATTGATTCGCTTCACGTTCGAAAACAGAGTCTCGAACAAGGTTGAAGGCGATGAATAATGAGGGTAATGTAATCACGATGATAAACGCTGCGATCCATCGACGAACGCGCTTTTCTCGCGCTGGGTCAATAAAGTCTTTTTGCGGGTATCGGAGAAATCGAACTACGATAAACGTAGAGACACTGATGAATACCGAGTTGATCGTAAATAGATAGAACGCCCCAAAGAAATAGGACCAATTCTGTGTTGCCAAACCAAATCCCGCAGTACACAATGGAGGCATCAAGGCAGTGGCAATGGCTACGCCAGGAATTGCATTGCTTTTCTCTTTTCTTGACCCAGCAATAATGCCTGCCAGTCCTCCAAAAAGCGCAATGATCACATCCCAGATTGTAGGTTGAGTCCGTGCCAGCAGCTCGCTTTGTGCATCGCTCATCGGGCTTAAAGCAAAGTAAAGAGCAGAAGTGGCTACCGAAATCACCACCATAAAACCAAGGTTCTTAGCGGCCCGTTTAATTAATTCAAAGTCATTGATTCCTGCGCCCAATCCAACACCCATGATCGGCCCCATTAGAGGTGAAATAAGCATGGCTCCGATTACGACAGCGGTAGAATTCATGTTAAGCCCGACACTGGCTATCATGATGGCGAAAACTAAAATCCAGATGTTGGTGCCTTTAAATTCGACACTCTTTTTTATGTAATCCGCAGTTTCTTCCGGATCCGCCTTGTCGTCATCCAGGTTCATGCGATCACGCAAAAAGTTGAGCAATTCAACCCAAGAACGGAACAACGAGAACTTTAGTTTCGCTTCTGCTGGTGTCGATTCTTGGTTCTCTAGGGAGTCTTCAGGTGTCATTCCTTGCAAGGTAATTCTATCGATGGCAAGATAAGCACCCACCTCATTTCTTGGTCAAGTCTTGAAAAAAAATGATCACCACCAGATACGGAGGCCAAAACCAATTGCAGCTTGCTATTTTTGGAACTCCGATAAAAGGAAGTGCGATGAGCGATACAACTAAAGTGGTGAAGGAGAAAGCAAAATTGGATGTAAGCGAGGAAACTCTCTTGAAGGCTTGGGAACTAATGTGTACAGCTAAGTCAATGAGCGAGTTGTACAATGAGAAAATTCAGCTTACCTCAAAATATGTGCATGCCACCAGTCGCGGGCATGAAGCCGCGCAATTAGCGCTCGCCCTTCAGCTAAAGCCACAGGATTTTGTAGCGCCATACTATCGAGACGATTCCATTATGTTGGGCATAGGCATGACGCCATATGACCTCATGCTGCAACTTTTTGCGAAGCGCGAAGATCCATTCTCTGGAGGTCGAACATATTACTGTCACCCATCATTGAAAGATGATGACAAACCAAAAATTCCACATCAAAGTTCAGCTACAGGTATGCAAGCCATTCCTACGACAGGAGTAGGTATGGGTGTGCAGTACAAAGAATTAATGGGGTTGGCCGAAGATTACAAAGGCGAAAATCCAGTTGTGGTGTGTTCGCTTGGCGATGCTTCGATCACCGAAGGAGAAGTAGCGGAAGCATTTCAAATGGCAGTATTGAAGAAGTTGCCGATGTTGTATTTCATCCAAGACAATGAATGGGATATTTCGGCGAGCGCAGATGAAATTCGAGCTGGAGACGCCACGCATTATGCCAGAGGATTCAAAGGGCTTGAGGTGATCACCGTTGAGAAAGGACACGATTTTGTTGATTGCTACAACGCCCTGAAAAAAGCGATTGACACCATTCGTAAAGAGCGACGACCATTCTTGGTTCACCTCAAAGTTCCATTACTAAGCCATCACACCAGTGGTGTACGTATGGAATGGTATCGAGACGATTTGGAAGACGATAGAAAGCGCGATCCGCATCCATATTTGAGAGTGCAGCTATTGGAAAGTGGTATCGCAGGATCAACATTGGATGATGCCGAAAAGAGGGCGTTGGAGTTGGTCAAGGCAGATTTTGAGCGAGCGCAAAAAGCGGAAGATCCGAAACCAGAAGATTTAGAGAATCACATTTTTGCTCCAACTCCCATTACGGAAGAGCGCGGAGAACGAGATCCTGCAGGAAAAGAAAAAACGGTGATGGTGGATAGCGCGCTATTCGCTATGCGAGAAATTTTGGAGAAACATCCGGAAGCCTTGCTATACGGTCAGGATGTTGGCCACCGACTTGGAGGTGTGTTCAGGGAAGCAGCCACCCTTGCGCAGCAGTTTGGAAAAGAACGCGTGTTCAATACGCCAATACAAGAGGCATTCATTATAGGATCCACAGTGGGTATGAGCGCCGTCGGGTTGAAGCCGATTGTGGAAGTCCAATTTGCGGATTACATCTGGCCAGGGTTAAACCAACTTTTTACTGAAGTAAGCAGGAGCTATTATCTAAGTAATGGTAAATGGCCTGTTAGCGCCGTTATCCGAGTTCCGGTAGGAGCGTATGGAAGCGGTGGGCCGTATCACAGTTCTTCGGTTGAAAGCATTCTATCAAACATTCGAGGAATAAAAGTGGCGTACCCAAGTACTGGCGCTGACTTGAAAGGACTTTTAAAAGCGGCCTACTATGATCCAAATCCGTGTGTTTTACTAGAGCATAAAGGGTTGTATTGGTCAAAAATAAAAGGAACTGAGGGTGCGAAAACTACAGAGCCGAGTGAGGATTATGTAGTGCCTTTTGGCAAAGCGCGTGTTGTTCAAGAAGCCGATCAGGCAAAAGTTGATTCGGGAGAATCGTGCGTGGTGATTACCTACGGCCGAGGCGTTTATTGGAGTGAAGAAGCGGCAAAAAGTTTCCCGGGCCAAGTGGAGATATTGGATTTACGATCCATACAACCGGTGGATGCGGAAGCCATTTTTGGATCAACCAAGAAGCACGGAAAGGTGATCGTGGTGACAGAAGAACCTCGTGGTAGTTCGTTTGGTCAGGGCATTGCTGGTCGAGTGGTGGACGATTGTTTTGAGTCCTTGGACGCGCCCGTGATTACTGTTGGCGCTGTCGATACGCCAGCTATTCCACTAAATGAAATCCTAGAGCAAACGTATTTGCCAAATGCAGAAGAGGTAAGAGCTGCTATTGAAAGAGTGTTGACGTTTTAAGTCTTACGTCCCTAAGAGTTTGCGCGTAAACAGCTCATTTTCCTCTGACGTGCCAGTAGATATTCGAACGCAATTGGGAAGGCCAAACGCTCGAAGGTGTCGAATGAAGACACCTTTCTTAAGCATGTTTTCTGTGAATGCTTTTGCCAAATCCTCGGTTCCTAAATCAATCATCACAAAGTTTCCATACGATGGGATGTATTTGAGTTCCGCATCATGCAACGCCGTGTAAAATTGCTGCAAAGCGGATTTATTCAACATCACCGACTTATGCATGTGATCCGGATCATCCAGCGCACCTATTGCCGCTGCCTGAGCCAAGTTTGATGGGGCAAAGGTCATCTTCACCTTTCTCAGTGCTTCGATCAGTCTGGGGTCGCCTAGGGCATAACCAACACGAATGCCAGCGATGCCATATGCTTTGCTAAAGGTGCGTAGCGTTAAAACATTCGATTTCCGCATTGCGAAACTGTCGGGGTAATCATCCGTGATTGCTCGAGCATACTCGTAATATGCCTCATCCACTATGATCAGCACGTCATCCGGAACGGACTCAACCAAGTGATCCAGTTCGCCTTGAGATATCATGGCGCCCGTTGGGTTGTTCGGGTTTGCTACGTAAATCGCCTTCGTCTGAGGTGTAACAGACTGAACCAATCTATCAACGTCAAACTGATAACCGCGCGCCAAAGGAATACGTGCCACCTCTACCTTATTTGATTTGGCCCATATATAGACCGCAACAAAGGTTCCGTCGCACGTTAGAAGTTCATTGTCTTTTTCAAAGAATGCACGAAACACACAATCAAATACAGACTCAGAACCGTTGTCCACGGTCACATTTTCAGCCGTGCAGTTGTTCAATGCGGCAATGCGTTCGCAGAGTTCGTGTGAAGTAGGGTCGGGGTATTTGTGCGAGGTGACTAGAACGCTTTGCACGTGCTCCAGCACTTTCGGGGAAGGGCCGAGGTTGTTTTCATTGTTCCACAATATGGCCGACTCTTTTAGGTCGAGCTCTTCAATTATTTGTGAGACAGGTTTGCCTGGTTTATAGGAAACCAGTTCTTGAATATTCTTTGGAATCGTAATCATGGCGCAAGTTTTGAAATTTCTTCGCGCCTACCAGTCGTGATTGGCAGACTGGCTAAAGTTAGTTTTTCGGGATTAACCCAACAACATCAACAATAAAATGCAAACTAACATGCCTGATGCCCAAACGATTCCAAATCCACCCATTGTAGAATCGAATACCGTGTTTAAGAAGCCTTGAGGTTTTTGGTCGTGATTATCGTGTGACATTGTGTAAACTTTAAAGGACGAAAATAGCCCATTTGATCAATATTTACGTCATTAATTATGCTGCGTTTTGTCGCGTAGTTTTGTTCGAACCCGAAAATCACTTTCGATGCGCCTGTATCTGTTCGTTTTCATGCTTATTGCCTCTGGCAGTTGCTTCTCTCAATCTGCCAAATTGAAAATTTGGCTCGATCCAATATCTGAAGGACTTATGCGCGAGCATGGCTTTGAGTTGGATCACGGAACCATTAAGCCGGGGCACTTTATCATTAATGATTTTTCAGCTCGGGAAGTTGAATGGCTCACGGCGGCCGGTGTGCGATTCGAAACCTTGGAGGAGGATTTAGAAACCTACTACGTGGAGCGCAACTTATTATCCGAAGCGGAGCGAAGTAGCAGGGCAAATTGCATATCATCCGGCGGGACGGAATTTGAACAACCGGATAATTTCAAGCTCGGAAGCATGGGTGGGTTTTTCACCTATGAAGAGTTTATGGAGAACATAGATAGCATGGCTTTCTTGTATCCAGATTTAATCACCCAGCGCGCGGCAATTGACACCTTTCTTACCCATGAAAACAGACCCATTTATTGGTTGAAAATTTCGGATAATCCCTCAGTAAATGAAGCCGAACCTGAAGTGCTTTACACCGCAATTCATCATGCACGTGAACCGCAGTCGCTTTCCCAGCTTATATTCTATATGTGGTACGTGCTCGAAAACTATGGGCAAAATGATACGGTCACATACTTAGTTGACAATACCGAAATGTACTTCGTGCCCATGATTAATCCAGACGGATACATTCAAAATCAAACAACAAATCCAAATGGCGGCGGACTTTGGCGGAAGAATAGGAGAGACAATTTGGATGGGGAATTTGGTGTTGATCTAAACCGAAACTATGGGTTTGAATGGGGTTACGACAACACAGGCTCCTCACCGAGCACGTCAAGCAATACTTATCGTGGGCTAGGTGCCTTTAGTGAACCGGAAACAAAAGCCGTGAAGTGGTTGTGCGAACAAAACACATTCAGTTTTGCCCTGAATTATCACGCTCATGGAAACTATGTGATATACCCTTGGGGTTATATCACCGCGCCACTAACCCCAGATTCAAATTACTTCATCCGCTCGGCCCAATTGCTTACGGCAGAGAATAGCTACGTCTATGGCACCGGATACGAGACCGTGGGTTATGCCGTAAATGGTGATTCGGATGACTGGATGTATGGCGAGCAAACAGCCAAAAACAAAATCTTTTCAATGACGCCAGAGGTGGGTAATTCAGGAGATGGTTTCTGGCCCGTTTCGACACGAATTATTCCGCTAAGTCAAGAAAATGTACGCCCAAACCTGCTGCTTTCACACCTAGCTGGCATGTATGTAGAGATGTCTGACAAGAGCCCTGCGATGATCTCATCAACAACAGGATCCATTGATGTAGATATCGAAAGATTGGGCCTCCAGTTCGATCCAAACAACACGTATTCGCTTGAGCCTGTTTCCTCGAATGTGATTTCCACTTCAGGATCGGCAACATATTCCTCCATGAATATCGGTGATGCGGTTTCTGAGTCCTTTCCGTTTGTGCTTGACGCCTCCATACAACCAGGTGATGAGGTTGTGTTTGGGTTAAAATCTTCGCATACCGGATTCACCACAACTCAGGAGATTGTGAAAATCTTTGGAGATCCGGCGATCGCGCTGTCAAACTCAGCAGACAATATGGTAGATTTCACAAGTTTCAGTTGGTCAAATACAGACGAGGAATTTGTTAGCCCTTCCAGTTCCATTACAGACTCACCCTATGAATTTTATAGCAATAACTCGATAAATGAAATTGAGTACGAGCGCATCATCGACATGCGTAATTCATTGCATGGCTACCTTACATTTCAAGCCAAATGGCATATCGAAGGAGGCTGGGATTATGTGCAGCTTATGGCCTCTCCAGTTAATCAAAACGACTGGTCGCCCCTTTGTGGGTTGTATACAAGAGAAGGCTCCTCTGATCAAGATGAGGGGCAACCACTTTGGGACGGATTGCAATCGAATTGGGTGGACGAACGTGTGGATCTGAATGACTATGCCGGTCAACGAATCAAACTGAAATTTCGATTGGTGAGCGATCAGTTTGTGACGTACGATGGTTTTTACTTTGATGATCTTGAATTCGCAGTCCTCCAGGATCCAAACGCTGAAATTCCGATTGATACGGGTTATGTTGATTCGGTGGTGTCGGTCGGTCAGGAGTTGTGGAATGAAGACGCATTCACGCTCTTTCCGAATCCCGCTGTGGATGCGGTGCGAATCGAGAGCAACAAGATCGATGCCTTGGTTGAAGTATTCGACATTAATGGCAGGCGCGTGCTTTCGAGAAGCATTAAAAACAAGGCGACCATTCAAACGGGAAGCTGGGAGCCGGGCTTTTATACTGTTCGGTTAAGTTCTGATTCTGGGGCTGCATCCAAGAGCCTTGTTGTGTTACCGTAGTTCTTCACAACGCTAAACTGAAAAGTATCAGTGATTTACCTGATTATAGGTAACGTCTAATCACAGTCGTTGGCATAGATTCGAGAAAAATTTGACGCATGCCACGCACCATTCATACCATACGCTCAATGTTCCATTTTGAGCCGCTCAGCGAACTGGCACTTCAGCGCTATGCTATCAACTCCGATGGATCGGTTGATTTTAAAGGAGGAGACAACGGCGAACTGGAGGTCGATTTCATTTTAGAATTAATGGAGCTTTATACGGGCCTTGATAATTTTCAGGCCGAACGTTTTTCGCAGTATTCGATTTCTACCATTCTTGAATATTTGGAACGAACGCATGCATTTTATGAAAGCACGTTGCTTCCGAAAATTGAGCAATCCATTATTGGCATCAAAAAACTATTTCCAGATCACCCTATTTCTGGTGTGCTCGAGTCCTTTTTTCAATCCTATCGAAAAGAGTTGCTGTCTCATATAGATATGGAGGAAACCAAGTTGTTTCCCTATGCGCGTAGATTGGCACATGGCGGAGGCGCACGCGATTTTAGCGTTGCCGACTTTCATGACATGCATTCGCATGAAGTTGAAGATAGCTTGGATAAGATTATAAATGAAATTGAGACGAATCATCCTGAGGTAGCGCGATCATTTGCCTATCGGGCGTTTCACACCATTTTACAGCAGTTTCGCTTAGACCTTGAAATTCACCACCATATTGAAGAAAAGGTCTTTATTGAGATGTTGACGCTATTGGAAGAAGAGCAGGATTCCTTGCCTTTTCAATAACCGCTACGTGGCAGCAGGAGCATTCCCAAGCATGCGCAACATTCGAGCATGTTCTGCAATTGCCTCTCTAAATCGATCAATGCTGTTGTAAGGCACATTAAACTCTTGCGCCGTTTCCTTCACGATTTTCGAAATATGACGATAGTGTACATGACAGATATTTGGAAACAAGTGGTGCTCAACTTGGAAGTTTAAGCCACCCACATACCAGGATAATATTCTGTTTTTAGGAGCGAAATTGGTGGTGGTAACCATTTGGTGCACTGCCCAGTTATTGTCCATTTTTCCATTCTCATCCGGCAACGGATAATCGTTTTCAGGCATGATGTGAGCAAGCTGGAAAATGACCGCTGTGGCCATGCCCAGGGTATACTGCATTCCGAAAAATCCTATCAATGTGATCCACGGCGAGACAGGCGAAAGAATCAAGGGAAGCACCAGAAAAACACCGAAATAAACCACCTTCCAAAAACTAATTGTCATAATGAGTTTTCGCAATTCTGCCGGTGACTTTACAAGCTTCAATTTTCGATATTCAAAAGCTTGAGTAAAGTCTGTAACGATCACCTTCATAAGGATCAGAAAGCCATACAATAGCCACGCATACAGATGCTGGTACTTGTGCATTGGACGCTGAGGTTGATGTGGAGTGAATCGTAAAAAGAAAGGAATGTCAACGTCGCCATCAGCGCCTTCAATGTTGGTGAAGCTGTGATGAAGCACGTTGTGCTGATACTTCCAGATACTGCTATTGATGCCTAAGATGTTTATAAAGCCACCAAAGAATTTATTGACGCTCTCGTTTTTAGAATATGCCCCATGATTGGCATCGTGCATTACGCTAAACCCAATACCAACAGCACCAATCCCCATAGCCAACCACAATCCTAATATGGCCCAAACCGAAGTGACCAATCCGCTAATGATGAATCCGAATGGAATAAAGTAGAGCGCGATAAGCACGGTGGTCTTGGTGATCATTTCTGCATTGGCAGTGCGCTCAATGTGATTTGAAACGAAATAATCATTTACCCTTGACTTTAGCGTCTTGTAGAACTCAGCGTTTGATTGTCGGTTAAACCGATAAGAAGAAATTGACATAGAATCTATGGCTTGTTTTTGAAAGTTCGTCGTGCGATTTTTCGATGTGCAAAGATAGGTCTTAATGCACAATGAAGTCGCATGTCTATTGCCAAAAGAGATGAATTATGTCATTGAAATGGGTTTCTTAAGTATTGATAATTGTGGAGATAAGGTCAATAAGCAATACGATATGAAATAGCCGCAGCAGCGCGATGCCAATGCCTCGGAACTCAGTGAATTCTTTATTGGGAACCAAAGAGGAGACTTTGTGATCCCGCTAGGAATCGAACCTAGATCAAAAGTTTAGGAAACTTCTATTCTATCCATTGAACTACGGGACCAGTATCAAGCAAAACAATCCATTGCTGGAACCTCTTGCTCAACTTAGCTGCGAAATAAAACATTCTCATGCGGGGGCGGAAATAAATCGTGGCAACACCGTCGGATTATTTTTTTCGGATCATACGACCTATTTTCGTCTTTTACGTCTGTGAACATATGAAACCGCTAACCCTATCCCTTGCACTCATTCTGACGCTATCGTTAGTTGCCTGCAATCGCGGTGCTTCCATCAAAGTCAAAAATTCCCTTTCCAAAACAACCATCGAAAACCTCTATTGGGGTGATGCCTATGTAGGTGGGGCATTGAAGCCAGGAGAAGAGACGGAATTTTTTAGAGTAAAAGCTGGAGATGAGACGCTTCCAAATTCCAATCAGATACGGTTTACGGTTCTGAATCAAGGCATGCAGGAATTCTCTACTGAACAAACCTACGACCTAGAAAAAACGCAAGAGCTCTTCATCGAATTATCCGATACAACGCTGCTCTACGAAATCTGATTACCGTTCTACAACGATCTTCCGCACCTCATTCAATCCTTCTCCTTTCAACTTCACGATGTAAACTCCCGAGCTTAATTTCAGGTTAAACTTCTTAGCGAAGTCTCCACCCGAAACAATCTGTTCTTTATATACGCGCTGGCCAGAAAGTGAGTACACTTCCATTTCAGCGACTCCCGCGTATTGAAGCAACTCCACGTAGAAGCTACCTGCATTCGGGTTAGGATAAATGCCAAATTGAGTCGGCCCATCAAGTTCTTCTGTGGTTAGCGGGTAGAATGTGCCATTAATCAGTACCAAGGTGTCTCCTCCGATAACGTAAACTTCCTCGTCATTCACCACGGTTACGATCGTGTCAATCGTCATCGCATCGATGGCGAATGCAAACTCAATCTTATTTCCGAATTCACTTTCAAACGATTCAGCAATGCCGCCGTCGTTCCAGATTCTTAAATAACCCGAACCTTGGTTCGGGTTTGCCCAGTAGGAGAGCCCGTCATCTTGGTTATCGGTTACCTCTAATCTATAGCATCCTGTATCCAAACTCAATGTGTCCCAATAAAGCGTGTTAGCCGTGAGCGCCGATCCGTTTTTAATCAGGATCGGTGTGTTTTGGGCATTGTATAAAATCAAGCTGTTTTCACTCGGATTAGCGTTTGTCTTGAATTGGATGATAATCTCTCCTTCATACAATTCTGGAAGATCAAAATTGGATGTGAACGCATCGTTGGCGCTGTATCCATCTGTAGATCCGTTTGGCGCGCTAACCGTGGCGGTAAACTTATTTGAGCCATCGCCCATATAGAATGCACCATCCTGAAATGGAAGTTCCACTTCTTCTTTTTCTAAGAAACCAAGGCTTCCGGTCCATTCGTATGTTTTTGGAATACCACCTTGAACTTGATAGCTAATCGTAGCGCTCGTCATTGTCGTCGATCCATTGTTTCGAAGAACGATCTTCGGCGCGTAACATACCGGGTTCTTTCGTGAATAATACCCTCTTTTAGAAGGCGAAATAACATCGTAAACTTCTGCATCGAGCGCATGTGCAGGTTCATCATATTGAATCACGTGCATAGCAACTACGTAGTTCCCGTTGCCCATTCCAGCATTGTTTGATGGTACGGGAGTAATTCGGTAGTCTAACTCATAGTCACTTCCAGAAACCATGGATGAGATGTCGTATTCAAAGTCCTTTACTAGGTCTCCAGGGCACCAGCCTTCACGCGCTCCAGGCCATGTTCCACCTTGCGGATAAACTGGGTTCAATGCGCATTCGTGCGTTTGCCAGATATGCCAATCCGAGGCTTTGAATCCGTCCACGTATAATGAGTGTGTATTGTCTTTCCACTCACAGCAGTGTGGGTAATTTCCAGTGTTGCTGTTGTGCCCATGTCCAGTTAAACGAGCAATAACCTTTTGTCTTTTGGCGCTCGGATGAATGTCTATGGTTGTTGGAGCCAAGGCATCGTCATCGTCAAGTGCACTATATCTTTTTGAACCTGACTGTCCCCAAGGTCGCGTAAGCTCAACTACGTTTGCTGGAGGTGTTCCATCAATAAATGCGAATTTCAAATCAAGAAGCTCTTGTTGGTTTCCAGATGAAAGATCAACCGAATCTCGAAGAAGGTGAGCGTAGTCCGTGACGTCATAAATCCAAGTAAATCCTTTTGGGCCTAAGGTTAAGCCGATGCCGTAAGGTGTGATGAATCGACCAATCTCATAGCGATCAACCACATCGTATGGTGGATAGAAGAAGGTGAGCTCTTCATTGATCCAAATAGTAGTGCCGGCGTAGTATGTTGAGTCAATGGCATTTCCGTTTTGATTGTAAACGTAACTGTATCCTTCTGGGCTAGCATATGTTCCGTTAACTGCTTCCACATGGTTTCCACTTACTGCATATTCAACAACCGAAAATGGCTTTTGAAGAACTGTGTCGAAAAGGGTGTCAGTGATCACGTTGTCAGTATATTCTCCTTGCGACAACCAAACGTTAGGAACCACGGTTGTCTTTGATCCGTTTTTGAAAATTTCAGTTCCCGCATATGTCGAGACACGTGGTGCACCATGCCAATATGCTACGAGCGAAGAAGGAGCTGAGTTTGTTAGTGAATAACCATCGTCAAACTTTAGGTAAACGGCCATGTCATTGTAGTTGGCATGCGACGCTGTTACATCTCTGTACATCCAATTGCTGATGGTGGCTCCATCCAATTCTTTCTTCCAAACTCTAAACTCATCCACCTTTCCGTACCAAGGGTTTCCATTGGTGGCGCTTCCGATGATCAGTTGTTTTATAACGCCTATCGTTCGGTTTTTATCCGTGCCTGACTGCCACAACACTCCGTTTAGATAAATGGCCATCTGACCTGTGCCCGCGTTTTTAGTGAACGCCCAATGATTCCATTGACCTTCGTAATCGCTTGCGTTTGCGGCTTTATTGATGCGGTCGTAACCGGCACCACTTCCAGCATCCCAATACGCAGATCCGTTGCTCCACGGCAAGTGCGCATTCAAAGCGCGAACATTATTGAAATCAATTCCTTCGAAAATGGATGTGTTTACCGGGAGAATGTTGGCGTCTCCGTTCATCCAAAAGCTTATCGTGATTTCATCTCCAAAATCATACGAACTAAGTGGAATTTCAATTCTATTTCTGTCTTCCTCGAATACAACGTATCCATCTGAACCATTGCTGTAGAATCCAATGGTATCAACTTCGTTTGACGCCGAAACTGCATGCGCTGTGCCAGCATCATCATTTGTGAAGCTTAATTCTACCAACACGTTTGACGTGCCATCCCATGCAAATGTTTCCCAAAGCGTAAAGGCCTGAACGCCTGTTGCACTGATCGGATTGTTTGCTTCGTAGACCTTCGTCATCCCTTGAGATTCCATTTGATCTAGTGTGTTCGAAGTGTGGTTTCGCATTCGAATGGTGAAGTGCTTTAATGCTGATCCTAATTGAGTGATGTCCAACGAAAGCTTGTCGATCGTGTCCGCGCTAAGACCGGCTGCAGTAAGCTCTGCTGCCTCAATGATAAACTGAAATCGAGATGACTTTGAATCGGACGCCAGTGCATTTGTTGACGTGGCTGAGCCACCAAATACAGCGTATGTACTATCGGTAATAACACTGTCAATTACCCTTGACGTTTGAAACCATCTATGGGCGTCATACATTGGAGTGTTGTGCGTTCGGACCGTATCGAAGTCATATCCGCCACCGAGAAATCTTGAATGCGTGGATTCAGTTGAGTCCATTTCTCCGGTATGGTCATAAAGAAAGGTATAGGTCAAATAATCCCATTCGCCACACTGAAATTGATCTTGTGTTGTTGCGGGGTCACACTTTAGTGTCTTGTACATCAATACTTTTCTATACGATTCGTTCGGAGCAGGAAAGTTGAACATATCGCGCCGCTTCGTTATATCATCAAAAGTGAAGGTTTGAACGAAGGTGGTGTCCTGGCTGTAACCCACAAGGGAAACGCACGTGGAAAAAACAAAAAGAAGGAGGAGTGAGGTAGCTTTCATACGGATTTTGATATCCGACAAATGTACGTCACTCGATTGGTATGATTAATCGTTTCAGCGAATCTCTGTGCCTGATTCAAACTCAGATTCAGGACTTACGAATACAAGTTCCGACGATGAATTTTCGGCCATCAGGATCATACCTTGGCTTTCGACGCCTCTGATTTTTCGGGGCTCAAGATTGCATAAAACGGAAACCTGCTTTCCAATCACAGCCTCTGGCTCGTAGTGCTGTGCTATACCAGAAACAATAGTTCGGGTCTCGCCGCCAAGGTCCACTTGCATTTGTAGCAGCTTATCTGCCTTTTCAACTTTTTGAGCGCTTAGTATGGTTCCAACGCGGATGTCCATTTTGGTGAAGTCGTCAAAGGAAATATTCATCTTATAAGGGCGTGTATTTGTTGATGGGGTTTCAGTTGGCTTGCTAGCCGAAAGCTTTTCAATTTGCGCTTCAATTTCGGCATCTTCAATTTTCGCGAATAATAATTCAGCGGGTCTTATTTCGTGGCCCTCGAGAAATCCATTAAATACTTTGTCAATCCCTAAGAGCGTGCGAATCTTCCCAGATGTATCAGGAAGGAATGGATCTATTGCTTCCGCTAAATACGCGCAAATGTTGAGCGCGTTAAACATGATTTCCTTGACTTGATCGGGATCGGTTTTTTGAAGTTTCCATGGTTCAAGATCAGCGAGGTATTTATTGCCAAATCGAGCAATATTCATAGCGGCTGATAGTCCGTCGCGAAATTTGTATGCAGCAATGGCAGCATCGCGCGTTTCAATGTGTTCCAAACATTCGTCACTGATTTGACTTGATGGATCAGATTGAAACGGAACTACGCCATCATAGTATTTGTTTGTGAGTACAACTACCCGATTCACGAAGTTTCCTAGGATGGAAACGAGCTCATTGTTGACCCGAGCCTGATAGTCTTTCCATGTGAATTCACTGTCCTTGGTTTCAGGTGCAATGGACGTAAGAACATATCGAAGCTCATCACGTCGACCCGGAAAATCTTCTAGATATTCATGAAGCCAGACTGCATGGTTTCTTGATGTCGAGATTTTGTCGCCTTCGAGATTCAGGAATTCGTTTGCTGGAACATTCGTCGGAAGATTAAATCCGCCATGCTCTTTTAGGATGATGGGGAATATGATGCAGTGAAAAACAATATTGTCCTTCCCGATAAAATGCACCATCTCCGTATCAGTATCTTGCCACCAGCGTTTCCAGTCAGCCCCATTTCCCTGGCCTTTCGCCCACTGCTTCGTAGCTGAAATGTATCCAATAGGTGCGTCTAACCATACATAGAGGACCTTTCCATCAACACCCTCGATTGGTACAGGAACTCCCCAGTCCAAATCTCTTGTCATTGCTCGATCTCCAAGACCACCTTCGATCCAGCTCAGGCATTGACCCACAACTTGCTTTCTCCATTCTGCTGCGTTATGATGTGCTTCGCCATTCAGCTTGCCATCTCGAATAAAGGCGTCAATCCATTCAGAATGATCGCCCATTGGCAGATAGAAATGCCATGTCTTTTTTAATTCAGGCTGTGCGCCACTTAAGGTTGACCGTGGATTAATTAATTCGGTCGGACTTAATGTCTTTCCGCAATTCTCACACTGATCACCATATGCCCGATCGCTTTGGCAATTAGGGCACGTACCAATGATGAATCGATCTGCAAGAAATTGTTTGGCCTCAGGGTCAAACATTTGGTCGTTTTCGACTTTCTTGAAAACGCCTTTCTTATAAAGGGTTAGGAAAAATTCCTGTGCGGTTTCATGATGAAGCGCTGATGACGTTCGGTGGTAAATGTCAAAGTCAATTCCAAAGTTTTCAAACGCCGCTGCGTTGATTCCATGAAAGCGATCTACAATTTCTTTTGGAGTCGAATCTTCCTTAATGGCCTTCATGCTAATGGCAGCGCCATGCTCGTCTGATCCACAAACGTGAAGCACATTTTCATGTCCAACTTTTCCTCTTAAGAATCGGGTATATATATCAGCGGGAAGGTATGCGCCTGCAATATGCCCAATGTGTAATGGGCCATTTGCGTAGGGTAGAGCTGAAGTAATTAAGTGACGTTTAGCCATGAACTAATTTGTTATTAATGCGCCCTCGTGTATGATTCGTGAATCAATTCAATTCGGAGCCTCAAAAGTAGTAATACCTTAGTGCCTTGATGACACCGAATTACCTCAAAGTTGGAGATAAGGTGGCGCTGATTGCCACAGCCAAACGAATTGATATTGGAGCGCTTGATGGCGCAATACGCGAAGTCGAGTCTTGGGGACTTAAAGTGATTCCCGGATCTAACCTATACTCGGCATATAACCAGTTTTCGGGTACAGACATTCAGCGTCGTCAAGACCTTCAGCGGGCCATTGATGATCCGGAAATTGATGCCGTTATTTTTGCCAGAGGCGGCTACGGTACTGCACGCATTTTGGATGAAATTGATTGGGAGAGCTTCCAAAAAAATCCAAAATGGCTTTGTGGGTTTAGCGATTTGACCGCGTTACACGGACACGTTTTTCAGAATTTTCAGATTGAAACATTGCATAGTATGATGCCAATTTTTTTCAAAGATGGAACGCCAAATGCTGGAAGCGAATCGCTCAAGAAGGCGCTGTTTGGTTATTCACATGCATTGAAATGGAATTCACATCCATTAAATAGACTAGGCGAAAATTCGGGTCCCTTAGTCGGTGGAAACCTCAGCGTAATTTGCTCCATTATTGGAAGCAATAGTTCGATAGACTATTCGGATAAGATCTTGTTTTTAGAAGACCTCTGCGAAAACTTGTATCATCTTGATAGAATGATGATTCAGCTGAAACGAGCGGAGATGTTATCAAAACTCAAAGGGCTTGTTGTTGGTCAGTTTACCGACATGGAAGACAATGAAATTTCCTTTGGAAAAGACGCGAACGAAATAATTTTTGACGCCGTTTCTGAATATGATTTTCCTGTGTCATTTGATGCGCCCATTGGACATGTGAAAATGAATATGTCCATTCGACATGGTGCTATTGTTCGTCATTCTAATCTTGAACAATCGATAGTGTCGTATGAATAAAGCGAGTCTTTTGTCATCATATTCGAGGTTTTTGGAGAGATCAAAGTTTGACTAACTAATGGCGGAGCACAATGATTTAGGAATGCAGGGCGAGTCTCTTGCGAAGAAGCATCTAATAAATTCTGGTTACTCTATACTAGAAGAAAATTGGCGATTTGGAAAAGAAGAAATTGACATCATCGCCCAAATCGGATCTGAGCTGGTCATCGTAGAGGTGAAGACACGGAATTCGGATTTTTTTGGTGAACCGCACGAGTTTGTATCTAAGTCCAAGCAGCGACATCTGATTCGTGCAGCAGCAGCATACATTGACAAGCACGATATCGATTTGGAAACGCGTTTTGATGTAATAGGCGTAATCCTTAACAAGACAGTCGAAAAGATTGATCACATGGAGTCGGCCTTTCAACCTTCTTGGTAGTTAAAAGTAGAGTAGGTGCCCATTTAGCCCGCCATTGCTGTTCCATTCAAGTGCAGGGAATGGGAACTTCACTACTCCAAAAATTGGCTTCAACCAGATTAACCCCTTTGGAAGCTTGGTGTGCTGAAGGTCTATATCGAGTGATAGCAGTAACTGTCGTTCTCGAATTCTATTGCTGGTAATAGTAGCTAGCGGATCATCTGGGTCGGTCCATGTATTTGATTCACTGCCCAAAAGATTGTTTGCGCTATATCCTACGGCAACATTTAACCACTTCGGAACACGATCCGATTTGCCCGTCAAACTCCAGATGTTGCAACTAAGCCAATAGGTTTGGCCGTTATAGTCTTTTAGCCATTGTTCATAAAGGCCTTCGCCAAAAACATTTCGGGCTCTTCGGCCTTCCGCTCCGCCCGCCGAAGTTAATCCGCTGGGCCAAAAACTGTATTTGAGTCGTATTCGTTGTTCATCCCATCCAAGTTGCTGCGAAACAAAAAGCCCAGTTCCAACAGTGTTAAACAGTAGGTCGTAATTACTGAATCCCCAACCGCTTGAGAAACCATCCATAACCTCCACGGCAAGCTGATAGCTGTAGCTCAAACCTGCGGCCCACCAAATCGATTTTCGTTTGTCAATTCCGGCCCATCGATTTATGAGGTACAGGTTGGCTCCCGCCTGATAGGCTGTGGTTGCATGCCCGACCTTGTCCATTTGATACCAACCATCCCAGTCATTAAAAAAGTGAAATCCACCCGTCTGGTAGTCGCTATACCAAGCGAACTGCAGTCCGGTAAGCGATACCGCGTAAAGACCGCCTTCGGCTATACCAATGGCTATGACGCGCTTTGGATTTAAGCTATCGGCGGATTCATGCCAATTTTGGCCCTGAAGCGCAGTGAAAAAGAATAGGACTGATATACAAAGGATGCATCGCACGCTGTAAATGTAAACACAGGCGTAAGAAGTCTTAAATAGTCTAGCTTTGCAGGCTGAATTAGAAGCTATGGCTAAAAAGAGTACTTGGGAGAAGCGCGCAAAGAAAGTGCAGAAGGAAGAACACCTCGTGTTAGGTGGTAACACCAACAAGAAGAAACACGGAGTCAAGAAGAAATTTCCATTTGGTCCTAAAGAAGAAGGATCTGGCCGGCCGCAGAAATCTAGCGCAGAACGAGACTCAGATGGCGCTGGATACAGGGGAGGCACTGGTAGCTCTGACCGTGGAGGTTCTGGCTATAAAGGCGGCTCAGGTAGTTCAGACCGTGGAGGCTCTGGATACAAAGGAGGCTCTGGAAGCTCAGATAGAGGAGGCTCAGGTTATAAAGCTGGTTCAGGCGGATCGGACCGTGGCGGCCGAGACAAACCAAAATACACGATTTCACGCGATGGAGATGATTCAAAATCAGATCGCTCAAGAAAGCCAGCGGGCAAGTCTGATGGATTCAAATCTGACCGTAGCTCTAGATCTGATTCTAAACCAGGAGGATATAAATCAGATCGAGGATTCAAGTCCAAAGATCGGCCTGGATTTAAGTCCAAGGATAAACCATTCAGTAAGTTTCGTAAAGAGGAATCTGATGGTGCTTTTAAAGGAAAAGGTTCAGTGCGAAAGGAGTTCAGTAAAGACGATCGTAAAAAATCACACTCTAAGTTTTTAGAGGATCAGAAATTTGATGGGTTCGAACAACGAGGTCAAAAGCCAAATGATTTAATTCGAATAAACAAGTACTTGTCTATGGCGGGTGTTTGTTCCAGAAGAGAAGCGGATACATTTATCGAGCAAGGCTTAGTAACGGTAAACGGTGAAGTAATCACTGAGCTGGGAACAAAGGTCAAGCCTACCGATGAAGTGAAGTATGCCGGCGAGCGCGTGAAGGCAGAGTCTCTTAGATATTTGCTGCTAAACAAGCCGAAAGATTGCATTACAACATTGAGCGATGAGCGCGGAAGAAGCACAGTGATGGGCTTGGTGAAAAACGCATGTCGAGAGCGCATTTTTCCTGTTGGAAGATTAGACAGAAACACAACAGGATTATTGCTACTCACCAACGATGGTGATATGGCGAAAAAATTGACCCATCCAAGTCACGAAGTTAGAAAGGTGTATCACGTTATTACGGATAAGAATATCTCGGTTGCTGATTTGAAGAAATTGGAATCTGGGGTTGAACTAGATGACGGAGTGGCAAAAGCCGATGCTGCATTATTTGCAGGTGATGGTTCTGTTCGTAACGAAGTTGGAATGGAAATTCACAGCGGAAGAAATCGTGTCGTAAGACGCATGTTCAGCGAACTTGGATATGAAGTAACCCGCCTTGATCGAGCAGCATTCGCAGGGTTAAGCAAAAAGGGATTGCCACGAGGAAGATGGAGATTCCTCACCGAGAAAGAGGTCAACTACCTCAAGATGCTCTAGGCTAAAAGTCCTTAGTTTATAAGTCTTTTCCATAACACTTATTGGCCCCAAAACCATAAGTAGCTTCGAATATTCATTCGATTGACTCGTTAATGCATCATGCGTAAGCTTCTTATTTGGATTCTAGCCCTGCTCATCCTATTCGTGATGGCCATGGTTGCCGCATACTACCTTGCAAAAAAGTATGAGGAACCGGTGCGGAATTATATCGTGTCGGAGGTCAATAAACGCCTCGATGCCCCGGTGCATGTGTCCGATATCAACTTTTCATTATTAGAACGATTTCCTTCTGCGTCATTGGTTATGGACAGCGTTTGGGCCGAAGAGGATATTGTAAAAATCGGCGATCCAGATACACTCCTCTTTTTTCGAAAGGTTTATTTAAACCTCAATGTGCTCGATATCTTAAATGGTCAATACAAGATCAATGAAATTGAAACTAGGGACGGCTTTCTCCGATTAAAGGTGGATGAAAAGGGGTTTGACAATTACCGGATATGGAAGGAAAGCGAAGACACTACCGGATTTCTTCTTGAGTTGGATAAAGTGCATATAGAAAACGGATTGTTGTCCTATGAAAACAAAGCTCGAGATCAGGAGATCAAGCTCACAGCCGACGACTTATACTTTGCTGGCTCCTTTTCAAGGAAGGACTATACAATGGAGGTTAAGGGCGATGGTATTGTCCATGAATTGCGTTTGAAAGGCAATAACTACTTGGATGAAAGGAAGGTTGCAGTTCAGTCCGAATTGGAAATCAACGCCGAGTCTGAAACATATGCCTTTAAGGATGGGAGGTTACTCATCGACAACGCGCTTGACTTTAACATATCCGGAAACTTCATCGGCAGCGGTGTCGACCTCAGCATTGTCGGGAACGATTTAGACATTATCCGTTCCCTGTCTCTATTGCCGCTCGAAAGCAGGAAGATTTTTGAGGCCTATTCCAGTTCTGGGATTCTTGATTTCCAATGCACGCTAAAGGGCGCCTTCGGGAGAACCGAAAACCCACGGCTCCAGGCGGAGTTTTCAATTGAAAATGGCGCGATTAGTAAAAAGGGATCGAAATGGAAATTATCGGACCTTTCTGGGTCAGGATCCGTGGATAACGGTGAACGTCGAAAGATGACAAGCACAAGGCTTTCGCTTGATGTGCTAAGTGGCAAGTTTAACGGCGATCCGTTCGAGTCTCAATTTGTTGTCTCGAATTTTCAGCAACCTAATATTGATGGGAAGGCCAAATTGAAAACGAATATTCAGGCCGTCGATGAGTTTTTAGATATTGAGTTTATTGATGAAGGAAAAGGGGAACTATGGATTGATGCTTCCATTAACACAACACTTGTGAATCCGTCTGAGTCTAGTGCGCGCGACTTTTTAAACTCGAAAGCAAGCGGATCTATCCACATTTCGAATGCAGAACTCCGACTAAAGGATGATGATCGATACTATGGTATTGATTCGGCACATTTTAATATCGTCGACAACTCGCTGGATATCGTGAATTACACCGGTAGGATCAATGATTGTGAGCTCAGCCTGAAGGGAAAAGCGGATCACTTCCTTGACTACTTTTTTACAGAAAACGGCATATTGAATGTAAACGGGGATATAAAAACTGGGGTAATCGACTTGCGCGCTTTGTTTCCCACGGAAGGTGAGTCCGAGGGCAACGGGAGTATTGTTATCGCTTTTTCTCAGAGAGCCACGTGGGATTTAAATATTCAGGCGGAGTCTTTCTTAAATGGGAAGTTTGAGGCGCTTGATGTTCAGGGACGACTCCTAATGGATGAATATAAAGTGGAGGCTCGAAATCTAAAATTTGGTAGCCTAGGTGGAAGCATGGAAGGCAATGCTGGTGTGTACAGGTTTGCCAAGAATCAATTCGGCGTGAAGGCCGACTTCGATGCGACCGCATTAGATGTAAAAGCGCTCTTTTATACCTTCAACAACTTTGATCAAAGCTTTATTCGATCTGAACATATCACGGGTACGGCCTCCGCGGTCATTCACTTCCAAGCATTTTGCGATTCCACACTAAACATCGACAGCAGGAGCGTTGTTGCGACTTCTGAGCTGAAAATATTGGACGGATCTCTGGAAAATTTTGAGCCGCTAATCTCTGTAGCAGATGAAATTAAGAAGAAGCCAATGCTTCGTCTATTTGTTTCAACCGATGAACTTAAGAAACGGCTTGAAAACATCCAATTTGCGCAGTTGGAAAATCAAATAACTATTAGAGATGGTGTGGTGCAAATACCTCAAATGGATATTAAGTCATCAGCGATAAACCTGAACGTTTCAGGTACACACTCATTTGACCATGAGATCAATTATGCCATGGATTTCGCCCTATCCGAGTTGGTCGAGTTAAAGGATCGAAAAGAACCATACAATGAGTACGTGAACCGAGATGAAACGGGACGGACGAGAGTATTTCTAACAATGATTGGTACAACCGATGATTTCGAGATTGATGTGAAACGCACCAATGTGAAGTCTACGATCAAAGAAGATCTGCAATCCGAAAAGAATGTGGTTAAAGGTCTTTTAAGGGAGGAGTTTACACGATCTCCGTCCGACACGTCTTCTGAGGTGAATCAGGCGGGCCTTCCAAAAGTGGAGATTGACTTTGATCCGGAAGAAGGATTGGAAAAGGATTCAACATTGGAGCAGCAATCAACGGAGAAACCAAAGAAGAAATCAGGTTTTGGGAAAATCATCAAGAAGACCGAGACCAATAAGAAGAAGCTAGGAGACGGCGAATTCGATGACGACGATTTCTAATCTTGATCATGTTTTGCGCATATTCGTGAATTAGGGATGTCTAAAAGCTACAATATATACTCTCGTAAACAGCGGTGGAAACTGCTGTTGTTCGCTATAGCGCTCGGTATCGTAGGAGTTTCATTGGCCTATACCAAAACACTTGTAGACAAGATTTCATCGGAAGAGAGAAAGAAGGTAGAGATATGGGCTGATGCCGTCCAGAAACGGTCGGCGTTGGTTAATTATACGAGCCGACTTTTTAATAAACTTCAAAAAGGAGAACGCGGAAAAGTTGAGCTCTATTTGGAGGCGACCAAATACCTTGTTAGGCCTGATGTGCATGAAGTAAGTTTTGCTTTGAACGTGCTGAATGACAACACTACAGTGCCCGTTATTCTCACGAATAGCGAAGGCGAAATAACATCCTACCGAAACTTAATATTCCCTCCTGGCGCAGCTAAGGATGAAGTGTTGAGGGTGGAGTTGGCAAACATGGCCGCGCAATATGATCCGATTGAAATTGTCTATTATGGAAACAGCAGTGTGTTTTTATATTATCGAGACTCAAGACTATTTAGTGAGCTGAAAACCACTTTCGACGATCTTCAGCAGTCCTTCATTTCTGATCTTATTTTAAATGCAGCATCAAGCCCTTTAATTCTGCTCGATAGTGCCTCGAATGAAATAATTGAGGCGGGAAATGTGGATTCAATTGTGTTCAATGATGAAGAAGCGTTGTCCATGAAGTTGGATGAAATGATGGAGCAGCACGCTCCGCTTCGAATAGAGATTAATGGGCAAAGTGCCATGGTCTATTACGAGGACAGCTTTCTTCTGACACAGCTCAAGTATTATCCGTTGGCTCAATTGGGCATTATTGGACTCTTTGTGATGATTGCTTACTTGCTATTTAGTACAGCCCGAAAGGCAGAACAAAATCAAGTGTGGGTTGGTATGAGTAAAGAGACAGCGCATCAATTAGGTACACCATTATCGTCTATGATTGGCTGGGTTGAACTGTTGAAGGGGGAACCTAAAACAGCACAAATTGCCTTGGAGTTAGAGAAGGACGTTTCTAGACTTCAGGTGGTGACAGAGAGGTTTAGTAAAATTGGATCGCAACCGGAGCTGGTCCTTGTTGATCTGTGCAAATTGTTGAGAAACACCATCGATTACTTCGAATTGCGATCTGGAAAGAACGTGACCTTCGAAATTGAAATGCCTGATGAGCTGATGGTTGTGCTGAATGAATCACTCTTCGAATGGGTCATTGAAAACTTAATTAAGAATGCGCTCGATGCAATGGATGGAGTCGGTACCATTAAAACCGTCGTTTCGGACCAAGATCACCGCGTACTGATAGATATTACAGACTCGGGTAAAGGCATAGTGCCGGGTGATTTCAAAACGATTTTTGAGCCTGGATTTACAAGCAAAAAACGTGGATGGGGACTTGGGCTTTCATTGAGCAAGCGCATTGTGAAAGAATATCATCAGGGAAAAATATATGTCCTGAAATCGGTCCTAGGTAGCGGCTCTACATTCCGTATATCACTGCGTAAATAATCGAGTATTATACTTTTAGGTCGAATTATACAACCTGAAACTTATGGCTTGGTTCCAACCTTCATTCGAATCTTTCTTCACCGACCTAAAGAAAAACAACAATCGGGATTGGTTTCTAGCCAATAAAAATAGGTACGAGGAAAACGTCAAAAAGCCTTTCGAAGAGTTCGTTGCGCAGATGATTGAGCGGATGCAAGCGTATGATCCTGAATGCAGAATCCAACCCAAGGATGCCATATTCAGAATTTACAGAGATGTGCGCTTTTCAAAGGATAAAACGCCGTACAAAACACAGGTTTCTGCAATCATTGGTAGAGGAGGTAGAAAGGAAATGGCTGTGGCAGGAATGTATTTGGAACTTGGAGAGAAACATGCCCGAGTCTATGGCGGCGTTTACCAACCAAACAAGGAACAATTGCACGCCATTCGCCAAGAAATTCTGTACAACACCCAAGGCTTTAAATCACTGGTAAACGACAATGAGTTCAAGAAATATTTTGGTGAAATTAGGGGAGAAAAAAATAAGCGGTTGCCCTCTGAATTTGTTGAAATTCAGGAAGAACAACCGCTTATTGCGAATAAACAGTTCTATTATTACTCAGACCTAGATCCAAGTGAAATAATAGGTGATACCCTTATCGATGAAATGTTTCGACGGTATGAAGCGAGTGCTCGAATGAGGCAATTTCTTCATGCGCCACTTAACGATTAGAATTGGTAGCTAAGTCCTAATGAAAGAACTTCTTTAAACTGAATTCTAGGGCCATTTCCGTCGTTAATTCCATCATCATTTCGGTCAACGGCGATGTTAATGTCGTCGTCATAGATGAGGTGTGTGCTCAGGCTAGCGGTTAGAAACTTGTTGATTTTCATCGCAATAAGAGTTTCCCAGTTCACATCAATGTTTCCAGCGTTTTGCAAGTAGTTCGCGAAGAAATCTGCCTTTGTGGTAAGCTTCACATTTTCCATCAAATCCTTTTGATAGGCGACTTTTAAATATCCACCGATTTCATATCTAACATTCTCACCTTCGGCAGTCATAGCAACAGTTACAGGGTCGTATTCTGCAGCCGCAACACCGAATGCGCCAGCGTTTGCTAATCTTTGATTATCAACAATGGTAACCTTTGCTGTCAATGGAGATAGGTATACACTGAATCCTTCACTTGGTTTGTAATCAATACCCGTTCCGAGCAAAAAGTAACCTGGAGCAAACGGATCAGAAATCAGCGGTCTCGTTGGAGTTCCATAATCATATCCAGCGTCCCATTGGGTTCTGAATGTAGCCAAGCCAGCCCAGTAGACATTTAGCAAAGGTGTCGTATGTCCAACTTTAGAGTTGATTTCAATTTTATCGTCTGTTTTTTGAAATTGAGCTCCATCGTCTAGTTTGCCGATAAGCGTTTGACCGTATGCAGCATCAAACGTATTGTCCCATGTCCATTTGTCTTTTGCATAATTTGCATAAAGACTAAGGATAGCAGTTCCGTTAATGGCGTTGTTACCACCACCTTGCCAGTTTGATAAATAAGTTTGTGAGAAATTCAATCCAGCGATTCCGCCTTTTTTCCATGGTCCCTCAACCGCAGCTTCAGTAGCTGCCTCATCTTGTGCGTATGTCGTTGCCATGAGAGACAACAGACATGCAGTTAATAATACATGCTTCATATTGATAATTAAGATTTAGTTTTAAAAGAGTTAATTGCGTTTTTCGTGAAATCAGATAGCACCAACCGGCCGCTAATTTTTGCTCGATCAACCAAGAGCGTATCCCAATGTTCTGTGCCTTCCCAGAAGACATGTTTTAGTTCTGTCATTGCCTCTGGGCTATACTTCTTTATTCGAGTAAGAAAGGCATCCAGTGCCGCATCCATTAGCGTAGCATCGTCACTAACTGAATTGTAAAGTCCTCGTGTTTGAGCCCATTCGGCTGTTCGCCATTCACTTGCGTCTATCGCCAGTTCTGTAAAAGCTGATTTCCCCATTTTACGTTCAACGGCCGGGCCAACAACGAAAGGGCCAATTCCGATAGCCAGTTCTGACAGCTTTATCGACGCATGTTTAGTGGCGAAGCAATAGTCAACTGCGCTTGCAAGGCCAACTCCACCTCCAACGGCTTTCCCTTGTACTCTGCCAATTACAAACTTCGGAGATCGGCGAATTGCATTGATAACCTTCTCAAATCCAGTAAAGAACTCTAATCCGCCCTGGGCGTCGTCAACCGCAATTAGCTCATCGAAGCTTGCGCCGGCACAGAAGGCCCGCTCCCCACTTGATTTGAGTAATATACAAGACGCATCAGACTGACCAGCTTGATCAATTTGCTTGGCAATTTCTCCCAATATCGAACCAGGCAAAGAATTGCTTTGCGGGTGAAAAAACTCAACGACGGCAATGCCATCGGTGGTCGAAGTATTTACGTAGGCCTCGGACATGGGATATTTTTTTGCAAATAAAGCCAATCATTGATTGTGGTGTGCGGTGGAGTTAACACCAATCTATGAAAACTTTCTTTTTTCGATAAAATGCATCATACGTCGGCCAATTAGCTTTGAAGGATGAAAAATACTGGACTCATAACATGCTTTTTCGTCTTGATTCATTTTGCGGCCATATCTCAAGAGGAGAAAAAGCCTATGCCGATTATTGAACTCGAGCACTACGTAGATTACTATGACACGGAGAAGGCAAATGTTTACAGCGAAGGGGATTTTTTACTCGGTAAGAAACATGGTACCTGGATTTACAATTATCCAAACGGTAAAAAACAGGAGGAAGCAAATTATACAAATGGAAAGCTTAGTGGAAAACTCATTTATTGGTTTGACAATGGTCAGCGTCAGTCAGAGGGCTATTTTAAATTGATTTTTCAAAGTGGGGTGCTTTCCTCAGTGCGCGACAGCCTATATAAGGAGTGGTATCCGAACGGAAATATGGCTCAAAAAGGAAGCTATGCCTATGATACAAAGGATGGCGATTGGGTATTCTGGTTTCCAGAAGGCGATAAATGGAAGGAATCGAAATTTGTAAACGGATTGGAGCTTTCGATAAACTGTTGGGACAAAGATCGAAACCAATCAATCAAAAATGGAAATGGGATTCAATTTGACTATTGGAAAAGTGGACCACTACGCTCGCGAATAGCCGTACAGGACTCAATCTTTAATGGAAATGCCGAGTATTTTTATGAAAACTCTAACCCTGAAATGGAGGGTACACTAAAGGGTAGTCTTCGAAATGGAATATGGAAATTCTACTATGAAGATGGAGGAAAACACAAGGAACTTGCATATAATAGCGGTGAGTTGGATGGCCCATATAAGAACTGGTATCCCAATGAAAAACTAAGCGTTGAAGGGGCCTATGCGAAGGGCCTGAAGACAGGAGAGTGGATTTGGTATAACAGTACGGGCACTAAGTATATGATTGGCGAATTTGTTGCAGGAAGGCAGCACGGACATTGGACTTACTATTTTGAGAATGGAAAGGTTGAGGCGGAGGGAGATTTCAGGCATGACCTGCGTGAGGGAGAATGGAAGATGTATTATAAAGATGGATCAAATTGGAAAATCGGCTCCTACAGCGCCGATAAAAAGGATGGTCATTGGCAAGTCTTTTTCGAATCAGGTAGATTGCTTCAGGAAGGTGATTACAATATGGGCAAGGAGGATGGAGAATGGATGTCTTGGTATGAGAATGGTCAAAAAAAGGATCAGGGAACATATAAGGCCGGGATTATGGATGGACTCTGGGAAGGATGGTTTGATAACGGGAAAATGAACTATACTGGAAAAAGAGTTGATGGGCTGAAAGAAGGCCCATGGAATTACGGTTATCTCAACGGAAAGACAAGAGAAGAGGGTGCCTACTCAAAAGGATTAAACGATGGCGATTGGAAATACTACTTCCAAGCCGGAAACATCGACTATGAATGTCATTACACACAAGGAGCCAAGGATGGTAAGTGTGTCTATTACTATGAACATGGAGCCAAAATGAGGCAAGAATCGTATCAAATGGATCGGCTCGATGGGAAAAGCTTAATGTGGGGTCCAAGACAAACATTACTAAGCGAAAGAAACTATCGAAATGGATTGCCACACGGAAAGGTAATCGACTATGACGACGATGGAAAGGTCATTAGCATGTCAGTCTATAAAAATGGTGTACGCCAGAAGTAATAAGAAAAAGAAATGTTCTATATATTTGCAGCGTATTAATGAAGGAGTGAGGGGAGTTATCCCCTCTTTTTTTTGCAAAAAACCGATGATAACCGAAAGCCAAATACGAGCGTTAATTGAAGAGAAGATTGGCGATGGTCCACTTTTTATTGTCGAGGTTCAAGTGAACCCTGGAAATAAGATAAAAGTTGAAATGGACAGTGATGTAGGGCTTAGTATAGACGATTGCGTTGCAATAAGCCGGCAAATTGAGGGAAATCTTGATCGAGAACTTGAAGATTTTGAACTTCAAGTTCTTTCTGCTGGAATTGGACAACCATTGAAAGTTGAACGACAATACACGAAGAATGTTGGTCGCGATGTCAGCCTCAAGCTTGCGGATGGATCTGAGGTTATCGGTAAACTATTAGAGGCAGGTGAGGCGTTGAAGATTGGATTGCCCGCCTTAAAAAAGAAAAAACTCCCTGAAAGAGAAGTGATGTTTCCTCTCGAGGATATTTTGGAAACAAAGGTTAGAGTATCATTTAAATAAACTGATTCGAGCTATGAATGCAGATGAATTAATTGAGTCCTTTCAGGACTTTAAGGACTTTAAGAACATTGACAGAGTCACTATGATGCACATCCTAGAGGATGTAATTCGAGGTATGATTCTGAAGGAATTTGAAGATGATTCCAATTTTGACATAATCATTAACCCTGATAAAGGTGACTTAGAGATTTGGAGAAATAGAACAATTGTAAAGAATGGGGAAGTTGAAGATGACCTAACGGAAATCGAGTATAAGCAAGCCATCAAAATTGAACCTGATTTTGAAGTAGGTGAGGAAGCATCTGAAGAATTAAAAATTGAGAACTTCGGGAGAAGAGCGATTTTGAGCATGCGTCAAAACCTAGTAGGTAAGATTCAAGAACTGGAGAAGGACAGCATTTATAAGAAGTATAAGGATAGAGTTGGTGATATTATTACCGGTGAGGTCTATCAGATTTGGAAGCGTGAGATTCTCGTTTTAGATGATGAAGGCAATGAATTAGTGCTTCCTAAGATGGAGCAAATCCCTACGGATTACTTCAAAAAAGGAGATACCGTGCGCGCCGTGGTGAGCAAGGTAGATATGAAGAATGCGAGTCCAGTAATTATATTGTCTCGTACATCGCCAGCCTTCCTTGAAAGACTGTTTGAGATGGAAGTACCTGAAATATTTGATGGTTTAATAACGATTAAGAAAATCGTCCGAGAGCCAGGAGAACGAGCCAAAGTTGCGGTTGAATCATACGACGATCGGATCGACCCAGTTGGTGCATGTGTTGGAATGAAGGGGTCTCGTATCCACGGAATTGTGCGTGAGTTGAGAAACGAAAACATTGATGTGATTAACTATACTGCCAACTCAATGCTGTTTATTCAGCGTGCGTTGAGCCCGGCCAAAATCACATCGATTAAGTTGGATGAGGAAGGCGAGAACGCTCGAGTTTACCTCAAGCCAGATCAAGTGTCACTTGCCATTGGAAAAGGGGGACACAACATTAAACTAGCAGGTAAACTTACCGGTTATGAAATAGATGTTTATCGAGAATCTGAAGATGATTTTGAAGACGTGGACTTGGAAGAGTTTGCGGATGAAATTGATCATTGGATCATTGATGAGTTAAAGGCAATAGGATGTGATACCGCGAAGAGCGTGCTTGAAATCGGTGCCAAAGACCTAGTCAAGAGAACTGATCTGGAAGAGGAGACCATCACAGAAATTATCGAAATTCTTAAATCGGAATTCGAATAAAGCTGATCGATATTTAATTTTAACGAGATTCGCATTAATATATGTCAGATAACGGACCAATAAGACTTAGTAAAGCAGCCAAAGAATTAAATGTTGGACTATCAACTGTTGTTGATTTCCTTGGAACCAAGGGAATTAAAATAGAGGCGCGTCCAAACACGAAACTCGAATCGGATGCTTACCAGATGCTTTTGGATGAGTATGCGCCTGATCGTGCGAAAAAGCAAAAGTCTGAAGCCTTATCACAGACGAAGGTTGTGCGTGAAACAATCACCTTAGATACACAGTCTAAAACAAAACCCGGTGGGCCAGCGGATCAGGAGGAAATCTTGATCAAGAACGTCGGTGGATTCACGGAAACGGCTGCTCCGGCGCCGACGCCTGAACCTACACCCGCTCCAGCAGCGAAAGAGCCGGCTCCAACACCAGCTCCTGAGCCAGAGCCAACGCCCGCCCCAGCACCTACACCTGAACCTGAGCCAACTCCGGTTGCCAAGGAGGAAGTAAAACCGGTTGAGGAAGAGAAGCCAAAAGAAGAAGAGTCTAAACCAAAACCTGCAAAAGATGCAGGTTCCGATGGTCCGACCGTTGTAGGGAAAATTGATTTGTCTACGATCAAGTCAAATAGACCTAAGAAAAAGACAGCAGAGCCAACCAAGGCGGCTCCACAGGAGCCGAAACCAGCGCCAGTAGAGAAAAGTGCTCCTGAACAAACGCCTGCGGTTGAAAAACCAGCGGCTGAAGCACCGAGAGTAGTTCCTGAGTTTGTTCAAGCGAAAGCGCAAAAACTGGACGGCCCTAAACTGGTTGGGAAAATTGTTTTGCCGCCGTCGTCAAGGCCTGTCAAACGCACCGGTGATGATGCGGATAAAAACAAAAAAAAGCGTAAGAGAATACAACAGGTTGTGCCGGGTAAAACCATACGATCTGGAAGTGGTCAAGGCGACCGATTCAATAAAGGAAAAAAGGGAGTTAAAGCCGCTCCTAAAGCTGAGCTTACAGAAGAGCAAGTTCAGAATCAAGTACGTGAAACTCTCGCAGCCTTAAAGAATAAAGGAAAGTCGACTCGATCGAAATACCGAAAGGAAAGAAGAGATGCTGTAAGTGAAAAAATGCAGCGTGAGGTTGAGCAGCAGCAGGAAGAGCAGAAAGTGCTAAAACTCACCGAATTTGTAACAGTAAGTGAGCTGGCGACTATGATGGAAATCTCTGCTACAGAGGTTATTTCAATGTGTATGACGCTTGGTATGATGGTCTCCATCAATCAGAGATTGGATCAAGAAACATTGACGCTATTAGCTGAGGAATTTGGATTCACCGTTGAATTTGTTGGTGCGGACATCGAAGAAAGTATCCAAGAAGAAGTGGATGACGATGAAGATCTTTTAGAACGTGCACCTATTGTAACCGTCATGGGCCATGTTGACCACGGTAAAACCTCTTTATTGGACCATGTTCGACGTGAAAACGTAATCGCTGGTGAAGCTGGAGGAATAACCCAGCATATTGGCGCCTACAGTGTTCAGTTAGAAGGTGGTAAGGTTATTACTTTCCTTGATACGCCAGGTCACGAGGCGTTTACCGCCATGCGTGCGAGAGGTGCTCAAGTCACAGATATTGCAATTATTGTGATCGCAGCGGACGATGCGGTGATGCCACAAACAGTGGAGGCAATAAATCACGCCCAAGCTGCTGGAGTGCCAATGGTCTTTGCGTTTAATAAGATGGATCGCGATGGAGCGAATCCTGAAAAGATAAAGGAACAACTTGCCAATATGAATATCCTAGTTGAGGATTGGGGTGGTAAGTTTCAGTGTCAAGAGGTTAGTGCTAAAAATGGACTAAACATTGACGAATTGCTAGAGAAGGTGTTGCTCGAGTCTGAGTTGCTTGAACTTAAGGCAAACCCGAATCGTAATGCTCGAGGAACTATTATAGAGGCGAGCCTTGATAAAGGGCGTGGATATACTTCAACCCTCTTGGTGCAAACAGGAACAATGCGGGTAGGAGATATGATTCTAGCCGGAAGTAACTATGGTCGTGTCAAAGCAATGTTTAATGAAAGAGGCGTTCCAGTTGAAGAAGCAGGGCCATCTCATCCAGTGAGTATTCTTGGATTGAATGGCGCGCCGAGCGCTGGAGATTCCTTTCTTGTGATGGAAGACGAACGTGAAGTGAAGAACCTAGCGTTCAAGCGTCAACAATTACAACGAGAGCAAAGTATCCGAACTCAACGTAGAAGAACACTTGAAGATATTGGAGACATTATCCAGATTGGTGATTACCATGAAGTGAACGTCATTGTGAAAGGTGATGTGGATGGTTCAGTGGAAGCACTTGCTGATTCCATGCTGAAGCTTTCTACTGATAATATTGCGATTAACGTAATTCACAAATCGGTTGGTCAGATTTCAGAGTCTGATGTGCTTTTAGCCACCGCTTCGGAAGCGATAATTATTGGTTTCCAAGTTCGACCTTCTGTTCAGGCTCGTAAGAGAGCGGAGACTGAAGGAATTGAGATCAGACTGTACTCGATCATCTACGATGCTCTCAATGACATGAAGTCTGCCATGGAAGGTATGCTTAAGCCGAAGATCGAAGAGCAAGTTGTATGTAACATTGAAGTTCGAGAAACCTTTACAATCAGTAAGGTCGGAACCATCGCAGGTTGCTACGTATTGGATGGAAAAGTTTCCAGAAATACTAAGGTGCGCTTAATTCGAGATGGAATAGTAATGCACTCTGGCTCGTTAGGATCGCTTAAACGATTCAAGGATGACGTTAAAGAGGTGAAGCACGGATTTGAGTGCGGATTGAATCTTGACGGCTACAACGACATAAATGTCGGTGATATCATAGAAGGTTACGAAGAAGTGGAAGTGGCTCGTACACTCTAGTAAGAGAAGCTACTTCTTGAAAGGACTCGCGATGTTGTCTCTGATCACAAATGAGGCTGGGTAGGAGTCTTTGATTTCGTCACGAAAACTAACCGCTTCAAGCCTAGATCTATAATTTCCAACTCGGAGAACCCAATTTGGGGAATTCCATAGTGCATACGATGGGTATCTTGGATACAGCTTTAAGAAATCAGTCTGGGCCTCATAGGATTTTTCTCTTGCTCCCGGGCCTGAATTTGAGAATAATTGTATCCGAAATCCCTCAATATTCTGCGACACCTTGTCTACATAATCCATTAATATCAAATATTGAGATACCTCTTCACTCACAATTAATGTAGAAGTGGTGGAATCGATGTAACTCGGTGTAACTAGCTGCAAGTCAGGCGCCGATTCTGTTTGATTCGCAACTGGGTCTATCTCCTGTGCGCAAATCGTGAAGGAAGCGAGTAGAAATTGAGAAAGGAGTAAAAGTCTTGTTGGCATTGTGCGAATCTACTAGCACTCAGAATTTTATGGTTTAGGGTAAAACTGGTTTACATCGTAATCAGATGAAATACAGCGGCTTACAATCCTTATTTAGAACCCTTTTAAATTAAACTCCCTAGCAGCATTTTTTAAGATTTGTTAAGAGTCATATCCCGTTTCTTATAAATTTGCCACCGCTTTCTGACCACCCTATTTACAACGAAAACTGAAAGAATTTATGCGAAATACGTGGGTGAGCCTAACAACTAAGATGCTGTTCTCAACGGCAATCTTGACTGTGCTCCTAATGTCATCGCCTGTGAGCGCCCAGCTTGACGGCGAAGCGCTTTTCAAAGCAAACTGTTCTTCATGCCATAAACCTGATAAAAAGGTCGTTGGTCCAGCACTTCAGGGTGCCCGGGCAAATTGGTCTGAAAGGACTGAAGGCGATGAGGCGATAGTTGCTTGGGTGCAAAACTCTCAGGATTATATCAAAACTTCAGGCGATTCATACGCTAAGCAGCTTTTTGCTGATTACAATGGCAGTGTGATGACTCCAATTCCGTTATCAGCGGAGGAAATTCTTGCTGTTCTCGATTACGCCGACAATTACGCGCCTCCGGTTGCGGAGACTGCCGCTTCAACTGGTGGGGCTGAGCAGGTAGAAACTGAAAGCGACCCAACAATGTGGTTGGTGCTTATTGTGATCATATTCTTTATCGTGTTTAGAGTGCTTTGGGGAGTCTCAAAGAACTTAGATAATATGAACCGTCAAAAAGACGGAGAAGAAGCGAAGGCTGAGATTGACTTCCTCGGTGCCCTTGCAGATTACTTCAAACGAAATAAAGGTCTAACCGTTGTTGTGATAATACTCCTAAGCGGGTATATCGCCATTCTTGGCTGGGATTGGTTGAATGCCGTAGGTGTAAATCAAGCATATCAGCCAACACAGCCAATCTGGTTTTCACACAAGGTGCACGCAGGTCAAAATGGAATCAATTGTGTTTACTGCCACAACTCTGCAGAAAAGGGAAAGGCAGCTGGGATTCCTTCAGTCAACATATGTATGAACTGTCATATGGGGGTTCCTGAAGGAAAGCAAACTGGCACGAAAGAGATTGCTAAGATCTATGATGCAATTGGTTGGGATGCTGACAAAGGCAGATATATCGAAGGGTATGAGACGAAGCCAATAGAGTGGGTACGCATACATAACCTACAGGACTTTGTCTATTTCAACCATAGCCAGCACGTGGTTGTTGGTAAACAAAAATGTCAAACATGTCACGGTCCAATTGAAGAAATGGACGAGGTGTATCAATACTCTGACCTAACAATGGGGTGGTGTATCGATTGTCACCGAGAAACTGATGTGACAATGGATGACAATGGTTATTACGATCGCATTCACGATGACCTAGTTGAGAAGCATAAAGAAGAAGGACTCGAGTCGTTCAAAGTTGAGCATATTGGTGGCCTTGAATGTGTTAAGTGTCACTATTAATTGAAGTGATTGAGTACTATGAGCAATAACAAAATATACTGGAGAGGAACAGAGGAGCTTACTAAAGATCCCGAGTTTGTTAAATCATCAGAGAAGGAGTTTTCCGAAGAATTGCCCATTGAGCAGTTTTTGGGTAAAAATGACTTGGACGCTACGAATACAAGTCGAAGAGACTTTTTGAAATTCATGGGTTTCGGGATCACGGCTGCTACATTAGCTGCATGTGAAGCGCCGGTTGTTAAGAGCCTTCCTTACGTGGTTAAGCCGAACGAGGTGATGCCAGGAATTGCAAACTATTATACTTCGACGTATTTCGATGGCTATGATTTTGCCAGCGTAATGGTTAAAACCAGAGAAGGTCGTCCAATTCACATCGAAGGAAATAAGAATGCTACTCTTACCCGTGGAGGTGTTAGTGCGCGTGTTAATTCATCCGTGCTTTCCTTATACAATACAAAACGGTATCAAGCTCCTATGATGAACGGAGTAGCCTCTGACTGGGCTGCGGTCGATGGTGCTGTTTCCACAGTGCTGAATGGAGTTAAGGCAAATGGAGGTAATGTGCGCATATTATCCTCAACTATAATCAGTCCTTCATCTGAAAAGTTGATCGCTGAAATGGGCGATTGGTTAGGTTCAGCTCATTCGGTTGCTGAAGATGTTGAGGGGCAGGTTTCTGCTGAGACTACGTTCAATCATGTTACTTACGACGCGGTGTCAGCTTCGGGAATTCGATCGGCGCATTCGAAAACACATGGTAAAGAAGTAATACCACATTATCACTTTGAAAAAGCGAAAAGCGTTGTTAGCGTTGGAGCTGATTTCTTAGTGAATTGGATTAACCCACTGAGCAACGCCAGTGGTTATGGTAAAATGAGAAATCCTGGAACTGGAATGAGTCGTCATTTTCAGTTTGAAACAACACTTAGTGTTACTGGTAGTTCTGCAGACGTTCGTGGGGCCATTAAGCCTTCAGAACAAGGTGTTGTAACTGGAATGATTTACAATGAAGTTGCCAGATTAGCCGGAGCTGCATCTGCAGGTACTATGAGTCTCGCAAGCGATGACAATGGGATAGCATCTAAAGTGACAGAGGCAGCGAAAAGTCTTTGGGCCAATAAGGGCACATCAATATTTGTATGTGGATCGAACGATCCTAGCATTCAATCCTTAGCCAACGGAATCAATCAATTACTCGGAAACTATGGTTCAACGCTTGATATTGAAAACGGAGTTAATCTAAGAAAGGGAAGCGATCAAGCAGTAGCACAATTGGTTTCTGAATTAAACGCAGGTTTGGTTGACGCACTGCTCATTATTGATTGTGATCCAGCTTATTCAATGCCAGGTTCATGGGGGTTTGTGGATGCAATGTCTAAAGCGAAATCAACAATAGCTTTTGCTGAGAAACCTGATGCAACATCTGCCTTATGTGGCATAGTATGCGCTACTGGTCACTACTTAGAGCATTGGAATGACGCTAATCCGGTTGGATCACAAGTCAGTTTCACTCAACCAGCGATTCGTCCGATTTACCCGACACGACAGTGGCAAGATTCATTTTTAACGTGGATGGGAAGCGAAGGCTCTTATTACGATTATTTGAAGACTGAATGGAATGACACTGTTTCTGCGGAAGAAGATCCATCTGTGATTTTCGCGAGCCGTTGGAATAAATATATTCACGATGGCCTAGGAGAAATGCCAATGATGGCTACCTCTGATGACACCACACCTGCTTCTATCGAATACAACGAAGCGGCAGTAATTTCAGCTGCCTCAGCCTTATCTGCTCCAGTTGCAGGATGGGAAGTTGACTTCTACGAAAAGACCGCAATAGGTATTGGAAACAACGCGGATAATCCATGGTTACAAGAGCTTCCTGATCCGGTTACTAAAGTTGTTTGGGATCACTACGCAACAATGAACCCTGCGGACATGGCGGCCGAAGGTTTAAACACCATGATGGGTGAGCAACAAAAGGCTGGAATGATTCGGGTCAATGTTGGAGATCAGTCAATGGAATTACCAGTAGTTGCGATGCCAGGTCAGAAGAAAGGTACAATTGGCGTTGCGCTGGGTTATGGGAAGGCGAAAGTCACCGAAGAAGGCACGGAGCGAACAATTGGAGGTAACGCATTTATGATGCTTCCGGTATCGAATGGATTCATTCAGTACTCTTCCGAGTGCACTTATGAGCGGCTTGAGCGGAGCTATAATATCGCATCTACTCAAAGTACCGACACCATGATGGGTCGGAAGATTCTCAATGAAACCACCTTGGATTCATTTGAAAAGGACAGTAAAGATGCTTGGAACCCTGAGATAACGGTTGCAGATGCTTATGGTAAGCAGCAAGCATTAGATAAGCTCGATTTATGGAATGAGCATGCAATAGATTTGGGACATCGATGGGGTCTATCCATTGATTTAAATACATGTATTGGATGTTCAGCGTGCGTTACAGCATGTCATTCTGAAAACAACGTTCCTGTTGTTGGAAAAGATGAGGTGAATCGAATGCGAACAATGAGCTGGATTCGAATTGACCGATATTACAGCAGCGATGCGGACCCAGAAATTCACGGGGATATAAATCAAGAGAAGAACTATTCAGCGATGGAAGTTCCTTCTGAATATCCTGAGGTCGGTTTCATGCCCGTAATGTGCCAGCATTGCAACCACGCACCATGTGAAACAGTTTGCCCAGTAGCGGCGACAACACATAGTGATGAGGGGTACAACCAAATGACTTACAACCGTTGTATAGGTACAAGGTATTGTGCTAACAACTGCCCTTATAAGGTGCGAAGGTTTAATTGGTTCAACTACGTTGCTGATCGAAAGTTCACAAACCTGAATCCAGCCCAAGATGATTTGTCTCGGATGGTATTGAATCCTGATGTTGTTGTCAGATCAAGGGGGGTTATGGAAAAGTGTAGCCTTTGTGTACAACGTGTTCAAGCTGGTAAGCTATCAGCAAAGAAGGCTGGTGAGCCAATAGTTGACGGCGCGATAGAAACAGCGTGTGCGTCTGCTTGCCCTACAAATGCAATCACATTTGGAGATATTAATGACACTGAATCAAAAGTGAGAAGTGATGCGAAGAATGATCGAGCATACCACTTACTTGAAGAGATTGGAGTTAAGCCAAACGTTTGGTATCAAACTAAGGTTAGAAACTCAATTGAAACTGCTGAACAAACTGCTTAGAATTAAGATATAGACACTGCAAATGCAAAAAGAATCGGCCATTAGAGAACCACTCATCCTCGGTGATAAAACATATCACCAGATTACAGAGGATGTATGTGCTCCGGTAGAAGGAAAAGCAAATAAGTATTGGTACATCGTTTTTACCATTGCTGTGGTTGTTGCCCTTTGGGGAGTTGGATGTATTTTATATACGATCGGTAGAGGAATTGGAACTTGGGGACTAAACACTACCGTAGCGTGGGCTTGGGACATCACCAACTTTGTATGGTGGGTTGGTATTGGTCACGCAGGTACGCTGATCTCTGCTGTTTTATTGTTGTTCCGCCAGAAATGGAGAATGGCAATTAACCGATCTGCCGAGGCCATGACGATTTTTGCCGTAATGATGGCCGCTCTTTTCCCTGGAATTCACATGGGAAGAATATGGATGGCATATTGGGTGTTCCCACTACCAAATCAATTTGGTTCTCTTTGGGTAAACTTCAACAGTCCATTGCTTTGGGATGTGTTCGCTATCTCTACTTACTTCTCTGTATCACTTGTCTTCTGGTACATTGGTTTGATTCCTGATTTTGCAACCATTAGAGATCGCGCGGTTAAGCCGGTTTCCAAAATGGCTTACAGCATATTAAGTTTCGGTTGGACAGGAAACGCCAAGGCTTGGATACGATTTGAAGAGGTTTCTTTAGTGTTAGCAGGATTGGCAACGCCACTTGTGTTCTCGGTTCACTCTATTGTATCTATGGACTTTGCAACGTCTGTCATTCCGGGATGGCATACAACTATTTTTCCTCCATACTTTGTTGCTGGAGCAATCTTTTCAGGATTTGCAATGGTTCAAACACTCTTGCTTATTGCTAGAAAGGTTCTAAATCTGGAAAGCTATATAACTATTAAGCATTGCGAGTATATGAACATCGTAATTGTAATTACTGGTTCTATGGTTGGCGTAGCATACTTGTCTGAGCTGTTTATCTCATGGTATTCTGGAGTTGAGTATGAGGGGTATGCTTTCATGAACAGAGCTACTGGTCCTTTCTGGTGGGCATATTGGTCTATGATGTCGTGTAATGTTATCATTCCACAATTATTCTGGTTTAAGAAAATCAGAAGAAGCCTAATCGCTTCATTCGTCCTTTCCATATTTGTAAATATTGGAATGTGGTTTGAGCGTTTCGTGATCATCGTAACCTCTCTACACCGAGACTATATTCCTTCAAATTGGGGAATGTTCCATCCAACGTTTGTGGATATTGGAATCTTCGTAGGCACTATTGGAATCTTCTTTGTTCTTTTCTTATTGTATAGTCGATTCTTCCCAGTGTTAGCACTAAACGAGCTAAAGAGTATTTTGAAATCTTCAGGAGATAATTATAAAAAGCTACATCACAATGACTAAGGCGATCTACGCACTATATGATGACGATGAAGTAATGGTAGATGGTGCAAAAGCCATCCTAGCCAAGAACGTTCGTATCAAGGATGTATATTCTCCATTCCCAATTCATGGACTTGAGAATGTGTTAGGAATAAAATGGACCAGATTGGCAATAAATGCCTTTCTATATGGACTTACAGCACTTTGTTTGGCCCTTTTCGGTATGTCATTCTTTATGATTCAAGATTGGCCAATGAATATTGGAGGAAAGCCAAACTTTGATTTGTATCAAAACCTCCCGGCTTTTATTCCAATTACGTTTGAGTTTACTGTGCTTTGCGCTGCACATGGAATGGCAATCACCTACTTAATTCGGAATTGGACCTTACCTGGTGTTAAGGCGCGTAACCCACATCCTCGTACAACAGACGATCACTTCGCGATTGAGATCAATTGGGAAGAGAACTCAGGGGTTTCAAGCGACGACATTAAGTCAATTCTACAGGATACTAAACCAGTTGAAATTTTTGAGAAATAATGAGCGAAATCAAGTTTGCGAAAATTCTGATTCTGGGTGCTCTTATCATGGTTACAGTGGTGGGGTGTACAACAGACCCACAATCACCTGGTATTGAGTATATGCCCGATATGTATCGAACACCAGCTTTAGAACCATATTCTGGTAATTCAAATTACCCTGACAGTATGGAGGCCCGTTTACCTGCGGAAGGAAGTATTCCTCAGGGATATTTGCCTTATGGTATCCCGAATACAAACGAAGGATACGAAATGGCCGGAGCACTGCTTAAGAATCCATTGGATGGGTCTGATGAGATTATGGCTGATGGTAAAGTGGTTTATACAAAGTATTGCGTGCACTGTCACGGAAAGGAAGGCAAGGGAGATGGACCAACGGTTACAGCCGGCGGGCATCCACCACCACCATCATACGACAGCCAAACACTAAAGAATTTGTCCGAGGGTAAAATGTTTCATACCATAACTTATGGTAAGAACCTTATGGGTCCACATGCATCACAATTGAATGTAGAAGAGCGCTGGAAAGTCATTCGATATGTTCAAACACTGCAAGGAGCCACGGAAGCCGAATCTGCAGAAGAGACCGGAGATGAAAACGTAGAATCTGAGACTCCTGAGGCAGGTACTCAGGAGGAAACAGCAATGAATAACTAAACCAAAGCGCTGAAATGGAATACTTATTTGAAGGTAAAGCGAAGCGAAACACATTCATACTTATGGGTGTTGGTATCCTGCTTTTTATCATTGGAGCACTAGCTGCATCCATGGGGCATCACGAAGGTGATGGTGGCCATGGCGGTGGTGTCGGTCAACGTTTATGGGTTAGCATTTTTGTTAGTGGATTCTTCTTTTTTGGAGTTTCGCTGGCAGCACTGTTTTTCTTAGCTGTGCAGTATGCAGCGGAGGCAGGATGGGCTGTTGTGTTTAAACGTATTATGGAAGGAGTTATGGCTTATTTGCCTGTTGGTGCACTTACATTGGTGATCGTCTTTCTAGTTGGTTCCTTGGGTGGACATCACATATATCACTGGATGGACATGAACTTATATGATGTGGATCATCCTGATTATGATCAATTGATTGCTCATAAACAACCGTATTTGAATCAAATATTTTGGTGGATCCGAACGATTGCATACTTAGCGATCTACATATTGTTTATGCGTGCCTTTCGAAAGCGATCGATGGAAGAAGACGAGCTGGGTACTGAGAATGAAAAAGGAATTTTCATCAAGAATCAAACATTAGCTGCGATTTTCTTAGTCCTTTTCGGATACACGTCTACTACATTTAGTTGGGACTGGATCATGAGTATTGATACACACTGGTTTAGTACAATCTTCGGTTGGTATATTTTCTCTGGAATGTGGATTAGCGGTATGGTCATGATCACATTGATTACCATATATCTGAAAAGCAAAGGACATATGGAGTTTGTGAATGACAGCCATATGCATGATATAGGTAAATGGGTGTTCGGGGTAAGTTTCCTATGGACATACTTGTTTTTTTGTCAGTTCATGCTTTACTGGTATTCAAACATTCCAGAAGAAATCACTTATTTCAAAGCGAGAATCGATGATTATACATGGATTTTCTGGGGTACTATGGTTGTAAACTTCATATTCCCAATGTTGCTCCTTATGTCTAAGGATGCGAAACGAAATGCAGGATTCATGGTTTTTGTTGGCTGCATAATATTCTTTGGTCATTGGATGGATGTATTCATGATTGTTTCACCTGGCGCCTTAGGGCCGGATGGCACCATTGGCTTGGTTGAAATTGGATCATTCATTGCCTTCCTTGGTTTGTTCCTTTTCGTTGTGCTAGGAGCTATTGCAAAACGACCACTGTTGGTGAAGAATCACCCGTATCTAGAAGAATCTTTACATCATCATATCAATTAACTGAGTAAGAAGTAAAAGAGACTATGACTACTTTTCTAATAATACTATCGATTGCGCTTGCCGTCCTAGCAGTAGGACAGTTAATGCGTGTCTTCGAAGCTTCCTCCAAGCTTAAGGGCGAGACGAGTGAGGTTCCAACTGATGCTGAGAATAGGTATCAAGCAAAAATGATGTTGGTGTTCTTGCTGGGGTACTTCAGCTTTTTCATCTGGTTAGTGGCGCGATATGGAGATCTTCTATTACCAGAAGCAGCGTCGGAGCATGGTGTGTTACTCGATAACCTCCTTGATTTCAACTTTGCGATCATAACTATAGTGTTTGCAATAACGCATGTTTACCTCTTCTACTTCGCATTTAAATATGTGTTTGACAAGGATAGGAAGGCATACTACTTCACCCATAGTAATAAGTTAGAGCTGCTTTGGACTACGGTTCCAGCCCTCTTTTTAGCTGTAATTGTAATCTGGGGTTTATCAGAGTGGATCGATATCACAATGGATGAAACGCCAAAGGATGCAGTGGTAATTGAGTTGTATCCGAAACAATTTGATTGGACAGCGAGATATGCTGGAGCGGATTCAACCTTGGGTGCTTCAAACTACAATATGATTTCTGGAACGAACCCACTGGGGGTTATTACCGATCAAACTTTAAGCGATAAAATAGCGGAACTCGAGGGTGAAATTGCTGAGATGCAAACAGAACTTGACGCAGCACCAGCTGGAGGACTTAAAGAAGAAGAATTGACCGAGCGGATTGAAAAGTGGAATCGAACGCTAGATAAGGTTAAGTCTTTCGAAGGTCTAGAGGCAGCGAATAGAGAATATGGCAATGATGATATTCTTGTGAAGTCTGAATTCGTTATTCCACTTGGTAGAGAAGTTGCATTTAAATTTAGAAGTAGAGATGTAATTCACAGTGCTTATATGCCGCACTTTAGAGCTCAAATGAACTGTGTTCCTGGGATGGTTACTGAATTTCATTTCAAGCCCACCATCACTACTGAGCAGATGCGCGAAAAAACAAATAATGAGGCCTTTGACTACATATTGCTTTGCAACAAGATTTGCGGAGCAGCACATTACAACATGCAGATGAATATCCGTGTTGTTTCAGAGGAGGAATTCAATAAATGGATGGCGGAGCAGAAAACTTTCAAAGAAGATGTGGCGCCAGATGAAACTGCGGAAGTTTCAAGTGAAGTAGGTATGGAAATTTCAATGATCGAACAATAAAAGATATGGCAACAGCAAACACCGATCATCACCACGAGGAGACGTTTATATCAAAGTATATATTCAGTCAGGATCACAAAATGATCTCGAAGCAATTCTTGATCACGGGCATGATTATGGCCGTAATTGGCATGATAATGTCCAGTTTGTTTCGTCTTCAACTCGGATGGCAAGGAGAGTCCTTTTGGATTCTTAATGCACTTCTTGGAGACAAATGGGCTCCGGAGGGAATTCTTGACCCAAACATGTATTTGGCTTTAGTAACCATTCACGGTACCATCATGGTTTTCTTCCTCTTAACTGGAGGGCTTAGTGGAACTTTTGCAAACCTTTTGATTCCCTTTCAAATTGGAGCAAGGGACATGGCCTCTGGCTTTATTAACATGCTTTCATACTGGTTCTTCTTAGGATCAAGTTGTGTCATGATATTCTCGCTTTTTGTTGAAACAGGGCCAGCCTCGGGTGGTTGGACGGTATATCCCCCATTGAGTGCATTGCCCCAGGCTATGCCGGGCTCTGGATTAGGTATGACACTTTGGTTGGTGTCAATGTCGCTTTTCATTGTATCCTCTCTATTAGGAGGCTTGAATTATGTGGTCACAGTAATAAACTTGCGTACCAAGGGAATGACAATGACGCGTCTTCCATTGAGTATTTGGGCGCTTTTCATAACGGCAGTATTGGGTGTTTTATCCTTTCCTGTATTGTTTTCGGCAGCGCTCCTACTCATCTTCGATCGAAGTTTTGGAACCGCCTTCTACCTTTCTGATATTCATATAGCTGGAGAGGTTTTGGAGCGTACTGGAGGATCGCCAATTCTATTTGAGCACCTGTTCTGGTTCCTTGGTCACCCTGAGGTTTATATCGTTCTTCTTCCGGCTCTAGGAATTACTTCGGAGGTAATAGCGACGAATTCTCGGAAGCCAATTTTTGGATACCGAGCAATGATTGGTTCTATCCTAGCAATTGCATTCCTTTCGTTTATAGTATGGGGTCACCATATGTTCTTGACTGGAATGAACCCGTTCTTAGGTGCGGTCTTTACATTTACAACGCTTCTAATCGCTATTCCTTCAGCGGTTAAAGCGTTCAATTACATTACAACCCTTTGGAAGGGTAACATCCGGTTTACACCGGCCATGCTCTTTTCCATTGCGATGGTTTCCACTTTCATCTCTGGTGGAGTGACCGGTATCATTTTAGCCGATTCGGCTCTTGATATTAACCTTCACGATACATATTTCGTAGTTGCCCACTTCCACATTGTAATGGGGCTATCCGCTGTCATGGCAATGTTTGCTGGGGTGTATCACTGGTTTCCAAAGATGTATAGTAGGTTAATGAATAGAAAACTTGGATATGCCCACTTCTGGACAACATTTGTGTGTGCCTATGGCGTTTTCTTCCCTCAACACTTTTTAGGATTGGCGGGAGTTCCAAGACGTTATTATACGAACACTGAATTTCCATTGTTTGATGACCTTGTTTCTATCAATGAAATGGTATCCATATTCGCGATTGTCGGGGCAATTTCGCAATTCATCTTTATTTTCAATTTCTTTTATTCCATCTTTAAAGGTCCTAGATCGTCACAGAATCCTTGGGGTTCAAATACATTAGAGTGGACTACTCCAATTGATCCGATACACGGAAACTGGCCAGGCCCGCTTCCTGTAGTACACCGATGGCCTTACGATTACAGTAAGCCAGGAAAAGCAGAAGACTTTGTGCCTCAGACCGTTCCGCTGGAAGAAGGGGAAATCGATGGCGGAGGCCATTAAAAACGTTGAAAACCCGTTCGAGAGAACGGGTTTTTTTGTTTAAGCACTATCTACCTTTGTAACAAATGAATTCCCTGCTAGATCCTGAAAACGAGAACCTATCTCAATCTGAACAAGACATTGAAAAAGTCTTGCGACCGGATCTGTTTGAAGACTTTACTGGTCAGGAAACGGTTCTTGAAAATCTGAGAATTTTTGTTGAGGCTGCAACGCAAAGGGAAGAAGCTTTAGATCACGTGCTTCTGCACGGGCCTCCTGGCCTTGGAAAAACAACACTTGCCCATATCATTGCTAACGAACTTGGGGTGGGCATAAAGTCAACTAGCGGGCCTGTATTGGATAAGCCAGGTGATCTTGCCGGACTGTTGACCAACCTAGAGGAAAAAGACGTTTTATTCATTGATGAAATACATCGACTGAGTCCTGTCGTGGAGGAATTTCTGTATTCTGCTATGGAGGACTTTACCATCGACATTCTGATTGATAGTGGTCCAAGTGCAAGAAGCGTGAAAATTGAACTCGCCCCGTTTACGTTGATCGGTGCAACGACTCGATCTGGACTACTCACCTCTCCGCTTCGAGCGCGTTTTGGAATCAATTCGAGACTCAGCTATTATAATGCTGAGTTGCTTTCAACCATTGTTGAACGTTCCGCTGGAATTTTGAAGATTGACATTGATCCGAATGCTGCCATTGAAATTGCACGACGAAGCCGTGGAACGCCGAGAATTGCCAATGCATTGCTACGAAGAATACGAGATTTTGCTCAGATCAAAGGATCAGGTCGCATTGATCAAGCCATAGCGAAATACGGACTTGAAGCCCTGAATGTAGATACTTATGGCCTGGATGAAATGGACAATAAGATTTTGGCCACTATAATCGACAAGTTTAAAGGAGGTCCGGTTGGATTAACCACCGTAGCAACGGCGGTTGGTGAGCAGGCTGGCACTATTGAAGAGGTTTACGAACCGTATTTGATACAAGAAGGGTTTCTGCACAGAACACCACGTGGTCGGGTTGCCACTGAACTTGCTTTCACGCATCTTGGAAGAGAGTATAAAGAAGGGCCTCAGGGTTCACTCTTCTAGTCATGATCTCTGCCGATCTGGTTGCGCAAACACGTTCCCAAAAAGTTAAGGAAATAGCTTCGAATCTAGGATTCGAGGATTGCAGAATAGCCGACGCCCAAACACTTGATGTGGAAGCTGGTCGCCTTGAGAAATGGTTGGAGGAGGGTAGGCATGGATCCATGAATTACATGGAGAACTACTTCGACCTTAGGGTTGATCCACGCAAGTTGGTGCCTGGAGCGAAGAGTGTTGTCGTTCTAACTCAAAATTATTTTCCAAGTGAAGAACTGCCTCAGAGCACATTGAAGATTAGTAAATATGCTTACGGACGAGATTATCATAAGGTGATTCGAAAGAAAATGAAACGACTTCTTTCAGAATTGACCGACCATATTGGTGAGGTTAATGGACGAGGTTTTGTTGATTCTGCCCCAGTTTTGGAAAAGGCATGGGCTCAACGCAGTGGAATTGGGTGGGTAGGAAAGCACTCAAATATTTTGTCCAGAGACAGAGGTTCCTTTAATTTTTTGGCCGTATTGGTGTTGGACGTTCAATTGCACCCTGACGACCCTGTTAAGGACCATTGTGGGACGTGCACCGCTTGTGTTGACGCGTGCCCTACCGACGCAATTCATGAGCCATATAAAGTGGATGGAAGTAAGTGCATTTCTTATTTCACCATCGAACTAAAGGATGCCATGATTCCAACTGAGTTTGAAGGAAAGTTCAACGATTGGGTGTTTGGTTGCGACATATGTCAGGATGTTTGTCCTTGGAATAAGTTTAGTGTCCCACATCAGGAGCCAGCATTTATGCCGAAGCAAGAATTGATTCAAGCAGATAGGTCACAATGGAATCAATTGGAACTAGAAACGTTTGATTCGCTATTTGCGGGAAGCGCTGTGAAACGTGCCGGATTTGATGGTCTCCTGCGGAATATTCGATTCTTAGCTAGTTCGAAGGACGGAAACGACGGTGAAGACTAAGCGTGATCACGTTGTTATAAGCGCCGCCATAAAGGGCAAAGCCACTCACGAAACCCAGTTTCCCTGCGGCTGGCAATAGGGAATAGTGAAATCGAGCATTCACCAACCATTTCTCATTTATGGGCACGTTTATCCCCACATTTCCAGCAAGTTCATATCTATTGAACTGCCAGCCGTGTAGGTTTTTTGGAACCCGACCAAAGTTGTCTGCTTCATTATGGAAGAGATACACCCCATTGCAGATCCCAAATTCCAGTTCGAAGAAGCTAATCGATGTTTTTAGAAGCAATGGAATGTCGATATAGTTGGCGCCGATTCTATATATAGTCGGATCTTGAGAAGTTGGTCGCTTTCTCGCTCCTCTGGTAGAATAGTTCAGTTCGAATTGAAAGTCAAATCTGTTTGAGATCGCCGTATAGGTTCCTACTCCGGCGGTAAAACCCAATTTATTGTAGCCTCCGAATCCATCGCCATAGACCTGACTTGTAGTTAATCCGGCTCTGGCTAACGCATGGAACTCTCCTTTGGATCTATTTTTAACCGCCTTCGCACCATTCTGTGCTTGGGCAATATTGATGAAGGCCAGAAAGAGGCAAATTCTACTCGTCCAAATGAACATGAGTCTCTTCGCTTTGAACCACCTCGCCGGTTTCTTCATTTATTAAAATGGAAACCACAAGTAGCTGGTGCATATCTAAAACAGTTTCGGGAATGGCTCCCTGAAGTTGCAAATCAGCCCATGTGTTGATTGCTAGCCCTCCTTCGATCACTCTATCTCCAGAAATGGATACATCGGTAGAGAGTTTCTTTCTAAGGACATGTCGGTGGACGTAATCAGTTACAATTTTATTTGGATAAACGCCCTCATCAGCTTCGGCGTCTAATTGTTCCGCAACTATGCTGTCCTCCACTAAAAGCGTCAATACTCGAAAGTTACCAGTGATTTCGTTTAGGGCTTCGATGCTTGTTTGAACCAGAATCGCGTCTAAACTGTCATTATAATCGGCGGCAACTCCTAAGGCAAAATCGGTGCTTGTATTTTCATTTTCAAAGTTAATCGGCGCCTTCCAAAATGTGGTGGCGTTGTTGAAGAGATATAGACCATTATAGTTTTCGAATGCCCGACGATTAATTATGGCGCTTGGAATTGGTTCGGTAGACATGCCATTGAAATCGTAGAATTCGGTGGCGTACTCAGTATTGAAATCAGTTGGATACTTTGGTAAGTCTACCCGTGCGAAGCTACCTGCATGATAGGCAACGACGATCATTCTTTCTGGATTCTCACTTAGTTGAGTCAAGAGTTTTTTGGTGTTGGCTGGGCATGTAATGCACTTGTGGCCGGTAAACTCTTCTACGTATGTTTTTTTGAAATCCCTATTGAGATTTGTGGAGTCAACGGCTGGAAAGATGCTTCCTTGAACGATTATGACAGGTGCTGGTTTAGGAATTGGCAAGTCGACCTTGTTGCACTGAACAAATACTGCCATGAGAGTTACAAGAATCGAAAGTCGATGAATGGTTTTCATATCAATAGTATTAGAAGCTACTTGTGATTGCTAATGTCACTGCATTTGCCGCAGGAACGTTTCTACATACACCGCCAATGCAGAATATTCCAGCTCGCTGTCGTCCATATCCGAGACTAATTCTATTGGCGTTGTACACATAGACGACTTGAGCAGTGGGATAGTTAACCCTCAGGTCTTTGTTTTTGTTTCCGTAATTGTATTGATTTAGCACACTAACAATCCAATGAGGGGAATAAGCATATTCTACAAGTCCGAAAATCCAATCTCCTTGGTCCTGCTCAGTCAACATATGTTGAAATTCCCATCGAATACTGTGTTTTTTACTGAGCTTATTAAGTCCTTCTACCACCGCAATATGTGTGATCACATTTGGAGAAACCTTGTTTTGAATCACGAAAATGTTGTAGTCTAAGTAGATGTATGAAAGTTTCAACTTAAAGGCTTTGTTGAATTTTCTGGCCACTTCAATATTTACATCTCTATAAAGAACTTCGTTGCTTGCTTTAAAAAGACTCGTGGTATATCCTTCTCTGCCTGGATCTTCATTCAGGTAAACGAAATCTTCAAGAAGTGCCGTTGCCGTATCCCCGTTGGCATCTGAGATATATGATCGTTTCAACGAATTAATCCAGGAGGCATTAAGCATAATAGTAGTTCCGTATTTGCCCCCAACCTTACTTCCTTTTTTGATTTTGTAACTAATGTCTGACTGAAACCCTATTTCACCATTCGGTTGGGTGGCGTAAGGGTAAAGCGTAGCCGCTAAATTGTAAGTATGCTGCCGCGTTAGAGCAGGTAAATAGTTAATGAATAAATCATTGAAGCCGGCCTCGCGATCGCTGCGAAACTCCATATTGTCAATGGTTTTTGCGCTCAAATTTATCCCGAAACCCTTTTGTGAATAGGTAGCGGACGCGAATAATCCTTGCCCAGGTCTGTAGATATAATGATTCGATTTGTTTGGGTCGTTCATCTTACGGGCGTATTCAGCCAATAGACTGATTCCCTCATAATTCAATTGAGCTCTGCCAGACCAGCCTGCAACGTTTTCTGGTAACTCCAATGATGCTCCCGTGGGCTGAGCCTGGTATTTGCTAACGAAACTTCCACCGATCGAGAGCCGAAATTTGCTTGTCTCTAGTTTCGATATAAGCTCATTGAATTGAACTTCTCCATCGAGGGCACGAACAGTACCATCACCCTTATCCCAATAATATCTCTGATTTCCTACCAGGCCCTTCAAGTACAAGCCCTTGTATGGGCTGTATCGAACGCGCAAACCATCAAACGCATTATCTAAACCAAGTCCGCGGGCTTCATAACTTCTAAGTAATAGTCCTGAGCCGTATTGCTCATAAAAGTTTCCCGCGGTAATTTCCAATCCTTCTTGGCTAAAAGAAGCATATCGAAAAGGCACTCCTACCGATTGATTGCCGTAGCGGTTGTCGAAACCTTGAACCGGAGGAAGGTAGCTTTCAACTCGAATGCCGGCGCTAAACTTCCCTTTGGAAATGATTAGGTTGGTAAATGCGTTTATGCCACTTTTTTCGGGAACAGCGTTGGCTCCAATAATGCTGTCTTCGTTGTATTGCTGCGCATACAGATCAAAGTTCCCATGTATTTGAATTCCTTCTAAAGCACCTGATTCTTGGGAAAAGGAAGTGAAGTATGCGGCGACAATAAATAGGGTAGTGGCAGTTCTAAGTAAGTTCATTCAAATAGGTTAGTCGATAGATTCTCCAGCAGCAAGTTTTTCGACGAGCTCACGTAATTCTTCTTCATCTCCAGGCGCGTATGAATTATGCTGCCAAACAATGTTTCCCTCTCCATCAATTAAAAATGTGTGCGGTACATTGTTCACGTTCATTGCCCGTTTGAAATCCCCGTTAGGATCTATATAAACATCATATTCCCATCCTTGTGTGTCAACGTATGGTTTCACTTTTGCCTGATTTCGTGCATCGTCAATTGAAATAGCAACCAACTTCACACCCGTCTCATCTACCCAGTCGTCAAAGTCCTCTGCTATGGTGTTTAATTCACGTTTGCAAGGGCTGCACCATGTGGCCCAAAAACTTATTATGATTGGCTTTCCGTCATTACTTATCTGCGAAGTTTGAAAGGATGAGTTGTCCAGATTCTTAACAGCTACGTCGGGAATTTTCCGTCCTGAATCTTGAGCCGCGGCAATTGTGGAAATGAGAATCGTTGATAAAAGTAATGTCGTAAGTCTTTTCATGTTGTATGAATTATGTGCTGGCAAATGTACCGGTTCACTTGGGTTAATTAGTCGCTTTGTCTATATGATAAAGCTTCAGTTGATTGAATTCCTATTCTTCCAGTTTACCTAAATCGTGCCACGATAGAAGAGTTTATGAGGGTTTAACCTTGAATTTCAATTTGATTCTCCTTCAAAATACGATGAACCACCATTGGGACTCCAAGTCCTGCCGGCATTTTAATGTGATTGATATCCTTAATACCACCTAGTTCAAGTTCGTTTGGGTCGACCAAAAAGCGTTGGCATCCGCTAGGTGAAAAATGCACTAAGCCTGCGGCTGGATAAACATTGAGACTGGTGCCAATAACCAAAAGAATGTCGCAGCTTTCAATGATTTGCCTAGCTCGATCATATTCGGGGACATCTTCTCCAAACCACACCACATGCGGCCTAAGTTGCTTTTTGTGATCAGATAAGTCTCCCAGTTTTAGTGGAGAGGAGACTTGATAAAGTTTTGGGTCTCCTGAAACACACTTTGATTTTAATATTTCGCCGTGAAGGTGAAGTACGTTTGTACTTCCCGCCCTTTCGTGCAAATCATCAATATTTTGGGTAACGATCGCAACTTCAAATTCGGCCTCTAATTTTCGAAGGGCGCGGTGGCCTTCGTTCGGGTCGGCTTTTAATACCTGAAGCCGTCGCTGATTATAAAATTCCAAGACCTTCTCAGGGTTAGCGCTCCATGCCTCGGGTGTCGCAACTTCAGCAATGTCATATTCTTCCCAAAGACCGCCAGAATCTCGAAAGGTTTTGAGGCCGCTTTCCGCGCTCATTCCTGCTCCTGAAAACACGACAATTCTTTTTCTTTTTTGCATGCTGTTTACCAAAGCTAACAAAGGCGCCAACACCGCAAAATAGCAAGACCAATATTTCTATTTTTACGCCCCTTTGCCCAATTTATGATCAAGATTAAAAAAGATGAAGCCCTCGAGTACCATTCAAGTGGAAAACCGGGCAAAATCGAAGTAGTTCCAACCAAGCCATATTCGTCTCAACGGGATTTAAGTTTGGCATATTCACCAGGCGTGGCTGAACCTTGCCTTAAGATTGCTGAAAACGAAGATGATGTATACAAGTACACGGCAAAAGGAAATCTAGTAGCTGTAATTTCAAATGGTACTGCCGTTCTTGGCCTCGGGAATATCGGGCCTTCTGCTTCCAAACCGGTCATGGAGGGCAAGGGACTGCTATTCAAAATATTCGCTGACATTGACGTTTTCGATATTGAAATCGACGCAACCGATATCGATCGATTCGTAGATACAGTAAAGGCAATTTCTCCAACTTTTGGCGGAATTAATTTGGAAGACATCAAGGCGCCCGAGGCGTTTGAAATAGAGAGACGCTTAAAAAAGGAATTGAATATTCCCGTCATGCACGATGATCAGCATGGGACAGCGATTATTTCAAGTGCCGCGCTTTTGAATGCGCTGGAGATCGCTGAGAAGAAAATAGAGGAGGTGCGCGTAGTTGTTAGTGGAGCGGGCGCGGCGGCTATTTCATGCATAACCCTCTATTGTTCGTTGGGAGTGAAGCGCGAGAATGTGATGCTCGTTGACAGCAAGGGAGTGGTATCCTCGAAGCGTGAAGGTCTAGATGCACAAAAGGAAAAATTTGCGGTTGATACGAATTGTGAAACCCTTGCTGATGCAATGAAAGGAGCCGATGTTTTTTTAGGCTTGTCCATTGGAAATATTGTATCTCAAGCTATGTTGAGGTCAATGGCCCCGAATCCAATAGTCTTTGCATGTGCCAATCCAGACCCCGAAATATCATACCAATTGGCCATTGAAGCGAGAGAGGACTTGATAATGGCAACGGGGCGTAGCGATTACCCTAATCAGGTGAACAATGTCTTGGGGTTTCCCTTCATTTTTCGTGGTGCGCTTGACGTGCGTGCGACTGAAATTAACGAGGCGATGAAGTTAGCTGCAGTTCGTGCTTTGGCGTCGTTGGCTAAGGAGCCTGTGCCCGTAGAGGTGAACATTGCATATGGAGAGACCAACATATCATTTGGTAAAGAATACATCATTCCAAAACCGCTCGACTATAGGTTGATTACTACGGTAGCCCCAGCTGTGGCCAAGGCGGCCATGGAAAGTGGAGTAGCCCAAATCAAGATTGATGATTGGGCGAAATATGAGGAGAATTTGGATAAACGACTTGGGCTAGATAATAAGCTGATCCAAAGTATCACACAGCGTTCTCGGATGAATCCTAAGCGGGTGGTGTTTGCCGAGGCAGATCATTACAAGATTTTAAAGGCCGCTCAGATCACAAAAGAAGATGGGGTTGCAATTCCAATACTATTGGGCAATAAACATCGGATTATCAATATGATCGAAGAACATGGATTGGACTTGGGAGATATTGAGATCATCGATTCTCGAAGCAACGAAGAATCAGAGCGAAGAAAGAAATATGCGGAGGCGTTTTTAGAGAAACGAAAACGAAGAGGGTTCACGTATCCTGAGGCGCGTAAAATAATGCGTGAGCGAAACTATTTTGGTGCTGCAATGGTGCAAAACGGCGAAGCGGATGTCTTGATATCCGGATTAACTAGAAATTATGCGTCAACTATTAAGCCCGCCCTTCAGGTGATTGGAAAAGATCCAAGCTTGAAGAGTATTGCTGGAATGTACGTGTTGCTGACTAAAAATGGACCGTTGTTTTTAGCGGACACGACAGTTACTTACGAACCATCTGCAGAGCAGCTGGTAGAGATAACGTTGCTTGTCGCAGAAGCAGTCAAGAGGTTTAGATTAAAGCCAAGAATCGCAATGTTGAGTTATTCCAACTTTGGTAGCAGCGAAACAGAAGAGACCATTAAAGTAAGGACTGCGGTTAAAATGCTTCATGATCAATATCCAGATCTTATTGTAGATGGTGAAATACAGGCAAACTTCGCTTTGAATAAGGAATTATTAAGTGAGATGTTTCCCTTTTCCAAACTCGTGAACAAGGATGCGAACGTGCTCATATTTCCAAACCTTGCTTCGGGTAACATCGCATATAAACTGATGCAAGAGATGGGTGTAGGTGAAACTATTGGACCTATTCTCTTAGGAATGGATAAGCCCGTGCACATTTTGCAACTCGGAAGTTCAGTTAGGGAAATAGTAAATATGGTTACCATCGCGGTTGTAGACGCACAAACCAGATAAGGAATAACGGATGTTTGAATTTATTTCAGGAAAGTTTACGGAGAAGTCCCCAACGCACGTTGTCGTTGATACAGGTGGATTGGGCTATCGCGTTCAAATCAGCCTGAATACTTTTACGGATATAAATGAGTTGTCCGAAGGTCTTTTACTACTTCAATATAACGTGAGTGTTGATGTAAGATCGGGTGAAAGCCGTCATCAACTTTTCGGCTTCTCTACCAATTCAGAGCGCGAACTTTTTAGATTACTTGTCACCGTGTCTGGGGTGAGTTCTGGTATTGCGCATACAATCCTTAGTGCGTTTAAATCTGGAGATTTGCAATCCATTCTTCTAAACGGAGATTCAAAATCACTAACCACGGTTAAAGGAGTTGGTCCGAAATTAGCACAGAAGGTTGTTGCCGAATTAAGGGAAAAACTTGCCAAATCCGAATTGGCTGGGGACATTAGCGAATCTGGAGGCAATAGTTTTAGGCAAGAGGCGTTATCTGCGCTGACTGCACTTGGATTTGATCGAGGAAAATCGGTTAAAGCCATCAATAAAATCATGAAGGAACAGCACCCTGAAAGTGTGGAGTCATTAATAAAAAGCGCCTTAAAGCAATTGTGATCGGAATCGTTTGAGAAATCCTTGGTTATATAAAGCAATCCTCTTGGTTTGGGCATCGTTTACGATGCCTTTGATGCTTATTGGTCAAAATGATAGCCTGCTATTTCCGTTTAACGATTCCTTTGATCCATTAGACCAGGAAGAGCGAAAGCTCTATGGCGAAAACCCCAGCAGTGTAGAGACAAATTTTGAGTACGACCCAGAATCTGGAAACGTCAACTATAAGCAGTCTATGGGGGAGTTGAACTATCGCCCGCCTTCATACATGTCGTTTGATGAATACAGCGATTACGAGAAGAAGAAATCGATGGATGACTATTGGAAACAGATTCAAAAGGAGGCTGCCGAAGACGAAGAATCTGAAGATGGATCCACGGGAAGTTCTTTTCGTCCAGCCATTAATGTTGAGGGCGAAGGATTTGATCGAATATTTGGGGGGAATACGATTGAAATTCGACCCAACGGATCCGCCGAGTTGACATTTGGTGTAAATAGCTCTAAAACGGAGAACCCCGCCATCCCGGTAAACCAAAGAAGAATTACAACGTTTGATTTTCGACAGAACATCCAATTGAATGTCATTGGTAATATCGGAGAGAAACTCAAAATCCAAACGAATTACAACACGCAAGCTACGTTCGATTTCGAGAATCAAATGAAACTTGAGTATACAGGCTATGAGGATGAGATTATTCAAAAGATAGAACTAGGAAATGTTTCATTGCCCTTGCAGAGCTCGCTAATTACCGGAAGCCAGGCGCTCTTCGGGGTTAAGACGGAACTGAAATTTGGTCGGCTATATGTCACATCTGTCTATTCTCAGCAAAAGAGTGAACGACGGGAAGTAAGCACGGAAGGCGGTGCGCAAGAGGTTGAATTTGAAATCGGGGCTGATGAATATGAGGCGTATCGCCACTACTTCATGAGCCACTTCTTCAGAGATATTTATGAGAAGGCGCTGTCAACACCTCCAATAATCAATTCAAGCGTGAATGTTACGAGGGTAGAAGTTTGGGTGACGAACACAAACTTCAGCACAGAAAACACTCGAAACATAATTGCCTTTCAGGATTTGGGTGAAGCTCGAAGAATCTATAATTCTGGATTCGCGGGTGATCCAAAGGGCAACTTGCCAGCGGCAAATGGCCAAAACAAGGTTTATGGTGGGATATACAACAATGCGCAAATCCGTGCATTTACCCAGGCGTCACGAGTGTTAGAAGGGGCGCCATACAACTTGGAAAGCAGGTTTGATTATCAAAAAGTGGAGCTCGCCCGAAAATTGCAGCAAGGCCGCGACTACACCTATAACCAGCAACTTGGATACATTTCGATGGTTCAAGAGGTTCAACCAAATCAGGTCTTGGCCATCGCCTTTGAGTATACCTACAACGGGCAAACCTATCGAGTGGGTGAGTTCTCTAATGATAATACCGGAAGCGACGCTTTGGTGCTTAAAATGTTGAAGAGTTCCGAGTTAAATACCCGTTTTCCAATGTGGGACTTGATGATGAAAAACGTGTATTCCCTTGGGGCATATCAATTAAGTAACCAAGGATTTGAACTTGGAATTTGGTACCTAGATAAGAAAAAGGGAATCGACATAAACTACATTCCCGAGCCATATATCGGACTAAACGATAGGCCGTTGCTTCAGGTGATGGGACTTGATAGAATTAATAATAACAGCGCTCAAGTTCCGGATGGAATGTTTGACTTTTTGGCGAGCCCTCAGATTACGGTGAACCCATCAAATGGGCGGATCTTTTTTCCTGTTCTTGAGCCCTTTGGGTCCGATTTAAGGCAGACGCTTCTTACCCTAACCCAAGACGAGAAGATAGCTTCCAACTATGCGTTTGATTCGCTTTATACAAACACCCAGGCCAACGCTCAGTATAACTTCCCAGCGCTAAACCGTTTCTCAATAAAGGGAAAATACCAAAGTTCGAATAGCTCAGAGATTGCCTTGAATGCCTTCAACGTACCAGAGGGATCGGTGCGGGTCACTGCTGGCGGACAAACACTGATCGAAAACCAAGATTATACCGTTGACTACACTTTAGGACGAGTCAAAATAATTAATGAAGGACTGCTCGAGTCGGGCACGCCAATCGACGTTTCTCTAGAGAGTAATTCGGCCTTTGGTATTAACCGAAAAGCCCTCTTTGCCTCCAGGTTTGATTATAAAATTTCAGATCAGTTGAACTTTGGAGGAACCTTTATGAACCTGAGCGAAAGGCCGCTAACACAAAAAGTGAATTACGGAGATGAGCCTATAAACAATACGGTCGTTGGTATTGACGGAGCGTATTCGACTGAGTCCAAGTTTTTGACCTCTATGGTGGATAAAATTCCGCTCATCGACACCAAAGAAATATCCAATATCAGCCTTCAAGCAGAAGCAGCAAAGTTGATTCCGGGCCATTCACGTGCAATAGGGCAAGAGGGTAATTCGTACATCGACGATTTTGAAGGAAGTCAAAGTACGATTGACTTGAGATCGCTGGGGCTATGGTCTATTGCCAGTACGCCACAGGGTCAGCCAAGTTTATTTCCGGAGGGAAATAGCAACGACCTTGAGTTTAATAAAAACCGAGGCCGCTTCGCCTGGTACATAGTTGATCCGCTCTTCTATCGTGCTGATAATACTACACCAGATCACATAAAGAACAACGAAGACGTGCTTCAGAATAACCTCATGCGTCAGGTTACAGAAAAGGAAGTGTTTCCAAATCGTCAATTCTCCACAGCAAGCGCACCTCAAACTTTCCAGATTAGCATGTTTGATCTGGGATTTTATCCTGATGAGCCCGGACCTTATAATTATGATGTAGACCCTGTGCCTAATGTTACGGCAGGACTCGATGATGAGGGAAACCTAGAAGATCCAGAATCAAGATGGGGAGGAATTATGCGGCGAATTGATCAAACTGATTTTGACGCTGCAAACATCGAATTCATTCAATTCTGGATGATGGACCCATACTCGGAAAGTGAAACGGAAGGATTTCCCGGACACCCAGATCATCAAACCGATGGTGAGCTTTACTTCAACATTGGTAGCATCTCCGAGGATGTTTTGAAGGATGAGTACAAGAGTTTTGAAAATGGATTCCCTTCGAACGAGAATAAAAGCGAAGACCTAAGCGATCCCTCCGAATTGTCGCGCTTTGGTCGAATTCCTGAAGGGCAACAAATTGTGAATGCTTTTGCAAACAATCTATCAACCAGAGAATATCAAGACGTTGGTTTAGAGGGGTTGAGAGATGAGGAGGAACGGATATTCTTTGATTCCACCTATATAAAACCATTGGAGAATAAGTACGGCCAAGGATCAGGGATTGTAGCTGCCCTGGTTCAAGATCCATCACATGACAACTACAATTTTTATCGAGACGACGATTACGATAGAGATGAACTGAATATTCTTGAGCGATACAAGAAATACAATGGACTTGAGGGGAACAGCCCGACCTCCGAGCAATCACAGCAACTAAATGGTCAAGGATATCCTACATCGGCCTCGCCAATCCCGGATGCCGAGGATATAAACAGAGATAACACCTTGGATAATGTAGAGAGCTATTATCAGTATAAAGTAGATATCTCACAGGATGGGTTAATGGCCGAGGGAAGAAATTACATCAACGCAATTGTTGATGCCGAGCCACAAGGACAATCAGGCGAAACTGTGCGGTGGATCCAGTTTAAGATTCCAATTCGAGACTTCGAAAAACGCGTGGGTAACATTCAGGATTTTCGATCCATTCGGTTCATGCGTGTTTTTATGAAAGGATTTGAGAAGCCAATTTATTTGCGATTTGCTCGATTAGAGCTTGTACGTGGAGAGTGGCGACGATACACTGGCGACCTTGACGAGGAAGGTGATGCGATTGCCGATGATCCAGATATCCAATTCAACATTGGAGCAGTTAACATTGAAGAGAATGCTGAAAAGGAGCCCGTTAACTATGTGCTTCCACCTCAACTTCAACGAGAAATTCAGGCCGGTTCACCAAACTTAGCACAGCAAAATGAGCAGTCGTTGGCACTTCAGGTTCAAGGTCTTGAGGACGGAAAGGCGCAGGCAGCATTTAGAAACATACAAATGGATATGCGGTCTTTCAAGAAAATGGAGATGTTTCTCCATGCGGAATCCATGCCTGATTGCGACCCAATTGACAACGATGATATTCGTGTTTTTGTGCGTTTGGGTACAGATTTCACCGAGAATTACTACGAATATGAAATGCCGCTAACGATTACCCCTGAAGGGTTCTATGATAATTCGGCTGTTTCTGATCAAGAAAGAGTATGGCCCTTGGAAAACAACATGGTTATCAATTTTGAAGACCTTTTTGCCACCAAACGAGAGCGGAATGAAAATCTGGGAGAAGCGGGAGGTGTGCTGCTGAATCAACGATACATCAAGAATCTGGGTTCAGGAAGAAAGATTTTTGTGGTGGGAAATCCGAATTTGGCCGATGCCCGGGTAGTCATGATCGGAGTTCGAAACCCCGCTCAAAAGGGGAACTTAGAGTTGGATGATGGACTACCAAAATGTGTTGAAGTTTGGGCGAATGAATTGAGGTTGACCCACTTCGATCAAAGCGGTGGCGAGGCTGCCATGGCCAGACTGTCCGCTAATCTGGCCGATTTCGCAAACGTAAGTTTAGCAGGTCAGATTACTACACCGGGATGGGGAGCCCTCGAATCTAAAGTGAGTGAACGTCAAAGGGAAACGATTACAAATTTGGACGCCTCGGCTCAAGTTCAATTAGATAAATTTCTTCCCGAAGAAGTTGGTTTGAAAGTACCAATGTTCATCGGATATTCAAACAATACAAGCACCCCTCAATTTGCGCCTGAAGAGCCGGATACTCCAATGGATATTTATCTCGATGAGCGCACCGCTGAAGACAAAGACAGCCTGCTTACAATTAGTCAGAAAGTAACGGAACGTAAGAGTTTGAACTTCACCAATGTTCGAAAGGAAAAGACGAGCGAGGGTAAATCACATTTCTACGATGTATCCAATCTAAGCGCCACATATGCCTATACAGAGCTGAGATATCGGGATTTTAATACGGAATATGATTACACCAAAAATTACCGTGGTGGTCTTGCATACAGCTTTTCAAATAGTGCCAAACCCGTGGAGCCATTCAAGAAAATTGGATTTATCAAAAAATCCAAATACTTACGATTGATTCGTGATTTCAATTTCTATCTCGCGCCAAAGACAATAGCAGTTAGAAATGATTTCGACCGAATGTATGGTGAACGGAAGATTCGAAACCTTAATCCAGAAGCAACAGTTTCTCAGCCGCCTTTTGTCAACAAAGCGTTCAACTGGAATAGAACATATAATTTGAGCTATGATTTGGCTAAGGCCATCAAACTTGACTTTTCAGCAAATAACAGAGCGCTCGTGCGTGAATATGAGGGGCAACGTATTGCGCGACCGAGTGATGATCTCACCGATATCGAGGACCCAGAAAACAACGGGCTGGGTGGATATATAATCAATCCTGAGACGGGTCAGCCTGAATACGATTATACCCTTCACCGTGATTCACTTCTGAGTAGCTTGAAGAATTTTGGGATGACCACCAATTACAATCACAACACCAGCGTCTCTTATAATGTGCCTCTATCCAAGATCCCAATGTTAGATTGGACAAGCCTCACTGCTAGATATACAGGAAGCTATGATTGGCAGAGAGGGCCATTACTTGAAGAAGGCGTCGAGGATACTCTTGGTCATACTATTTCAAATGGTCAACAAGTACAGCTGAATGCATCACTTAATATGCTCAGTCTGTATAACAAGGTTCCATATCTGAGAGATGTAAATCGAGGAAAGAGAGGGAAAAGCTCTAAGAAACGATCGATGAGTGCCGATCAAAAGACCTTGTCCAAGAAAGAAGGCGGAGGTGATAGCGAAGAAGAAGAGAAGGAGAAAAAAGAAAAGGATCAAAAACTGGTTAAGGCGGTGCTGAAAACGCTGATGGGAGTGAAAAGTGTTTCGGGTACCTATACTCGAAACAGAGGAAATACCTTGCCAGGGTTTGGGGGACAATCTCAAGTGATTGGAATGGATATGGGTGCGGATCAATCTCATGGCCGTGGATTGTACACCTATCAGGCTCCTGGGCTTGGTTTCCTTTTTGGCCAGCAGGAGGGATTCAGCGAAACTTCAGAACACTTTGCGGATTATGCAGGTAACGAACGAAGGTGGTTGGTTCGAAATCCAAATATTTTCAACCCATATCTACGTAGTTTTAGTGAGCAAAAGAATGTCCGAGCTAGTGTGCAACCATTAAAGGATTTACGCATCGATCTTACAGCTAACGAAAGTCGTTCTACTAACTGGTCAGAATACTACACGTTCAGTGACACAAATGGCATGGACATTTGGGATGCTGGACTCACTGGATTAGAAACAGGAAATTATAGTGCTTCTATCCTCACAATAGCAACTTCCTTGGAAAACATTGATTCGTCCAACTTCAACATCTACAATCAATTCCTAGAAAACAGGGTCATCGTTTCGCAACGAATCGGAGAACGAGAAGGCATCATGGATCGAGATCCAGGAGGATATACCGTTGGTTTTGATAGTGCGCATCAGGATGTGTTAATTCCGGCTTTTTTCGCGGCATACTCAGGTCAACGGGCCGGTGATGTCAGCATGAACCCGCTCAAAACCTTGATGCTGCCAAACTGGAGGATCAACTACACGGGTTTGAGTAAGCTTGATTTCATGAAGAAGTATTTCAAGACATTCAGTATCAACCACGCCTATCGATCAACGTATACAGTTGGTGGGTATCAAAAGTCATCCGCAACGGTTGATACGTTTGATCTGTCGGCACGAATTCAACCTGAATACATCATTTCACAAGTTTCGATAAGCGAGCAATTTTCGCCGCTGATCAACTTTGACATGACGTGGCAAAACAGCCTCCTGACTCGATTTGAAATAAGAAGGGATCGGAATATTATGCTCAGCACGGCCAATGGCCAGATTACAGAAATTGGCAATGTGGAATATGTGGTAGGTTCAGGTTACACCATAAATAAACTAAAGCTGCCCTTCCCGATTCGCGGAAATGTGGTGACCAGCGACTTTATACTTCGAGCTGACTTTAGCATTCGAAACTCTGAAACAATCATCCGGAAAATTGTGGAAGACGAAACTCAGGTCACAGCAGGTCAGCGGGTTTACTCCCTAAAAATTACAGGCGACTATTCCTTGACAAAGGCCTTGAACCTGCGTTTATTCTATGATTGGGTCGCAAATCGGCCTGCGATTTCAAATTCATTTCCAACCTCGAATATCAATGCTGGATTTAGTTTGAGATTTACCCTTTCTGGGTGATAATTCCTTGCTTACTTTCCTAAATCCATGATATATATTTGCTCGCAAAATTGAAGCAATGAATATTCCTGCAGACCTAAAATATACCAAGGATCACGAATGGGTGAAAATCGATGGCGACGAAGCTACAATCGGCGTAACGGATTATGCCCAAGGCGAGCTTGGCGATGTCGTATACGTTGAGATCGAGACGGAAGGCGAGAGCCTTGATCAAGAAGAGGTTTTTGGAACTGTGGAAGCAGTGAAAACTGTTTCAGATCTATTCATGCCGCTGAGTGGTGAAGTTATCGCTGTAAATGAAAAACTTGCAGACGAACCAGATACAGTGAATAAAGATCCTTATGGAGAGGGTTGGATGGTGAAGATCAAAATGAGCGATGCTTCTCAAGTAGATTCTTTGCTTTCTGCTGACGATTACAAAGGCGAAGTAGGAGCGTAAATGTTTTTAAGGCATAATGCCTTAGGCATAAGCTGGGCTATTTTAATCCTGATTCTTTGCGGAATTCCTGGGGATCAGTTTCGGGGTGAAAACAAGGCGAATTTGGATGTTGTGATCCATGCAGTTTTGTTCGCAGTGCTATTTCTGTTGCTTACGATTGGTTTCATAAAACAGAAACGATTTTTGGCATTACACTCCTTAACCAAGTTGAAAGTATTGATTCTATGCACTGTTTATGGCGGTCTAATCGAACTGATGCAGGGATTTCTTTTTGTCGGAAGATCCGTGGAGTTTTCGGATGTCCTAGCCAATGCCGTTGGGGCCGGAGCTGGCCTGGTTGTATTCATGTTAATCTATGGCAATGAATCCTATACCTAACCGTTTAATAATTGATGGAAATTTTAACTCGAAATCAGCGTGTATCAAATTTGTACTGATTATTTTGGTCGCTGATTAAATCCATATTCTATGATGGAACTGAAGAAGAACCCAGAAGCAAATCTGGAAAACAAAAAACTAGTCTATTTCCTTACAGGACTCCTGCTTGCATTGGGCGTTGTTCTTGTGTCGTTTGAATGGACCCAATATGAAGGTGAAGTAGGAAGTCTTGGCGATTTAGAAGTGTTTCTAGATGAGGAAGAGATGATTCCGATTACGCAGCAGACACCTCCACCTCCACCGCCACCGCCGCCACAGACAACAATTATTGAGATTGTAGAAGACGACGAAGAAATCGAGGAGGAACTCGAAATTGAAGACACTGAAATGGACGAAGACGATGTTTTTGAGATCGTTGATATTCCAGAAGAAGTAGTTGCCGCACCTCAGATCTTCCATATTGTTGAAGAGCAGCCTGAATTCCCTGGTGGACAGAAGGAGCTCATGATTTGGCTGAGAGACAACACTAAGTTCCCGCCGATTGCAAAAGATGCAGGGATCACTGGAGTCGTTTATGTACAGTTTGTTGTGCGTGAAGATGGTAAGGTCGATCCAGATGATATCACAATCCTTCGTGGCGTGCATCCAGCTTTGGATAATGAGGCAATGCGTGTCGTTCGCAAGATGCCATCGTGGAAACCAGGTCGGCAGAGAGGTAAGCCCGTAGCTGTATACTATAAGTTGCCATTTCGGTTTAACTTGAAGTAATAATCAAGAGTTTTTAAACCTGCCCATTCCGAATTTTCGGAAATGAGGCAGGTTTTTTTGTGCCTTTTATCTTGAGTTTGATACCGTATTCTAGATGCAGCCGATTATAAATACGAAAGATCCATGCGTTCTGTTAGATATCAAAACCAACAGTTATGATAAGGAACAAAGAATCAAAGACACCCGAACGACTATTTCTTGGACTTGCGCTAGGCTTGGCAGCATCGCTTTGCATTCTGGAATATGGAAGACCCATGTTGAATCAGTATGCATTTCACGGGCAAATAGATGATGGCGAAGATATTTTTGAGGAGCACGTTTTCATTACGCTTCCCAAGCCACCTGAAAGAGAAGTAGTGATTGATCGGGTAAATACAAAAACGACTGAAATTCGAATAGTAGACGATCACAAATACGTGGAGCCAGTTAAGGCCGTTCCAGAATTTATTATAGATTATGACGAGGTTGTTATTGGCGATTCCGTTGAAATGCCGGATATAGTTATCCCACCACTTCCAGCCTTCATGGTTGATGAATTACCAAGTTTTGATGGATATGCTGAGTTCTTACAAAGGAATCTGACCTTTCCGTCCGTTATGAAAGAAATAGGTCAGGAAGGCGATGTGTGGGTGGAGTTCGCCATTGATAAGAAAGGCAAAATAGACCTTTCCACGATTGAAGTTAGGAAGTCTGAACATGTCTTGTTTAGCAAAGAAGTTATCCGCGTGCTACGCAAGATGCCAAACTGGAATCCAGGCAAAAAGCAAGGTAAACCGGTCCCCGTGCTAATGACAATTCCTGTTCGGTTTAGATTGAAATAATTAAAGAATCATTCCAGCCCCCACGGTTTCATTTGTAGCCTCGTCAATTACGATGAGGCTGCCAGTGTGCCGGTTTCGTTGATATCGATCTGTGAATAATGGTACTGTGGTTCTAATCTGAATGCGAGCGATATCGTTCATGTTTATCACCTTGTCATCCTCGAGCTTGTGAAGCGAGTTGATGTCAATTTTATATCGAATATCCTTCACAATACATCGAGCATCCCTTGATGTATGTTTCAAAGCATACTTTCCGTTTAATTGAATTGGCCTTTGGCTCATCCAACAGATCATGAGGTCATGATCCTGAGTTACCTCGGGTTGGTTGTTCGACCGAACAATCATATCCCCTCGGCTTACATCCACGTCATCCTCTAACAAAATAGTGCAAGACATTGGGGCGAATGCTTCAGGAACTTCACCGTCGTAGCTGTCAATCTTCGCGACTTTAGATGTGAATCCTGAAGGAAGTATTGTTACATCATCTCCCTTTTTCCAAATTCCGCCCGCAACTCGACCCGCGTAACCTCGGTAATCATGAAATTCAGTAGTCTGTGGACGAATTACTTGCTGCACAGGAAATCTTCCATCGATGTGGTTTTCATCGCTACCAATATGAACAGTTTCTAAGGCGTAGAGCAAAGTTGACCCTTCAAACCAAGGCATCTTTGTAGACCGATCCACCACGTTGTCACCTAACAATGCGCTAATAGGAATGTATCGGATATCACTAATTTCCAGTTTGCTTGCAAAATCTTCTAAACTCGATTTAATCTCTTCATATCGTTCTTGCGAATAGTCTACAAGGTCCATTTTGTTAATGCAAAACACTACGTGTTTGATGCCGAGAAGCGAGGCAATGAAGCTATGTCTAGAAGTTTGCTCAACCAATCCGTGTCTAGCGTCAACAAGAATTATTGCAAGGTTGGCCGTGCTAGCACCCGTAACCATGTTGCGGGTATACTGAATGTGCCCCGGCGTATCGGCAATGATGAACTTTCGTTTCGGCGTTGCAAAATATCGGTAGGCTACATCAATCGTGATCCCTTGTTCACGCTCCGAGCGTAATCCATCAGTGAGTAGGGCCAAGTTGACTTCTCCTTCACCACCCATGCGTTTTGTGGCCTTTTCCATGGCATCCATTTGATCCTGGAAAATGGCCTTGCTGTCATAGAGCAACCGCCCAATCAACGTGCTTTTACCGTCGTCTACGCTTCCTGCAGTAGTAAACCGTAGAAGTTCCATATCTAAATAACCTGCTGTACTTTGCTCCATAACTATGTCTTGCGATTTAATCGCGTTTAGAAATATCCTTGTTTTTTTCTGTCTTCCATTGCAGCCTCCGAACGCTTGTCATCCGCCCGAGTGCCACGCTCCGTAGTCCTTGTTGCCGCAACCTCCTCGATGATTTTCTCCAAATCATCAGCCGGTGATTCAACCGCGCCGGTACAGCTCATGTCGCCAATTGTACGGAAGCGAACGACGCGCTTCTCAACCTTTTCCTCTGGCCTTTTATTCATGAACTCACCATCGGAATAAATCACTCCGTCTCGAACAAATATGTCGCGCTCATGTGAAAAATAGATCGACGGTAGATCGATGTTCTCGTAAAGTATGTATTGCCATACGTCCATTTCCGTCCAATTACTTATAGGGAATACTCGAAAGTTTTCACCCATATTCTTCATGCCATTAAAAATATTCCAGAGCTCAGGTCTTTGATTTTTTGGATCCCATTGGCCAAATTCGTCCCGATGAGAAAAGAATCGCTCCTTAGCCCGGGCTTTTTCTTCGTCCCTTCGGGCTCCACCCATACATGCGTCGAACTTGTTAGTCTCTATGGTATCTAAAAGAGTAACGGTTTGTAAGCCATTCCGGCTGGCGTTAAAACCAGTTTCCTCCACTACCTTTCCTTCATCGATAGACTTTTGTACCGATCCCACGATAAGTTCAACACCGTCCTTCGCAACCAAACTATCGCGAAATGCAATGGTTTCAGGGAAATTGTGACCTGTGTCAACATGAACCAACGGGAAAGGGATCTTTCCAGGCCAAAATGCCTTCTTAGCTAAATGGTAACAGAGAATTGAATCTTTTCCACCCGAGAACAGGAGGGCGGGATTTTCAAATTGAGCGGCAACTTCTCGAATTATGAAAATCGCCTCAGATTCGAGTTCCTTTAGATGTGTTAAGTTGTATTTCATTATGTGATCTTGATCAATGGAAGCAGCTTGTTGTAGAGTTCCTCTCCGCACTCTTCTATCGATTTGTTCAATGTTTTTATCTCGATGTTTGGATCTTCTGGCACCTCAAAAGGCGAGGAAATTCCAGTGAAATTTGGTATTTCCCCCTTTCTTGCTTTAGCGTAAAGACCTTTCACATCTCTTTTTTCGCACTCTTCTAAAGGAGTGTTTATGAAGACTTCTACAAAATACTCGGATCCGATTATGTCCAGCGCTTGTTTTCGAACTGCAATAGTTGGACTCACAAAGCTGTCAATGCAAATGATTCCACCCTCGACAAAAAGCTTCGATACCTCCGCGATTCTTCGAATGTTTTCATGCCGATCGGCATCAGTAAATCCAAGGCCTTGGTTAAGCCCCGTGCGCACATTGTCGCCGTCAAGAAGCTTTGAGAAGTATCCACTATCCAAAAGTTTCCGTTCTAGGTATTTGGCCAATGTTGTTTTTCCTGAACCGCTCAAACCGGTCATCCAAACCACATGGGATTTTTGTCCGAGAAATTCTTCTTTTTCTTCCTTGGAAATAATCTCGTCAAAGACACTAAATACGTTGTTTCCTTCGTGCTTCATTTAATCCTGCAAATGTAAATATCATTCGTGGCTTTTGTGGCTTTTTGGGTTTGTTCCTTAAGACGGATTCCTAGATTTGAAGAATATGAATGCAAAGCAACTGATGTCGGGTTTCAAAGTTGTTCCGGTGGATCAAATGGGAATCAATGATCGAATCGCTAGGATTAAGTCTAGGAGCATCAAAAAAGAGGCGAAAATCCAGGGTCTTAAAATGGCCCTGAACATGATTGACCTTACGACGCTGGAAGGTGCTGATACGCCGAATAAGGTGAGGCAAATGTGCTATAAAGCAATGCATCCTATGGATCAATTGAAAGGCGCGCCGAGTGTGGCTGCTGTTTGTGTTTTTCCTTCCCTGGTTGGGGTAGCAAAAGAAGCTCTTGGCGATTCGTCTGTGAAGGTTGCTGCCGTTGCAACATATTTTCCGAGTGGACAAACAACGCGAGAAATAAAGCTTCAGGAAACGCAGTATGCCATTGATGAAGGCGCTGATGAAATTGATATGGTTATATCGAGAAAGGAATTCCTGAAAGGGAACTACACTTACGTTTTAGAAGAGATTATTGCCATAAATGAATTATGTAAGAAGCATGATCGAAGGTTAAAGGTGATTTTGGAAACTGGTGAGCTAGGAGCTTTGGACCAAGTGCGAAAAGCAGCCGACATCGCTCTTTTGGCTAATCCAGACTTTATAAAAACAAGTACCGGCAAAATTGGTCAAGCCGCAAATATGCAGGTGACACTTGTAATGTTGCAGGCCATTTGGGACCATTATCAAAGAACAGGCATTCAGGTTGGTATGAAGCCAGCAGGCGGGATATCGGATGCTAAGACGGCCTTGCATTACCTCATGATGGTTAAGGAGGTATTAGGGGAAGAATGGCTGAGTAACCAGTGGTTCCGTTTTGGGGCTTCCCGGTTGGCAAATGATGTGTTAATGCAATTGAAGAAACAAGAAACGGGCGCCTACCAATCGGCGCCGTACTTTTCAAAAGACTAGAATATGACGGAAAAATGGAATTTAAGCGCTGCTCCTGAGAGCACATCACATGTTGAATTGCAAGACACCTATCATCTATTCATCAACGGTGAGTTCAGAAAGCCGAAGTCAGGGAAGTATTTTGACACAATAAACCCTGCCACAAATACAGTAATCGCCACCGTTTCAGAGGCTGGAAAGCAAGATGTGGACGACGCGATGAAAGCCGCGGAGAAGGCTTTCCCCGCCTGGAGTAAGTTGGATGGCAAAGAAAGAGGAAAGTACATATTTCGGATTGCCCGAACGATCCAAGAGCGAAGCCGTGAGTTCGCCGTGATCGAGTCATTGGATGGAGGTAAACCGATTCGTGAGTCTCGAGACGTGGATATTCCGCTCGCAGCGGCGCATTTTTTCTACTGCGCTGGCTGGGCAGATAAATTGGAATACGCGTTTCCAAATCGATCACCAAAGCCGCTGGGAGTTGCCGCACAAATTATTCCATGGAACTTTCCTCTTCTAATGGCCGCATGGAAAATTGCCCCCGCCCTCGCTTGCGGGAATACCGTCGTTTTAAAGCCAGCAGAGACAACGCCTTTGACTGCACTTAAGTTAGCAGAGATCATTCAAGAAGCAGGTTTGCCGCCCGGTGTGGTGAATATTGTAACAGGTGCTGGAGAAACTGGTGCAGCCATGACGGCGCATCCAATCCCAAAGAAGTTGGCATTTACAGGATCAACCGAAGTAGGTAAGTTCATCTACAAAGCTGCACTGGATGGAAACAAAAAAGTGACGCTCGAATTAGGTGGGAAAGCAGCCAACATCATTTTTGATGACGCCCCAATAGAAGCGGCAGTGGAAGGAATCATCAACGGAATCTATTTCAACCAAGGTCATGTTTGTTGCGCGGGGTCACGGTTATTTGTGCAGGAAACGGTTTACGAAGAGGTGTTATCAAAGCTCAAAAGGCGAATGGATACGTTCATCGTGGGAGATCCCATGGATAAAAACACAGACATCGGTGCAATCAACTCCAAAGCGCAACTCAAGACCATCGAAGAATACCTGAAAATAGGTCGAGAGGAGGGAGCTGAAATTTACCAGCCAAAATGCAATCTACCGAAGACTGGAAATTGGTGCGCTCCAACGTTATTTACCAATGTGGCCCAAAGCAATCGTATTGTACAAGAGGAGATTTTTGGTCCTGTACTCGCCATTCAAACATTTCGCACGATTGACGAAGTAATTGATAAGGCGAATAACACACCATACGGACTGTCCGCCGGAGTCTGGACGGATAAAGGATCGAAGATTTTTCAGCTCACCCAAGCCTTAAAAGCCGGGGTTATTTGGGCAAACACCTACAATAAGTTCGATGCGACAAGCCCTTTTGGTGGTTATAAAGAGAGTGGTTTTGGAAGAGAGGGTGGAATTCACGGCATGGAGGCATATTTAAAGTTTGATTAAGATGGCAGCACTAGATATTCAAAAAACCTATAAAATCTTCATCGGAGGCAAGTTTCCTCGGACCGAGTCGGGGCGGTTTTACCCAATCCGTAACGGGAAGGATGAGCTCATTGCCAACATGTGCTTGGCATCAAGAAAGGACTTCAAAAATGCGGTGGTTGCCGCGCGAAAAGCACAAGTGGGGTGGGCAAACAAAACAGCCTATAATAGAAGTCAAATCTTGTACCGACTCGCGGAAATGCTTCAATCACGAGAGGCATCCTTTGCAAGCGAATTGGAGGCGCTGGGATTGTCAAAAAAGAAATCGAGTGCTGAAGTTGAAAAGGCAATTGACACACTGGTTTACTACGCGGGCTGGTGTGATAAATACAGCGCCATATTCAGTTCTGTAAACCCAACAGCGACAGCTCACTTTAACTTTTCTGTGCATGAGCCAATGGAATTGATCGCTGCAGTGGCCCCTGAAAGTTCGCCACTATTTGGTTTGGTTTCAACAATAGCTCCAATTATTGCGGGTGGAAATTCGATTGTCCTGCTTGCTTCGGAGAAGCTCCCAACTTCTGCTATGTCGTTTGCCGAAGTAATTCAAAATTCAGACGTGCCAGCTGGTGTGGTGAACATCCTAACAGGTTCAATGGATGAATTGCTTCCACATATGAGTTCGCACATGGATGTTAATGGATTGTTGGTGGCCCGACCTGGAGTAGATGATTCCATCCACGAAACGCTTGTTCAAAACGTAAAACGTTTGAAAGATTGGTCGGAAACTTGGGAAGATCAAGGTCCTTATAAAATTCTTGATTTTCAGGAATTGAAAACGACTTGGCACCCTGTGCAGTCGAGCGCGGCTAGTGGTGGAGGATATTGAACCGAGGTGTGTTTTGGTTCCCGCTTAACTCCTACAATTGCACCTATGAATTTTGAGAAATTACTGATCGAAGCTTCCCTGAAAGCAGGGGAGGAAATATTAAAGGTATACGCCCGCGATTTTGATGTGGAAACAAAGTCGGACCAAAGCCCGCTTACTGAGGCTGACAAGAATAGCCACTTAGCCATTATGGCCTACTTGGAGAAAACTGAATTTCCAATCCTAAGCGAAGAAGGCAAGCATATGGGTTTTTCTGAGCGCAAGGATTGGACTAAGTTTTGGCTTGTGGATCCGCTTGATGGAACGAAGGAGTTTGTGAAGAAAAATGGGGAGTTTACCGTAAACATAGCGCTCATTGAAAATGGTGCACCCGTTTATGGTATCATTTACGCGCCAGTTCTCAAAAAACTATTCGTTGGTAATGTCGGAACGGAGGCGTGGGTTGCCGAAAATGTAGAAGTCGATACATCAATCGAAACGATTTTAGAGAACAAGGTTTCTATCCCAAAAGCTAAACCAGCTGAACCGTATATCGTAGTTGCCAGTCGAAGTCATTTTAGCCCAGAGACGCAAGAATATGTGGATGAATTGAAACAAAGCAAAGGTGAAATCGAGTTTGCTTCTATGGGATCCAGCCTTAAAATTTGCTTGGTAGCAGAAGGATTGGCGGATGTGTATCCAAGATTTGGCCCAACCATGGAATGGGATACGGGCGCCGGGCATGCCATTGCAAAGGCTGCCGGTAAGACCATAATTGATCACTCTACAGGGTTAGAGATGGTCTACAACAAAGAGAATTTATTGAATAATTGGTTCATCGTTAGCTGATTTACTTAGAATCCTAAATGGAAAAATTCTAATGCCGACATGATACGTAGGTGAAAACCAAATGCGACCCGCTATGTCAGGCATCGTTGAAAAAATGATGTCGTATTTTGACTGATCGTACACCAACTTCTTTTCCTCTACTGCATACTGTAGATTCACCAGATTGTTTCTCACTTCCCTCAGTGCGAGTGAGGTGTCTAGTTTTTGAGCCGTGAATTGAGATTCGGATTTATCCAATTCAGATGCGAGGTTTTTTAGCTTGTCTGCGACCTCTGTTCTGTCCAAGGTGGCAATGTATTCGCCAGAATCTACAATCGTTCCTTCATCAACCATATCGGTGATGTTTGTTTGTCAAATGTTGGCTTTTCGCATTCCAGGAGGGCCTAGAATTTTTTCCGATTCCTTGGCTCTGAGCTCTCCAGTTGTCTTAACTGAAACTGAAAGATTTCCCCGGACAACCTTGGCCGTGGCTTCGATGGATTCGTCCCCAGTTTGGAGACTGAAATACAGAATGGTGATGGCAGCAAGTATACCTGCGGCTAATAAATATTTGCGATTCATAACAAGCTATGGTCGGTAATGATTGTCGAATATATTTTCAACGACTTGCGCCCCAACACAAAGTTGCCTGATATTATGAATTATTGGCAGGAATTCAATGAAATTTGAGCGATTCGCAGTCCTTAACATGATAGAAGCCAACATGTGTTCGGCGGCCATTTCAAAACGATTTAATTCAAGTTGATTTGCCGCATGAGATTTGGTCACTTTCTTCGTTCTATCTACCCCTCAAGATATTAACTTCGCGCCCATGTCTAAAGTAGCTTTAATTACGGGCGTCACGGGTCAGGATGGCGCATATCTCGCTGAACTTCTTCTTGAAAAAGGATACATCGTTCATGGCGTCAAACGCAGAAGTAGTTTATTTAATACTGCTCGGATCGATCATCTATATCAAGATCCACATGAGAAGGATCGAAAATTCCACCTTCACTATGGCGATTTAACGGATAGCACAAACCTCATCCGAATCGTTCAAGAAACTCAGCCTGACGAGATCTACAACCTAGCGGCTCAGAGCCACGTAAAAGTCTCCTTTGACTCACCAGAATATACTGCCAACGCTGACGCACTGGGTACTCTGCGATTGCTGGAAGCGATTCGAATCTTAAAGCTTGAGAAAAAAACAAAGTTTTACCAAGCTTCGACGTCTGAACTCTACGGATTAGTTCAAGAAGTGCCGCAGTCCGAGACGACGCCATTTTATCCAAGGAGCCCGTATGCGGTGGCTAAATTGTATGCATTCTGGATATGCACGAATTATAGAGAAGCCTATGACATTTTTGCGTGTAATGGGATTCTATTTAACCACGAATCTCCGCTAAGGGGAGAGACTTTCGTTACAAGAAAAATCACCCGAGCCGCTGCTAAGTATAAATTAGGATTACAGGATAAAATATACCTAGGTAACCTCGATGCCAAACGAGATTGGGGACATGCAAAAGATTATGTTGAGGGCATGTGGCGCATGTTGCAGCAAGATAAGCCTGAGGATTTTGTGCTTGCCACTGGCAAAACAATCCCGGTCCGTGAGTTTGTTGAGCTATCGTTTAAAGAGGTAGGAGTTGATCTTGAGTGGGAAGGAGCCGGCATTGAGGAGAAGGGTATAAACAAGGCTACAGGAAAAGTAATTGTTGAAGTTGATCCAAAGTATTTCAGACCGACCGAGGTGGACTTATTAATCGGTGATCCTACCAAGGCAAAAGAACAACTTGGATGGGTGGCAACGCACACCGTGGAGCAATTATGCCATGACATGGTAGCTGCAGATTTAGAACGTTTCACACGAGATAAACATCTCATGGATGCAGGCCACGACATAATTGAGTCACACGAGTAATGCTTCTTGAAGATAAGATTTTCGTAGCGGGCCACCGCGGTATGTTGGGCTCTGCCTTGGTTCGAGCTTTGAAAAAAGCTGGGCACTCAAATCTCATCACTCGGACGTCCTCTGAATTGGACCTTAGTAATCAGGCTCAGGTCAACGAATTTTTTGAATCTGAGAAACCAAAATTTGTTTTCATGGCCGCCGCGAAAGTGGGCGGTATTGTAGCGAACAATACATATCGGGCTGAGTTTCTGTATAACAACATTATGATAGAGGCCAACGTGGTTCATGCATGCCATCTGTATAAGGTGGAAAAAATGCTTTTCCTTGGCTCGAGTTGTATCTATCCAAAATTAGCACCTCAGCCGCTAAAGGAGGAATATCTGCTTGCTGGGTATCTGGAACCCACAAATGAACCCTATGCATTGGCCAAAATTGCGGGGATTAAGTTGGCGGAATCGTACCGAGATCAATACGGATGTAATTTCATTTCTGCTATGCCCACGAATTTGTACGGGCCAAATGATAATTATGATCTCCAAAATTCGCACGTGCTACCGGCACTCTTACGTAAATTTCATTCGGCGGTTCAGTCTGGGGCCAAAGAGGTCGAAATCTGGGGGTCGGGAAACCCAAGACGGGAGTTTATGCATGTCGATGATCTGGCCGACGCTTGTTTGTTTCTTATGAAGTCTTACGACGACAGAGGGTTTGTGAATGTCGGAACTGGTTCTGATGTCTCAATTCGCGAGCTTGCCGAGCTCATTGCGGAAGTCACTGGATTTCGTGGAAAGTTAGAATTTGATCATTCTAAGCCGGATGGCACACCGCGAAAGCTGATGGATGTAGGCAGACTTCACCGATTGGGATGGTCACATCAGTACAACTTACGTTCAGGGATTGAATCGGTTTATGCGGGGGTAAAAGACTTACCACCCTTTACTATTTCAGCCTAATTTAGCGGGATGCTGCGGAGTACACTCATTTTAATCTTCTTGGTATACGGGATCTCGGCAACTGCCCAGTTGATAACATCTGCCTTAAATCCGGAGCAGACAAACCTGCTTCAGGCTTATGAGGCGCGTTCCGAACACCTGAAACCTACTGGTTATGCACCATACTTAATTTCCACGGTTAAGCAGGATTCAATCTTTGATGCGAACACAAGAAATTGGGAGCGAAAGAACTATAGTAACTGGATACTTCGGAAATTAAAAAATGAGCACCTTTTTGAGGTTGATAAGCAGGATTTTCATTTAGAAGGCGATGCGGCATTCAACTTAGAAACGGGAGATTATGTTGACGCGATTGGCCGAAGGGCATACACCAATACTCGAGGATATTCATTTAAGGGCACGGTTGGGAAACGCATTTTCTTTCAAACGACCTTTTTTGAGACCCAGTCGATTTTTACCAACTACATGGACAGCGTTGTTTCAACAAAGGGTGATTTTAACGAGACCGGCGGGAATCTTTACAACGATCGAGGTGCGGTTCCTGGATATGGCAGATGGAAACCATTCACCAGATATAAATCGAGTTATGACTACGATTACACCCTTGCCACAGGATCTTTTGGCGTTGCGATAAACGAGAATAGTTTTGTTCAATTTGGCCACGATAAGCAGTTTGTAGGGTATGGATATCGTTCTCACCTTCTCTCTGACGCATCTTCACCTTATCCCTTTCTAAGAGCTCAAATCAGCTTTTGGGAGGGTAGAGTTACCTACAATTCGACATGGGCGGTCTTGCAGTCGTTGGATCCAATTGTGGACGTATCCTATGGGAATAAGGAAGTAATGAATCGACGTTTGGGAGCGAGGTTCAATTACCTAAGTGTTCAGCCGGCTCCATGGTTCAGTTTTGGACTGTTTGATGGAACTACATGGACTTGGCGCAGAAACAGTAGTCCAGGAAGTATCGAGTACTATTCTCCGCATGGGTTTCTCTATACTGGAAATGGAATTAGGAACCATATAGTAGGTTTCAATGGACAAGCCACGTTGTTCAAAATGGTAAGAACCTATGGTCAATTTGCGCTGAACACAAAGGGCAGGGGAATGGCCGCCCAGGCTGGTGTAAAGGTCTTTGGTCCAGTCGATAATATGGTGCTCCAATTAGAGTACAACAAAGTTGGTCAGAACTACTATTACTATGCTCAAGGGGCGAATGGTACGGTGCTGATCGATGAGCCAATTCAAACCGGAACGCAGGCAATTGATTATTACCAAAACAACGACATGGTTCTTGGGCACCCAATGGGCGTGGCTCTTGACGAAATTCTCATTAAGGGATCGTATCGCCTGCGTGATTTCTTTGGTAATGGGTCTCTAAACATTGTAAATCAAAATTCAGTTTCAAACCCAAAAGACATTCTGTTTCTCATGGTAGAAGGCGGATATGTTGTCAACCCAAAATCGAATGCTCAAATCGCTGCGGGCATTCTATATCGAGACGAAAAAAGCTTGAATAATTCAGGAATGAAGACTGTCTATCCGTTTATTGCCATACGTACCAACTTGTTTAATCGATACCAAGACTTTTAAGTATGATCCACATTTTACTTGCATTCGGCACAGCTCTTCTGGTATCAATCCTTTCATTTCCAGCACTTATCAAGGTGGCGTATCTGAAGCGCCTTATTGATGAACCTGGTGAGGCTCGAAAACTTCACTTTAGACGAATCCCGACTATTGGTGGCATAATCATTTTTGCGGGAACGCTTTTCGCTTATCTGCTTTGGTACCCTTTTGAAGAGATGACTGATGTAACCCAAATGGGGCGAGCACTGAAAGACTTTCAATACATCGGCGCCACCATGATCATTCTATTCTTCATTGGAATTAAGGATGACATCATTGGTACAGCACCGGTTAAAAAGCTGGCCGGACACCTCATTGTTGCCTTTATTCTCGTCATCATGGGCGATATCAGAATTACGAGCATGCACGGAATATTTGGTGTTTATGATCTACCAGAATGGGGCGGAATTTTCTTGTCAATATTGAGCTACACCGTGATCGTGAATGCGATCAATCTAATTGATGGTATAGATGGATTAGCAGCGGGTATTGGGGTTATTGCCGCTGGAGCGATGGGGTCATGGTTCTTTTTAGCTGGCGCCGATGAGCACGCTGTACTTGCCTTTGCACTGGCTGGGTCTTTACTCGGGTTCCTCATTTATAATTTCTCCCCGGCCAAGATTTTTATGGGAGATAGCGGCTCTCTTACAATTGGCCTTGTTCTTTCGGTGCTGGCAATTAAGCTTATTGAGTACCCCACTGAAAACGTTCCAAATGAGCTGCTCGGAATATCAAAGCCCGTTTTTGCTATGGCGGCTTTGGCTTACCCATTAATAGATACCCTACGCATTTTTGTTTATCGAATTATTCGGGGTACATCGCCGTTTGCGGCAGATAAAAACCACATTCATCACAGGTTACTAGAATTGGGATTTGGACATAGAAAGGCAGTATTGCTCGTGTACGTATCCTCCATTTTTATCGTGCTATTAAGTACAAGCATTCATGAGGCACCGGGGATTGTTTTGATTGTTACCGCTCTTGTAGCATTGGTTATATCTCAAATTCCGGGAGTACTTGTATTAATCAAAAACAGAAAAAAAGTCAAGGCGTAAATTGAAGTATCTCCTTGGAATATCGTTGCTTGTGACCACTGCTCTGGCTGCTGTTGGTCAGAATGCTTTTTTACCATTGGACTTCTATTCCACAATGCGAGCAGAGCGCAGTATGGTTGATTCCGTGCAGTCTCTTCACCCAGAAATTAGACCGTACAGCGCTTGGGTTGTTCAAGACAATAATGGAATGTTTCTAAATGGATCCGCAAAGCGAATTCGAACAAAAGCGAAGGAAAGAAAAGAGAACTATTTTGAAATTGAACTGGCGCCTAGAATAAACACAACCGGATACTACGAAGTAGGTGATGCGAACGGTACGGCCGTTGAATCAAGCGTTGGGGCCGCGGTTTTTGCCGATTATGCGAACAAGGTCAAGTTCAGTGCGGATGTCATTGCTGGTTATAATGAGCCCGTTTCCTATATGTCTGTTATTACCGATAGCCTGCATGCTGTTCCAGGGTATAGTTATGCAAATAGGCAAGGTGGGTTTGGTTATCACCAGAGTACAATAAACCTTGCGTGGCGTCCGAGCAAGGTTGTTGAACTGAATGCGGGCCGGGGAAAGCACTTTATCGGCGAGGGGTATCGCAGTTTGTTTTTAAGCGATTATGCACCGAATTACAATTTCTTGCGTGCCGACATTACGGCGTGGCGCATTAAGTACATGGTGTTGTACACGCAGATGAGGTCTTCATTAGGCTTTCCTGATAAGTTTTACGGCGTTCAAAACAAGTATGCCACTATGCACTACTTGAGTCTTAACATTACAAAATGGTGGTCTGTTGGCGCTTTTGAGGCGGTGGTGTGGGAGTCCGAAGATTCCGCGCAAATTCGACAAGTCGATATCAACTACTTAAACCCGATCATATTCTTTAGACCAGTAGAATACAGCCTAGGTTCCTCTGACAACAGTTTGCTTGGCTTCTCTTCCACCATTAGGCCTGCGAAGGGTCTAACACTCTACGGTCAAGTAATGATTGATGAATTTATCGTGAAAGAAGTGTTTGCACCGATCAACGCGAAGATCAGTTCGGACTCAACGATCAAAACCGCCTGGTATGGAAATAAGCAAGCCGTACAATTGGGAATTAAGGTGCATGAACCTTTTGGTTGGAAGCACAGTACGATACTGGCTGAATTTAATGTGCTTCGTCCATACATCTACAGTCACGGAAATTCCAACCAGAGCTATACGCAAATGACTCAGCCCTTAGCGCATCCACTCGGGGCAAACGCCATTGAATGGGTGGCGGTGGCGGCTTGGCAACCAAAGGATGTATGGCATTTTTCTTTAAGATCGACATATTCACGAAAGGGCTACACGACCTCGACCAGAAACATGGGAGAAGAACCCATGATAAGCAGTAGCTTTTTAATTAATTCCCCTGAAAAGCATGGATACTACTTGCTTCAAGGGAAAATCGTGGACGTGGCTAATGTTAGGGTGGACGCCGCCTATACTTTGGTTGAACGATGGAATTTACGTGTCGAGTCCTCGTTGCATTATAGAGTCGAACGCAGTTCTTCGCACATGTTAGGTGCGTTCATTTTCGGTTTTGGTCTGCGAACCGCACTATGGAATGACTATAAAATGCTCTAGAAAAGACATGGCCAATGTCTAATTTGGCTGGTTTCTGGCCTTGTGCTTTCGTTAAAGCAAGAGTCAGGGCATATTCATTTTGCCACTTCTTGATTCAAGATCAATGGTCTTAATTTAACCTCCAATTTTGGTTGCATGCCCTTTTCAAAAGCAATCTGAACGCCATTGTTGAAAGATTCGAGATGTTCATCGCGAATCCCAGAGCGAATCTTTTCAAATTTCGCTAGTCTCTCTTCCTCAGTTAGATTGGTCCCTAGAATTGAGGCAGTAATTGACCAACCCATTCCTTCCATTAATGCCTCTGATCTTTCAGGCTGTTGATCAGCGATTTTCCCGAGTCGTTCTGGATCGTGGCCTAATTTGGTTCCTAAAACCCAGCCAGCTTCTCGGTATTTTGGGTTAGCCTCCGAATTCTGAAGCATGAATCGCATTGATCCGATTGATGCTAGACCGATGAATAGCGAGAGCCAAATGACATTGAGCCGGAGTTTATTCAATCCATAAATGGTGAGAAAAACAAGTAACGGTAGAATGTATGTTAGATGACGGCTATAGACATAATTGTCACGATCAATATGCCCGTCATAGAATGGGCTCACAGCGTATAGGAGCACAAAGATTAGGGAGATGGCCAGCGCGAGTAATATGGATTGGTTCCTATTTCTAAGGAATGTAATGAGGGTGGCTCCAACTCCAACGCAGATAAACCAATTCCAGATTGATCGCATGGTGGAGGCGTCGAATCCAAACATTTCAGGGAGCATTGAAGAGCCAGGTAATGCCTCGATAAATACCAGGTAAAGCCGTTTATATGTTTCCAAATCCCTCAGATGACTGTAATCTAGGCCTCTCACTTCCGTTCCACTAAATTCCGCTAAATGGAATCCGGGATCAAACGTACTTCGCACCCAAATATGGATGAGTAAAACTCCCGTGCATGTCGCATAAAGTAGGCCGTAGTCTTGCCATTTGGCATTTCGAAGAAAGAGAGCCAAGGCCATTATTGGGATAATCACAATGTTGACGTAGCTCAGCCAAATTGCGAGACCCGCCAAAATGCCCGTAATTGCAATTTGCTTAGACGTTCGTTCACGTGATTCCGCAAGGAGGATTACTAGAAACGGTACAAAACTGAAAAGCGAGTGCATCCCAAAGTTTACGGTTGACCAGGGGAGGATGGAAGGCAATGAAAAAACGGTCCAGATTGCGAAGGCGTGAAACACCGTCCGATTTGAGATTTTGCTTACAATGAATACCTGAACTGACCGTGAAGCAAGATCAATAATTAATGCGCCTATCGTTAGGGCGTTTGTGAGTCCACTTTTTTTTGATAATCAGAGCCATGAACGAAATAAGGATCGTTCCGCCCTCATGGGGATAATGGATGAGTTGATCATATCGCAGCGATCCGCTTAGAATTGCTTCGTTCAGCAAGATGTCCCATGCTAGTTGATCAGGAGCGTTGAGCCACGGTTCGTGCCAGACGCCATAGATTATTCTAGTAATGAGGCCTAAAAGCAGATATAGCAATATTTGGAACCGGGGTTGGGTGAATGCTGCCTTAGATTGCACCTCGTGAAAGTAAGAATTGGTCTGGTGCGCCTAGTCTTTTGGCTCGAAATCTAATACAACCGAGTTCATACAAAAACGCTTATGTGTAGGAGGAGGTCCGTCGTCAAAAATATGTCCTAAGTGTCCGTCACACCTGCCGCAAACTACCTCGGTTCTGATCATTCCGTGTGAACTGTCGCGAACATATTCAACGCTGGTTTCGCTAATTGCTTCAAAAAAGCTTGGCCATCCGCATTGACTCGCAAATTTAGAATCCGATACAAAGAGATGGTTGCCGCAAGCGCCACAGTAGTAATCTCCCAATCCTTCGTGGTCCCAGTACTTTCCTGTGAAGGCGCGTTCCGTCCCCTTTTTCCGAGCGATGTAATAAACGTCCTCGCTTAAAACGCTCTGCCAGAATTCATCCGATAGGTCTAGTTTGGTTTTATCGGTTCTTGAATAATAAGGGTTGTCTTTTTTTGTTTCGTTCATACCATCTTTTGCGGTTTCCGGTGCTTGGGCGCAACCTGCCATTGGCGCGAGCGCCAAAGCGATTATGTACATATATTTTAAGTTCATCTTAAGATGTTGACGGAGTGATTTCACTTTCCTGTCACTATTAACTTAAATTGGTAAGCATTTGTTTAAAAATGATGGGGTAGGTATACGAGGTGCGGACCAGCGTACGCCCGGCTGTTGCAAGTCCGCTCGCTTTTGTCCTGTCATTTAACATTTCTACGACCGAATTTGAAAACGCAGAAGGGTCATCTGCAATCAGGCAATGAACTCCGGATTCAAGGGCAGCACCTTCAACGCCCACACTTGTTGTGATCAAGGGTATTCCGCGATAAAGCGCGTCAAAAGTTTTGATTTTCATTCCGCTTCCAAATCTTAAGGGAACAATGGCGGCGGACGAAGCGGCCATAAGAGGCTTCAAGTCTTCAACGTAGCCCATGTAATTGACTCCAGTTTGAGTTTCAATTAGTCGGAGTAAATCTGAATCGGCGCCACTACCGCATATATTCAACTCAGCATCAGAAACGTGCGATCGAATATGGTCCCAGCAGTTTTCAAGAAACCAAATCAAACCGTCCTTATTTGGCATCCAATTCAGCGTCCCGGCATAAAATATCTTATGCCCATTCTCCTCAAGTGCTAAATCTGGTTGATCTAAAAACGATTCATCACCAAGATGATAAGTGAGATGGAATTTGTCTGAATCAACACCAGCCGCATCTTTTAGATTCTCAATATCGTTAGGGGCTGCAAAGGTTTTTTTTGATTTCCGAATTACCCAAGATTCAAATCGCTTAACACGATTCGCTTCAAGTTCGATTATCCACTTTTTTATCGGGTTCGCCTCGAGAAGCGCAAAGTCTTCCCAAAGTTTGTGCTCGGTATTGTGGCTGTGATAATAGACCTTGCCTATCTGTTTCTGGTTGATCATTTCCATCATATCGAGATGATCAATAATTACAACATCGGCACCATCGATGCCCCACTTCATCATGGATTCGAGTTTCTTAGAATAGACTCGAAAAGTGCCAAAGCTGGGGAATTGCATCAAAGCCATGAACCAGTTAAAAGGGGTTCTCGGTTTGAATGTATCAAACACTTGAACGCTACTAACGCCAAGAGTTTCCCGGATTTTTCCGAGATCAGGTTTCGACTCTAAGCTGTGTGCGCAAACAAGGCGGACATCAAAATATTCGGATAAAAATTGAATGAGTCGCGATGACTTTATCCTACCTCCGCTGTTTGCAGGGTAGGGTAACTCCGTAGTAATAAATAAGAGTGACTTCTTTTCGGTCGACACTGTTATAGCGCAAACGCTGCTTTAACGTCATTCACCATATTCAACTCTTCCCAAGGGAAAAGCTTCACGGTATGCTCAATCACCTCACCACTTCCATTCGTGAATGATTTTGTGACCATCTCCGTTTTTCGGCCCATGTGACCATAGGAAGAAGTTTCGCTGTAAATCGGGCTTCGAAGGTTGAATCGTTGCTCGATTGAGTATGGGCGCATATTAAATATCCCCGACAATTTTTCTGCAATCTCGCCATCTGAAACACCCACCTTGGATGTGCCATATGTGTTTACGTAAAGACCAACAGGATCGGCAACTCCAATGGCGTATGCCACTTGTACTAAGACTTCATCGCAAACACCTGCTGCAACAACATTCTTGGCGATATGCCGTGTGGCGTATGCGGCTGAACGATCAACTTTGCTTGGGTCTTTACCACTAAAGGCGCCACCTCCATGTGCTCCCTTTCCGCCGTAGGTGTCCACTATGATTTTACGTCCGGTAAGTCCTGTGTCGCCATGCGGTCCGCCAATCACGAAAATGCCAGTTGGATTAACGTGATAGGTAATGTCACTTGTAAAAAGTGCCTGTAGTTTTTCAGGTAATTGAGCCTTCACTCTTGGAACAAGAATGTTGATTACGTCCTCTTTTATCTTACTCAACATAGTTTGCTCATCGGCCCAATCATCATGCTGCGTAGACAATACTATCGCAACAATTTTTCTAGGTTGATTGTCGTCGCCATATTCAATAGTCACTTGGCTTTTACTATCAGGACGGAGATAGGTCATTTCCGTACCGCCTTTTCTTAATGCGGCCAACTCGATCAAAAGTTTGTGGCTTAAGTCCGCCGCCAAGGGCATGAAATTCTCTGTTTCGTTGGTGGCATAGCCAAACATCATTCCTTGGTCGCCCGCACCTTGTTCTTCTTTATTGGCTCTGTCAACACCCTGATTAATGTCAGGACTTTGTTCGTGAATTGCGGATAGGACTCCGCATGAACTTGCGTCGAACATATATTCGCTTTTCGTGTAACCGATTTTAGCGATTACATCACGAGCAATGCTTTGTACGTCTAGATATGTTTTGGTTTTGACTTCACCGGCTAACACAACCTGGCCAGTGGTGACAAGTGTTTCACAGGCAACTTTTGACTCAGGGTCGAAGGCTAAAAAGTGGTCAACTAAAGCGTCAGAAATAGCGTCCGAAACTTTGTCGGGATGGCCTTCAGAAACTGACTCAGATGTAAAAAGGTATGGCATGTTTTGTCTTTAATTCTTTACTCAGGCGCCAAAAGTAATTTTTGAATGGAACTTGCGGATAGAAAAGTTGACCCAGAAGCTAGGAAGAAGTGAGTTTCTTAAAGACATCTTCAAGTCGCTGTTCCTCCTTTTGAACGGTGAGTACGTTGAGGTTGTTGGCCACGGCAAACTCAAAAATGAATGGTCTAATATCCTTTTCAGAATCGCTCCCAATTAGCCAAGTATTGTCATCCACGCGCTTCACCTCATTTACATACTGAATGGAATTGATTTTATTCACTTCAATTTGATGATCGAATTCAACGCGAATAACCTGAGCGTGATTGTTGGATGTGAGATTTTTCGACTCGTCGTCAGCCACGATTCCGCCCTTGTTTATGATGATAACACGATCGCAGATTGCCTCAACTTCTTGCATAATATGCGTGCTTAGCATCACGGTTTTTTCCGCGCCGATTGATTTTATCAAATTTCGAATTTCTACAATCTGATTAGGATCCAGGCCGGTTGTTGGCTCATCAAGAATAAGCACCTCTGGGTCGTGAAGCATAGCCTGAGCTAAACCAACACGCTGCTTATAACCTTTACTTAAAGCTCCGATTTTCTTCTTGCGCTCTAGGGTGAGTCCGACTTGTTCTATCATCTCATCCACACGCGATTTGATAGATGGGATTTTATGAATTCCTCCCATGAATTCAAGATACTCTCGCACATACATTTCAGGGTATAACGGATTGTTTTCAGGCAGATACCCAAGCCTCGAACGCACTTCCATTGATTGGTCCATCACATCATAACCGCAGACTTTAACTGTGCCTTCAGTTTGTGGAATGTAGCAGGAAATAATCTTCATCATGGTTGATTTTCCAGCACCATTTGGACCTAAGAATCCTACAATATTTCCCTTGTCAATTTGAAACGACACATCGTCTAGGGCCTTTTGTTGACCATATAATTTTGAGACTCCTGATACAGCTATCGACATGTGGGCGAATTTACCATTGTAGGACTTATGATGGAAACAATTTTAGATTATGGCGAAGTTCAAAACCGTTTATTCCTTGCAGGCCTCCTGTGTGAATGAACAAGACTTTACTGCCTTTGGTGAATGTTTTAGCTTGAATTAAATCGACAACTGCCGCCATGGCCTTACCGGTGTAAATCGGATCGAGTTTGATATTGGTTTGCCTGTGAAACTCTTGGATGAATCGAATCAGCGCAGGATTCCACTTTGCATATCCGCCAAGGTGATATTCGTTCTCCAAACGATAATCTTGGGCGTGGAGCCTCTTAAGCTCCGTATGAATGCCGATCAATTCGTTGAGTACGTCTGCGTGTTTGTGAATATTAATCCCGACGATTTTTTGGTTCTTTTCCTTTGAAAGCATGAGGCCGGCCATCGTTGTTCCTGTTCCCACTGGGCAAACTATCGTATCAAATGAGGTAGTGTCCTCGTTTAATATTGATTTGGCGCCTAGTATTCCCAACCAATTTGCGCCACCTTCGGGTATAATGAAGGGTGCGCAGTGTTCTTCAGACAATGCGGCCAAAAAGGAAGGATCCTCCTTTTGCCGATAGGCAGTGCGGCTTATATATTCTAATTGCATACCGTTTTTCACCGCCATATTAAGCGTTGGATTTAAAGGAAGTGTTTCCTCCCCTCGAATTACACCAATAGACTTTAGTCCATTGATTTTACAATACAGCGCAGTGGCGGCAATATGATTCGAATAAGCTCCACCAAACGTGAGAATGGTTTCCTTCCCCTTGTCTAGGGCTTCCTCAATATTTCGAATAAGCTTGAATAATTTGTTTCCACTGACCAGCGGATTTATCTGGTCATCACGCTTAATCCAAAGCTCGATTTCAGAATGTTCCAATTCTTTTAGAACAATTTGATTTGTCGGGCTGTTAGACTGTAGAAGCATTTTGAAATTATTCACAAAGAGAAGAAAAGAGCACTATGTTTGACACAATGAGTGGATTAAGTGCAAGATCGAAATTAGATCCTGAAGACTACTACACAAGTGGGGAAGGGTATTTGGTGTTTACTGAAAAGTATCATCAAAAACGTGGTTATTGCTGCAAGAGTGGTTGTAAGCATTGTCCATATGGCTACGACAAACGCACAGGTCAAATCAAGAAAAGGCAGTAGCGTTTTTTTATCGGTGATTCTTTCACTTATTTCCTTTTCGACCTACATCTTTGAAAAAAAATAATCGAATGTCACAGAGTGCTTTTAAAAACCAAATTAGAGCTGGTCTTCCCGAAGAATTACCTTCGAAATTAGTTTTGGACCCCGAAGTCAGTCATGCTCCAAAGCGCAAAGAAATTTTAAGCCGTGATGAATTCAAACTCGCAATTAGGAATGCATTGCGCTACTTTCCAAAAGAATGGCATGCGGAGTTAGCACAGGAATTTAAAGAAGAATTGATAGCCTATGGTCGCATTTATATGCACCGATTTAGGCCAAACTATGAGATGCATGCAAGGCCTATAGACCAATATCCAGGTAATAGCCTTCAGGCCAAAGCGATTCAACTCATGATTCAGAATAATCTGGATCCGAAAGTGGCGCAACATCCTCATGAGCTAATTACCTACGGCGGGAATGGAGCAGTATTTCAAAATTGGGCTCAATACCTGCTCACGATGAAGTATTTGAGCGAGATGAACGACGAACAGACGTTGGCGATGTATAGCGGTCATCCGATGGGACTCTTCCCCTCACACTCGGAAGCACCTCGCGTGGTTGTTACCAATGGAATGATGATTCCCAACTATAGCAAACCCGATGACTGGGAGAAATTCAATGCTCTTGGAGTTTCTCAATATGGTCAAATGACAGCTGGAAGCTTTATGTATATCGGACCGCAGGGAATTGTGCACGGAACTACAATCACCGTTTTAAATGCCTGTCGAAAAATAGGAGGAGGAGCTGCGGGACGCCTTTTTGTTACTGCTGGCTTGGGTGGAATGAGTGGGGCTCAACCTAAGGCTGGTAATATAGCTGGTGTTGTAAGCATTAGCGCAGAAGTCAACCCAGATGCCGCATACAAAAGACTGGAGCAAGGTTGGGTTGATGAAGTTATTGAAGACGTCGATCAAGTCATTGAAGCGGCGCGTATTTGGGTGGAAAAACGAGTGCCACATTCCATCGCCTACCTTGGTAATGTGGTCGAGTTGTGGGAACGACTTGCGGATTCAAATCTTGAAGTGGACTTGGGGTCAGATCAAACGTCCTTGCATAATCCTTGGGCCGGCGGTTACTACCCGGTGCAACTAAGCTTTGAAGAGGCCAATGAAATGATGGCTGAAGATCCTGCTCAATTCAAGAAGTTGGTTGAGGAATCGCTTCGGCGTCATGCCAAGGCGGTGAATAGTCTTTCTGCCAGGGGAATGTATTTTTTCGATTATGGCAATGCATTTCTGTTGGAAGCCAGTCGCGCTGGTGCTGATGTCATGGCCGAAAATGGGATTGATTTTAAATACCCATCGTATGTCCAAGATATACTTGGTCCAATGTGTTTCGATTATGGCTTTGGGCCGTTTAGATGGGTCTGCACATCTGGAGATGGAGCAGATTTGGAAGCAACCGATACAATCGCGTGCTCGGTTTTAGAAGAAATGCGCAAGGTGTCTCCAGTGGAGATTCAACAGCAGATGGCGGATAATATTCAATGGATAAAGGAAGCTGGTCAAAATAAAATGGTGGTTGGGTCTCAGGCCAGAATTCTTTATGCTGATGCGGAAGGTCGAATGCGAATTGCGGAAGCTTTCAACAATGCCATTGCCGAAGGTAAGATTGGTCCTGTGGTTCTCGGACGAGATCATCACGATGTATCGGGAACTGATTCGCCATTCAGAGAAACGAGTAATATCTATGATGGCTCAAAGTTCACAGCAGATATGGCGGTCCAAAATTTTGTTGGGGACGGATTTCGTGGAGCCACCTGGATTAGCATTCACAATGGAGGAGGCGTAGGCTGGGGCGAGGTTATAAACGGCGGCTTTGGAATGCTACTAGATGGAACTCCTGAGGCGGACCGCAGATTGAAGATGATGTTGCACTGGGATGTTAATAATGGTATTGCGCGTAGAAGTTGGGCGAGAAATGAAGAGGCTGTTTTTGCCATTAAACGTGCGATGGAGCAGGAGCCGAATCTCAGCGTGACACTTCCGAGCATGGTCGACGATGAAATACTAGATAAAATTTAGGGTTATGGAAATTACAGTAGAAATATCGATGTATCCGCTGCAGGAGGACTATAAACCGATAATAATTGAGTTCATTCAGAAGGTGAAATCCCATGCGGGAGTCGAGATTGAAGTTAATCCTACAGCGACGCATATTTATGGCGAATACGATACGGTCATGGCTGTGTTAAATGCGGAGATCAAGAATTCGTTTGAAAAGCATAAAAAATGCGTAGTGGTGATGAAAGTGCTGAATGGCAATTTAAAAGAGTCATTGGCGAGGTTAAACCTCTAAATCATACACAATTGGTGGTAAAATTCTGAATTGTTTATTATACTTTTGCAACTCCAAAAAATTGAGGATAGTCACATGAAAATGTGGTATTCGTAATAAAGGTCGATCAATGGATAACACAGCAGAAGATCAAGATGTTCAGCTTTCCAGAAATGGAGGCGGCGACAAAAAGCTTGTAAAGCTTGCAGTGGTAGGCCCAGAATGTTCTGGAAAAACCACACTTGCTCAAGCATTGTCTGAACAATGGAATGAGCCATATGTCGCCGAATATTCAAGAGAATATTTGGATAACCTTGGTCGTAATTATAACCAAGATGATATTTTGGACATAGCCAAGGGACAATTGGAGCGTGAATACGAAGTGGCTGAAGAATGCAACCATTTCCTGATTTGCGATACAAATACTCTGGTTTCCAAAGTTTGGGCTGAGGTCCGATTTGGAAGAGCCCAAAACTGGATTGAAAGACAATTTCTTGAAAAACCATATCAGCTTTACATTCTCTGCGGCCATAAAGGCATCGAATGGGAGTATGATGATATGAGAGAAAATCCTGACGATAGAGAAGAACTCTATGATCATTATCGAAAAGCACTGGTACGTGCTGGAAAACGATTTTTGGAAGTTGAAGGAACAACGGAGGAACGTCTCGTTCGAATAAAGAAAGCATTAAAGCGGCAGCGATTGCTACCGAAGGAAACTGCTGCTTAGCACCTAAAACATTAATAAAGGCCTCATTTTTTTTGGGGCTTTTTTTTTTGCAATAAACTTACTTACATTCGCATCTGCCTACTGGGGTGTTTCGTAATCGAGACTGAGATTATACCCAATGAACCTGATCGGGTAATGCCGATAAGGGAAATCGAAAGACTGCTTTCATTCGCGCTAGTTGGCCCAAAACCATTAGCTATGAAGCGCACCGCTCTACTCCTTGCCGTTCTGTTTTATTCTCAGATTAGTTTCGCCCAATTCACGATCCTTGGGACCGTTACGGGTGAAGATGATAATCCACTTCCGGGAGCATATGTCTATGTCGCCAATACCAATTTAGGTACCTCTTCAAACGCTTCGGGCGTTTACAAGTTGGAGCTGAAGGAAGGCACATATACCCTGGTTGTTGACTATATAGGTTATAAAGAAACAATAGATACCGTTCAGGTTTCGAGCGATCTCTCGATCAACTACAGGTTAGAGATAAGCCCATTCTTGACAGACGAATTCGTTGTGGAAGCAACTCGAGTTGGCCTCAATGCACCATTTACCCATGAAAACGTAAAAAAGCAGCAATTGGAGGCCGTGAATTTTGGACAAGACCTACCTATCCTTCTTAACCAATCGGTTTCTATGGTAACCACTTCTGACGCAGGTGCTGGTGTAGGCTATACAGGCATGAGGATTCGAGGAAGCGACGCAACTCGAATCAACGTAACTGTTAATGGAGTGCCATTAAACGACGCAGAATCGCATGGTGTGTTTTGGGTAAATATGCCCGATTTTTCAAGTACGACAGATAATATTCAAATTCAGCGAGGCGTGGGCACTTCGTCAAATGGCGCGGCCTCATTTGGGGCGTCGGTAAATCTTCAGACAACGGGATTTGACTCATCCACGTTTGTTGAGATTAACAATAGCTATGGATCCTTCAATACACACAGACACAATATCGTTTACAATTCTGGTCTTGTGAGTAAACACTTAAATTTTGAAGGCCGTCTTTCCTACATCGGCAGTGATGGATATATAGATCGATCTGCCTCGAGTTTGCGGTCGTACTATGTTTCAGGTGGATATTACCGAAAGAAAATGATGATAAAGGGCGTAATTTTTCATGGAAAAGAATTAACCCAGCAGGCCTGGTGGGGAACACCAGAATCTAGATTAAAGAACGATGACCCGGCTATGTTGATTCATGCGGCAAATAATGGCCTTGATCCCGATCAAACAGAGAATCTTTTGCGAAGTGGTAGGACTTACAACTACTACACCTATGCCAACGAGGTCGATAATTACGCGCAGAGCCACTATCAGCTTATATCTGGGTATCAACTTACGACTGATTTGCACATCAATGTAACCGGTCATTATACGCGCGGACTCGGTTACTTCGAGCAATCAAAGTCAGATGAGGACTATGCAGATTATGGGTTGGATTACCCCGTGATTGGTGTCGATACCTTACGGAATACGGATGTTATAGTACGTCGTTGGTTAGATAATCACTTTTATGGCGGCGTATATTCACTGCAGTACACCCCGGGTAAATTGAATATTACATTGGGCGGGTCATACAATGAATACATAGGAGAACATTACGGAGAAATCATTTGGTCTGAAGTCGCGCTCAATACAGAAATTGGAGAACAATACTATTTCAGTGAGTCAAAAAAATCTGACATTTCAAACTATTTAAAGGCCCAATATCGACTCGGTAATGTTCAATTTTATGCGGATATGCAGTATCGATATATTGAATATAATAGTCAAGGCATAGACAATGACCAGCGCCCAATTGCGATAAATAGACACTATAATTTTATCAATCCAAAAATTGGAGCGAGCTGGAGAATAAACCAAAGCCAGTTTGCGTATTTCTCTGCGGCGCGAGCGAGCCGGGAGCCCGTAAGAAGCGACTTTACCGACGCGTCTCCTGGTGTAATTCCTCAACCAGAGTATTTGACAAATTTGGAGGTTGGCTGGCAGTATCGACAACAACGCTTCACATTTAAGGCGAATGGCTACTACATGCTTTATAAAGATCAGCTTGTCTTGACCGGCGAAGTAAATGATGTTGGCGCACCGATACGAACAAACGTGGATGAGAGTTATAGAGCAGGCCTTGAGTTAATCGCCAAACTCGATCTCGGACATGGGCTGTATTGGAGTCCGAATCTGGCGTTGAGTACAAATAAAATATCTGAGTTTAACGAAACAGTCATTGATTATACAAATGGATACGATGTGATTTATGTGAACCATCAAAACACGGATATCGCTTTCAGCCCTTGGTTAGTGGCTGGTTCCGAAATCGGATATAGCAGCAAGGTTGGGGTCCGCGTTGCGTTGCGTACAAAAATCGTGGGTAAGCAATATCTTGACAACACATCAAACGATGCGAGGGCTATTGATCCGTATTGGACGAATGATGTTGTGTTAAGCTATTCGATTCCCTCTAATCATTGGAAGGACTTGGAGTTGAGTGTAATGGTGAATAACATATTGGATCACCAGTATGTATCCAATGGGTACACATATGGGTATATCTATGGTGATTTGATTACAGAAAATTTTTACTATCCCCAGGCCGGAGTCAACTGGATGGCGTCAGTGAAATGGCGGTTCTAGGCACCCAAAAAAACTTGGAGTTCTTTAATAGCGGCAGATTGTTCCGAGCGTATGAGTGATGATGAAAGGCCAGCTCCGGCAAACCGCGCGTTTTTTATTACGTCGATATCGGATCGTTCAATGCCTCCAATAGCATACACCAAAGGATTGCTTGTTTCTATAATGGTGTGTATTAACTTTAATCCGGAGTCTTCGAAATTGAATTTTGAACCTTCATTAAAAACGTTGTTTAGCAGAACGTAGTCATACCCTACCTTATTCTCTTTTAGGCTTTGCAGGCTTTGGAAGGTGGCAGAGAATATTAGCTTTCGATTCCGGAATTTCAATTTCCAGCGCTTCAGATTGTTTCTAAATGTATCTGACCGATGCTTGCGACGCATGTGGACTCCCTTCAGTTTGAATTTTACAGCAAGATCGTAGTGTCCGTGTATCACAATTCTGTTGCGAAACTGTTTTGAGATGTCGTGGATGAAACCCTCCATTTCTTCTGGTGAAAACTTTGGCTTTCTTAGGTGTAGGGTCTTTAGGCCATTGTCAAATAGAAGGTTACAGCGATCTGCTTCGTTGGCTAAATGCGTAGATGACGTAATGGCAAGTACCTCCATGGTTGAACATAGGTAGTGATTAACACGAAAACATTCAAGAAGAAGAAGCCAACAAGATTGGCGCGGGTGTTAAAAACCCATTAATTATTGCGCGATCGAAATTTTACCAGTGGAGCTATGATCTCCGCACCGTCCTCGATTCCGTTGCCTATTACCACCAAATTGGCGCCTGCGTCCCAACATGCTTCAATGTGCGAAACTTTGCGAATGCCACCGCCTACAACAACCGGGATGTCGATTGATTTCGAAACTCCTTGAATCATTTCGGCGGGAATCCGATTCATTGCTCCAGATCCGGCGTCGAGATAAATTTGATTCATGCCCAATGCTTCACCCGCTATGGCTGTGCAAATTCCAATGTCAATTTTATCTGCTGGAATAGGGGAAGTATTGCTTATGTAACTCACCGATGTTGGTTTTCCACCGTCGATAAGCATATAGCCCGTGGGTGAAATTTTGTCTTTCAATTCCTTAAGTTTTGGTGCCGCGAGCACGTGTTGACCAATCAATAAATCCGCATTTCTACCTGAAATTAAGGACAGTAGAAGTATGTGATCAACTTGAGAAGTTAATTGTGTGAAATGCCCAGGAAATAAGACTAATGGTACAGACGAGTAAGATCGAATTTGTTTTGCGGCCTCCTCTGTGCTTGAATTCACGACTAAGCTTCCTCCAATCAATATGTAATCGGGGTGTACGTTTTCAATTTGATTTAAGAGGTCAATCAGCGAATCAAAATCATGTTTATCAGGGTCTATAAGGACCGCCAACTTTTTATCCGATTTGTTAAGATTCAGTTTGTTCATCGTGGTAGTGAATCAATGTATGACACAATTAGGTGCTCAAATATGAAAGAATCAATTGAATACTGACCTTCGAACTCTGGATGAGATACTTTCCATGTTGATTGAATCAATCCGCTTTTTGAAATCTCAGTTAACTGAAGGTTTTCTTTAAAGTGTACAGCCGAAAGTCCAAGTGTTTTAAATAGACATTCTTTACAGCTCCATATAAAAATGGCTGGATTCTCAGCAAAGCCGCGCTCGGCTAACTTCATCTCATCATCGTTGGTGAATTTTGATTTCACCTTGTCGACCTGCCTTCTTTGGTCTTCGATATCTATTGCAACTGGCACAGGTCCGGCGATCAATGAAATTTCGGTGCTACTGTGCGAAATGGAAATGTGCTTGCCTGTTTTTTCCAGACGAGGTTTGCCAAGTTCATCTCGGAGTATTCGATCTGAATCGTCAACGATAGATCGACACAGATTTTGACTTGCCTGCAATTGTTTTTTTCGATGCTCACTAAGAATTTTGGATGGATCCTGATCCGTCGCATTTTCGAAGGATGCAAGGGTTTCGATATTGCCAATTCCAATTACTGCCCCATGTCGAGTAGTGAACTTTTTTAGATACTTATGGTTTTGGTCCATAGATTAATGGCAAGATTTACCTTTGCCGCCTAAATAAATGATTAATGAGCGAAGTTAAAACGACACTCTCTTACAAAGTAAAAGATATTGCCCAAGCGGATTGGGGACGAAAAGAAATTCTATTAGCCGAGGCTGAAATGCCAGGATTAATGTCTCTCAGAGAAGAATACGGCGAGTCAAAGCCACTTAAAGGTGCTCGAATTGCTGGATGTCTTCACATGACCATTCAAACGGCGGTTTTGATTGAAACACTAGTTGATCTAGGAGCGGAAGTTTCCTGGTCGAGTTGTAATATATTCTCGACACAGGATCATGCAGCCGCAGCGATTGCTAAATCTGGTGTTCCAGTTTATGCATGGAAAGGCATGTCTGATGAGGAATTTGACTGGTGTATCGAGCAGACTCTATTTGCCTTTGAAGGTGGACAACCCTTAAACATGATTTTGGATGACGGCGGCGACCTTACAAACATGGTTTTCGATAAGTATCCTGAACTCTGCGAAGGAATAAAAGGACTCTCTGAAGAGACTACAACTGGTGTGCATAGATTATATGAGCGTATGAAGAATGGTACGCTTGTAATGCCGGCTATCAACGTGAATGACAGCGTTACAAAATCAAAGTTCGATAACAAGTACGGTTGTAAGGAGTCATTAGTTGACGCGATTCGACGTGCAACTGATGTTATGATGGCAGGAAAAGTTGCTGTTGTTGGTGGCTATGGTGATGTCGGAAAAGGTTCTGCAGCATCTCTACGTGGAGCTGGAGCTCGAGTAATTGTTACTGAAATTGATCCGATTTGTGCATTGCAAGCTGCAATGGATGGGTTTGAGGTGAAGAAAATGATCGACGCAGTGAAAGAGGCCGATCTTATCGTAACGGCAACAGGAAATAAGGACATTATAAAGGGTGAGCATTTTCTTTCAATGAAGGATAAAGCAATCGTCTGCAACATCGGGCACTTCGATAACGAAATTGACGTAGCGTGGTTAAATGAAAATTTTGAGAAGATTGAAATTAAGCCTCAAGTAGATATTTATACTGGCTCAAATGGAAATCAAATCATTCTATTGGCTGAAGGTCGATTGGTGAACTTAGGATGTGCAACAGGACACCCTTCATTTGTGATGTCAAATTCATTTACAAATCAAACACTCGCTCAACTCGAACTTTGGAATAATACCGATGCCTATGGCAACGAAGTATATGTGTTGCCAAAGCATCTGGATGAGAAGGTGGCGCGATTGCATTTAGCTAAAATCGGTGTTATCCTTGACGAGCTAAATACAGAGCAGGCTGAATATATTGGAGTTACCGTTGATGGCCCATATAAGCCAGAAAATTACAGATACTAGGTTCAATATTTATTGAAGGAAAAAGGGGGCTTAGGTCCCCTTTTTTAGTTTCTAATACTTAGTCGCACCCCGTCAAATGAACTGCGATACTGTTTCAATGGGTAGGGGGCCGGACCTTTTACCAATTGGCCATCAAACAGCAGCCACTCAGATCCTGAGCAGTGGTCCCTACAGGTGACCCCGTTCGAATCAACATCAATTCTGCAACCTTCCTCTACGAGATAGGGGGCCTGTCGTTCATAAGCCGCGAGCACGTCAACCGTGGATCTATGAACGATTATTCCGTTGTAACCGCCTTTCAAATACACCCAACCACCAATAAAATTTAGGTTGTTATATTGAGGGAGGTTTACATCAATGTCGATATTTACACGAACATCTGGAATTGTGTGTTCATTGCTGTTATTCCGACACTCACTCAATGAAAGTGTGCATATAATAATTGGGATGATTAGATATCGAGGCATTTGCTTAATATAGAAACAAGATTAATGACAAACCTAAAACTTACAGGCGTACTGTTTATTTTGATAGGACTACTTTCTCTACCATCAAATGCAGAAGCGCAATCTAGAAAAAGACTCAGAGAATTAGAAAAAGTCGGAGAGTCACAAGAGGCCGAAAAGGAAGATGCAGGAGAGGAGGGGAAGGCGCGTCATATGAGCATTCAGTCTAAGCGGACTCGAAAGGAAATGAAACGGTACAAGAAAATGAATAAGAACTACAATAAGAATAGAAAGCCGCTTTTTAGAAAACGGAATAGACGATAAAAATGGACGATCCAGGATCACTAATATATGTAGCATTCCTTGCTATCAGCATCATCGCAGGTTTTATAAATAGTCAAAAAAAGAAGCGTGCGGCTCAAGATGCATTGGAAGGCGTTGGACAAGAAGACTCGGATAGTGCGCCGAGTGCCGTAGAGATCAGTCAGATGATTGACTTAGAGCGCGTGGCTCAGAAAGAGGCTATTGCCAAACTTCAGGAGCTCAGTGTAAAAAAGGCTAAAAGCAAACGACATGACTTCAAAAGAACCCGAACGAAACAAATAATTGAAGTTGAGGAAGAAGAGGCCTATTCGGGCCATCCTTTATTCGACATCACGGATGAATTTGATGCCCGAAAAGCAGTTATTTATAGTGAAATCTTAAATCCCCCGCACCTATGAAAAAGATAAGAGCACTCATCGTTGACGATGAAGAATTAGCCAGAGAAAATTTGAAATTTCTTCTCGCAGATTATTGCCCAAACGTTCAGGTTGAAGGGACAGCGTCCAGTGCCAAAGAGGCGGTTCGGTTCTTGAAAACCAACAATATTGATCTGTTGTTATTGGACATTGAAATGCCAAATGGGTCTGGCTTTGAGTTGTTAGAGTCCCTGCAGGGGGAGATAGATTTCAAGATCATCTTTATAACAGCCTACCATGAATATGCATTGAAAGCCTTCAAATTCAGTGCAGTAGATTACTTGCTCAAGCCTATAAATCCGGAAGATTTAGAGGCCGCCATTGGAAAAATCTCTCCAGGAGGGGCGCTAGAGCCGCAAGAAAATATTCAGGCTCTTATTGAGAATATGAATAGTAAGAGTTCTGGAATTAATAAAATCGCACTAGCGTCTATGGAGGGGCTTCAGTTCGTAGACCTCAGTGAAATTGTTTACTGTGAATCACAGGATAATTACACCCAGTTCTTTCTGGTTGATGGTTCCAAGATCATGGTCTCTAAGACCATAAAATATTACGAAGAGGTTCTGGATTCTTCCAAATTTTTTCGAGTTCATCGATCAAACATCATCAATCTTTCATTCATTGATAAATATGTTAAGGGTGAAGGAGGTTATGTTGTCTTAAAACAAGGGGCTCGAATTCCGGTTTCACGGAGGAGAAAAGAATCGTTTTTGCAACTCTTTCAATATCAATAGAGTATGGCTTTTGCCGAATTCGAGTGAAAGGACGCCGTTTTCTAAATGACGCAAGTTTTACTTGAAAAAGAAAATGATATTTATCCTATTATTTGACCTAATAATTGGATATTTCGTAGTGGTATCAAGGCATTGGGAGAGTTTAAAAAAATGTTAATCGTGTCATTACTTTTTTATCTTTACCCGCCATTTTGCTAGGGCATGTTGTGTCCGAGCTAACCTATCTAAAGACAGCAGTTATGAGAAAACTATTACTAGTCGCTTTTGTTTCAGTTCTTGCCTCGTTTGGCGCCCAGGCCCAGGTTGGTCAGGGAGGAATTAAGGCCACAATAACCGACGATTCTGGTGAGCCACTTCCATTTGCGAACATCATTGTAAAACAAAACGGTTCTCAAGTAACGGGTGGTCAATCTGATTTTGATGGCAAGGTCAGCATTAAGCCAATTACTCCAGGAACATACGACGTTGAAATCTCGTCGCTTGGTTTTGGTACGAAGCAAATTTCTGGAGTGCGGGTTACAACGGGTGTCACCACTCAATTGCCTAAAAATCAAACGCAAATGTCTACTGCTGTGGAGATGTTGGGTATGGTTGAGGTAGTAGATTACAAGGTGCCACTGTTTGAAAAAGGAAGTTCCAAGCAGGAGACAATAACGGCCGATGATATTAAGAAGATGACTGCCCGAAGTCCTTCAGAGCTTGCTGCCACAGCCGGAGGTACATACTCATCAGATAATGGAAGTAGCGCACTTAATATTCGGGGTAGTCGATCAGATGCGAATTACTACTTCATTGATGGTGTGAAAGTTAGAGGAAGTTCAGCAATTCCAAGAGCGTCAATTAGTCAGATCACGGTTATTACTGGCGGTCTTCCAGCTCGCTATGGCGATGTTACCGGTGGAGTGGTGAGTATTACAACAAGAGGTGTTTCGAGTGAGTATCACGGAGGTATTGAGTACCTAACATCGGGTGTTAAGCTTGGTGAGAATACATATATAGGAACTGATCCTTACGGTTACAACCTTTTGGAGATGAGTATCTCAGGTCCGTTTTTGTCAAAAACGGATTCTAACAATATCAAAAAGCCATTACTAGGATTCTTCCTTTCAGGAAACGTTACGAGTAACCTTGATCCAAGACCATCTGCCGTTGGTTCTTGGAAAATTAAAGACGACCAATTAGATATACTTAAATCAGATCCTTTGAGACAAGGATTTACGGACAATTCGGTAATTCCAAATACGGATTACTACCGGCTGGATAACTTTGAAAGAGTCAATGTAAGACCAAATACGAACAATCGTGGTGGAAACATTGCTGGTAAGGTTACCGTAGCGACAACAGATAATACAGACTTAACATTTGGTGGTAGTTTGAATTATAGCCAAGGAAAGACCTATGATTACGATCATTCCTTATTTGACTACGAGAGCTACCCAGAAGTGACAAACTTAGACTGGAGAGTGTATGGACGATTCACTCAGCGATTTGATAATGGTCAAGTTGAAGATGGTTCGTCCTCTTCGCTTATAAAAAATGCATTCTATTCAATTCAAGTAGACTACTCTCAAGAATATTTCAAGCGTCAAAACCCAATCTTAAAGGATGATCTATTTAAGTATGGTCACATTGGAAAGTTCGAGACATTCCAAACAAAAGATTACGCAATCGGTCAGGATAGTACCACTGGTCTTTTTGGTCAAATTCAACAAACCAATCGTGATACGCTGATCACTTTCGTTCCTGGAACTTCGAATCCAGAGCTTGCTACCTTTACTCAGAGGTACTATGAACTTAACGGCTGGGAGGGATTCGATGCAGAAGGAAATCCAATTTTTGATCCAGCGCGTGTTGCAGCACTATCCAATACAAACAACATTCAGAGTGGTGGTGGTTTAATCAATGGTGACAACCTCGATGGCAGATCCAGATCAGTGTATGGAATGTGGGTATACAATAGCGATGTCACCAATGCACGTGGCGGAAACACCGATAGATTCCAAGAAAACATTACCAATCAAGTTAGGGTAACGGCCCAAGGATCTGCGGATATTAAGAACCACGCTTTCATGTTGGGATTTGAATACGAGCAACGGGTGGATAGAGCATATGCTGTTAGTCCGCGTGGACTTTGGCAAGTGGCAAGGCTTAGAGCAAATACACACGTCAGTGAGCTTGATTTTGAAAACCCACAAATTGAATATCCAGGGCCATATATTTCCTATCCTAGGTTAAATGCTTCTCCGGGTGAGTATGACGGTTCAAACCCCAATGAAGCTCAAGGTTTTATTGATTACAATCTAAGAAAGGCAATTGGTCTTGATCCTGATGGCGTTGATTTCTTAGATGTGAATGCGATTGATCCTGATCTATATAAGATAGAATATTTCTCTGCCGATGAATTGTATAACGGAGGAAGTTCGTATGTGTCTTATTACGGATACGATCCTTACGGAAACCGAATTACAGATAACCCAACGTTTGATGATTTCTTTACCGCAAGAGACGACTTTGGAAACTATACGCGTCCAATTGCTGCGTTTCAGCCAATCTATGTTGCTGGTTATATCGAGGACAAGTTTGAATTCGAAGATTTGATTTTCAACATTGGATTACGTGTCGATAGATACGACGCGAATCAACAAGTGCTTAAAGATCCATTCGTATTGTTTCCGACAGTTAAAGCCGGCGAGCAAGAGGCAATGGAGTTGCTAGAAGAAGGAACGGAAAGACCAAGTACCATCGGCGATGATTATGTGGTATATGTAGATAATGTCCAGAGTCCAACAGATATATTAGGATACCGAAATGGCAACGTTTGGTATAACGCTCAAGGAACTGAGCTTAGTGATGCGTCAGCGCTCCGTGTTTCCAACGGACTCCCTGCTCCTCTGCTCGTTGATAAAGACAACACAAATAGTGTAGATATAACTTCTGAGTCCTTTGAAGATTACTCTCCAAAGACCAATTTCATGCCCCGGATTGCATTCAACTTTCCGATCTCTGACGTTGCTAAGTTCTTTGCTCACTATGATATCCTAACAAAGCGACCAACTACAGGTAGTCGTCTTGACCCATCAGATTACTATTTCTTAGAGAGTCGGGCAAGTTCTGCAACATTGAACAATCCATCTCTACAACCAGAGAAGACAATCGATTATGAAATTGGATTTCAGCAGGCCCTCACGACATCAATGGCCTTAACGATTTCAGCCTTTTATAGAGAGTCTCGTGATTTAGTTTCTGCAACGCGTGTTTTTGACGCATACCCAATTGAATATGTGTCATATGATAATTTGGACTTTGCCACGGTTAAAGGAATGACGGTTTCATATGATTTGCGCCAAACCAAGAATCTGACGGTTCGGGCTTCGTATACGTTGCAGTTTGCTGAGGGAACAGGGTCGAATGCAACTACGGGATTGAATCTTGCACGATCGGGTCAACCAAATTTGCGTGCACCGATTCGATTATCTTATGATCAGAGACATCAGATAGTTGGTAATGTGGATTACCGATACGGTTCTGGTAAAGATTATGATGGTCCGGTTTTAGGGGATCGTCAAATATTCAAGAACACCGGTGCTAACCTTCAAATTCGAGGTGGTTCTGGAATTCCTTATAATCCACAAAGTAACTTCACGTCGACAAGACTGTTTAGCAATAGCCCTTCTCCTTTGCAGAAAGGAGCAATTAATAGTGCTAGTCTTCCATGGTCATTTAGGTTCGACCTGAACTTGGATCGAGATTTCACTTATGCCAAAGAAGGAGGGAAGCATGAATATTATTTCAATGTATTCCTACAAGTACGAAACTTACTTAATACTAGAAACGTGAATGGAGTTTATAGAGCAACTGGAAATCCTGACGATGATGGATATCTAAACTCTGCCTTCGGGTTGCAATTTGCTGGCGAGCAAAATAGCACTGCAGCGTTTCAAGAGTATTACACAATGAAATTGTGGAACCCAACAAACTGGCAATTACCACGAAGATTTAGAATTGGAGTTCGAATGAGCTTCTAAAAAGACCGAAGTATGAATAGCAAGAAAATAATTGTAGCCGTTTCGTTAATCGTATTCGCCGCAGGTACTATGCAGGCCGAACGATATAAGTATGAGAATGCTCGAAAAGGTAATGATGCACCTCCTGGAACTGCCGCGAATTGTACCCCAGCAACAGCGGCCACAGAATTGAATATCAATAACGTGAAAGCGTTAATTCAAAGTGGCGGTGATATGTGGTGGGATTTTAACCGTTCCAGATATGAGATTCCACAAGGATCTGAGAAAACAAGTCTTTTTGCTGGCTCATTATGGCTAGCAGGTCAAGACGTTTCTGGTCAATTTAAAGTGGCTGCTCTTAGATTTCGTCAAGTTGGAAATGACTATTGGACTGGGCCATTAAGTACTGTGGATGCTGAGATCAACCCAGCTACTTGTAAGGACTATGATCGGCACTATGAAACCACAAGGTCTATGGTCTCTGAGTTTGCTGGTTGGTATGCTGCTGGAGTTGCAGATTCAGAAGATGCAACCAACACTCAAGAGGAGTTATATCCTGGATACCTTACGCCGAGTGTAATTACAGATTGGCCTGCTCACGGTAGAAACTTTGAGCCATATAACGAGGACTATTATTTGGCTCCATTCTTTGACTATAATGGAGATGGCGATTACAACCCTACAGATGGAGACTATCCTGGTTATGTATTAAGTGGTAAGAGTGATTGTAGTAGAAGAGTTCGAGATATATACGGTGACCAAAACATATGGTGGGTGTTCAACGATAAGGGGAATATCCACTCTGAGTCTGGTGGTCAATCTATCGGCATGGAAATACGTGCTCAAGCTTTTGCATTCGCAACCACTGACGAGGTCAACAATATGACCTTTTACAACTATGAATTGATTAATAGATCAACGTTCAACTTAACAGACACTTATTTCGGTCAATGGGCTGATGGTGACCTTGGAAACGCGCAAGACGATTTTGTTGGTTGCGATGTTCGAAGAGGCTTAGGATACTTCTATAATGGCGATGATGAAGATCAAGATGCCGGTGGAAATATCGGTTATGGATCTAACCCTCCTGCGGTTGGAATTGACTTTTTCCAAGGCCCGTTTCAGGCAAATGATAATCGAGACAATTGTCTTTGTGTAGATGATATTGCTGCTGCACAAGCGGAAGATGGAATTGTATACTCCGGACAAGGTGCTGGATATGGCGATGGTATTGTAGATAATGAGCGATATGGAATGCGTAAGTTCCTATATCACAACAATCAGCCTGGCCCTACAGGGGATCCAAATATTGCCACCGATTATTACAACATGCTTCGTGGTGTATGGAGAGATGGAACGCCAATGACTTTTGGAGGCAATGGTTACGACCCTTCAAACGCAAACGCAATCCCAGCCAATTACATGTTTCCAGGCGATACGGATCCGCTTAATTGGGGTACCGAGGGTGTTGATCCTGGAGTAGGTGCCTGGACTGAAGTTTCCGCTGGAAACCCTCCAGGTGATAGACGTTTCGTGCAATCCTCTGGACCATTTGAATTAGGTCCTGGTGCCGTTAATAATATTACCGTTGGAGTTGCTTGGATGCAGGCTTCATCAGGTGGGCGATTGCAGTCTGTAGAGGATATGCGAAAGGCCGACGATAAAACACAGGCGTTGTTTGACTCTTGTTTTGAAATTCTTGATGGTCCAAATGCACCAGACGTTACAATTCAAGAATTGGATCGTGAAGTAATTCTGATGCTTTCCAATCCTTTGAATTCAAATAACTATCAAGAAGCTTATGCTACGGTTGATCCATTCTTGCCAGCTCCCGATTCTGTTGATACAGATGATGACGGGTCAACGGATACACCTTTAACCGCCGCTGAGAAAGAGGCCTACTCAACTTATGTGTTTGAAGGATATCAGATCTATCAGCTTGCTGACGGTTCTGTAGGTACAAACGACCTTACAGACCCTGATAAAGCTCGACTTATTGCTCAAGTTGATATTGCGAATGGAGTTGAAAGATTGATAAACTACGAATATGACTCTCAGATTGATGCAGACGTTCCTAGCTTAAAGGTTGATGGATTAAATGAGGGGATTGAGCATTCATTTCAATTTACTGAGGATGTCTTTTCAACCGGAGACGCCCGTTTGGTTAATCACAAGACATACTACTACATGGCAGTGGCATACGCTTACAATCGATATGGCGACGGAATAGGGAACCTATCACATATCGATGGAGTTTATGATCCTTCTTCAGACCCACCAAGATTGGATGGTCAAAAGCTTCCTTACTTGGCTTCACGTACTTCTGCGAATGGACCTGTAAAGGTGTTTGAAGCGATTCCACACAGAATTGATCTTGAAATGGATGGAGTTGAGCTAAACTCTGAATATGGTGACGGTGTTGAATTAACTCGAGTAGAGGGTAGAGGAAACGGCGGTAACTATGCGATTATTAAAGAGGATTATTTGGATGAAGCGCAGGATAGCAAGTACCTTGAAGAGCCAGTGTATGAGGCAGGATTTGGTCCCGTGGCAATTAAGGTTGTGGATCCATTAGTTATTCCTCCAGGGACATTTACCCTCGCATTCAAAGACACGACCAGCGATCATAATCTTGAGAATATGATTTGGGAGCTCTCAGGAGAGAACATTACAACCGTAACTTCTGATCAAGCGATCACTTTGCTTAACGAGCAAGTAATATTTGATCTAGGTCTTTCTGTATCTGTTTCATACGGATATCCTGCTCCGACATATCCATCCGATGGAAATGCTTCAGCGAATGCTGGATTTATCGGATTCGATATTCAATATGAAGATGAAACAGACCAATGGTTAGCGGGCCTTGTTGATGTTGATGCAGATGCTCGTTATAACTGGATAAAGAGTGGAACTTTCTTACAGCCAGCTGTGTTGGGCGGAGCGAAGGATTGGGCGCAAGACGATCACTACGATAACTATGAAGCCAATGATCCAACTGATAATGACTCCCCACTGGATGAGGAGCAGGTTTGGGAGAATATTGGTGGTAGAACATGGTCACCGTTTGCCCTAGCAAGTTATGATACCGCACACCCGATACCATTGTTTAACCTGAGTGGAGTGCCTAGCTACAATTTTTCTGAGAAAGTGATTGAACTAGCTGGAATGGCAAACACGCCGAGTGTTGATGTTATTATTACCACCGATTGCAGCAAGTGGACACGATGCCCCGTATTAGAGGCCGGCGATAATAGCGGACTTACAAAAGGCGGTGCGGTAAGAGGTGAGTTAAGAAGAGGATTGTCCGTTGATAAATCAGGCCGCAATCAACTTGATGCTGGATTTGTCGCCGCTGAAGGTTTCGGAACAGAAGTGAGCGGATCACCGCAGGTTCTAGGCTCTGATCGAGCAGCACTTCTACGACAATCTGATAAGGATCACTTAATAGCCTTAGGATTTAAGGAAGCTGAGTTCAAAGATGTCTCATTCGGAATGGGCTGGTTCCCAGGTTATGCTGTTGACGTTGAGACGGGAGAGCGGCTAAACATGGCCTTCTCAGAAGATTCTTGGTTAGGCAAAGAGAACGGTGCTGATATGAAATGGAATCCAACCGATCGTATAGCAGAACCTCTGTTTGGTGAGCTTAGATTCGGAGGGAAACAAATGATTTACATATTCCGTCACAATACTGAAGATGGCGCTACGATAGATGATCAATACCTAATGCCTGGTTATAATGGCGATGGGGGAACATTTGCGTATGATAAGCTTGTCAGTTTTGACTCGAAGGAGAATCTTCACGTAATTGATCAAAACTCGAATCAGTATAAGAACTACATGTCTGTAATGCGCGCAGGTGCATGGGTTGGATATCCACTTCTTGCTGATGGAGGAACATTATTTGGAAATGGATATGTTTCATCTGATGACTGTGATGGCGATGAGGCAGGAAACGATATCACGATTAGTCTTAGAGCGACTAAGCAATATCGACCATATGCGGTTGGCGAGGGAATTGACTTACCTGGCCCGAAATTGTCTGTAGGCACTGGGTATTATGTGCAAAGTGGAAAAGTGAATGTGATTCAAACAGACGAAGCTGGAGTTGAGGTATTGACAACATTCGGAGCCGGTGAAGCATTTACAGCCGAAGAACAGGGATATACATTGGGCGGTGCCGCTGCTAATGTTATAGCGACAGTAAATGGTGGATTGCCACTCTATACCTTTAATACAGACGCTCTGGCTCCAACTATTAATACTGAGATTGGTACGGAAATGTTAGAGGAGATAAAGGCTGTTCCAAATCCATACTATGCATATAGCGAATATGAAACAGGCCGGCTAGAATATTTGATGAAGGTGATCAACCTGCCTACGACTTGTACAATAAATATTTTCACCGTAAACGGAATCTTGGTAAGATCATTTGAAAAGGATGATGCAACGACCTCAAGCATTGATTGGGATCTGAAAAATCAGGATGGAATTCCTATTGCGAGTGGACTTTATATCATTCACGTGAATGCCCCTGGGCTCGGTGAGAAAGTCATTAAATGGTTTGGAGTTCTTAGACCAATTGACCTTAACTCATTCTAATTACTATAGAATTAAGAGACATGAGAATATTAAAAAACATACTAACGATTAGCTTGACAATAGCAACGACCGTTTCCATGGCTGGAAACAAGGAACGGATTGGTCAGGCAGGATCGAGTCAACTATTGATAAATCCATGGGCAAGCAGCGCTGGAATGGGCGGATCGAATAGTGCATATCTAAACGGAACAGAAGCTTTCAATTGGAATATATCTGGATTGAGCGCGGTCAACAAAACGGAGCTTTATTATTCCAACGTGATGTTGTTTTCAGGTTCGGATATATCCATTAACAGTTTAGGATTCGGTCAGCGCGTTGGAGAATCCTCTGTTTTAGGAATTTCTGTAAATGCCATGTCTTTTGGTGATATACCCATTACCACCACGGCTAATCCAGATGGAGGTCAAGGTACTTTTAGTCCACAGTTTCTCAATTTGGCAATTGGTTATGCTAGAACCTTTTCCAATAGTATTCAAGGTGGGGGAGCAATCAGAATAGTCAGTGAATCCATAAATAATGTAGGAGCAACTGGAGTCGCTCTGGACGCAGGTATTCGATACGTGACAGGAGAGCACGATAAAGCGAAATTCGGAATTGCCCTCCGTAATGTTGGGCCGAAATTGCGCTATTCAGGAGATGGTTTGGCAACTACGGTATTGTTACAAGATGCTGAGTTTACGGTGAATCAGAGAGCGGAAGGATTTGAAATGCCTGCACTACTAAATATTGGAGCATCATATGATATATATCTATTGGCAAAAGAGCCTGCTGAAGGTGAAGAAGCAACGGAAGTCGATGACGATGCGAAACCTTCTGATTATAGATTGACTTTAGCTGGAACATATACATCTAATTCATTTTCACCCGATCAGATTAGAATCGGTGCCGAGTTTGGCTTTTTAAAGTACTTCGCCGTAAGAGGTGGATTGGTATATGAAGAAAGCGTATTCAGTGCACTAGGTGAGGGGGGTAGATTGAATTCAAATACGGGTCCCTCGTTAGGCATGTCTTTGATGTTACCTTTTAAGAAAAAGGAAGACACTGGCTTTAGCTTTGACTATGGTTACAGGTTCTCAAATCCTCTAGGGGGCACGCACAGTATTGGATTGAGACTGAGCATCTAGTAAATAAAAAATATACATTTGAGGATAGAACTGCTCTGTAGGGCGGTTCTTTCTTGTTATATAGAATTGAGTAAATCATTAGATATGTCGCAACTGACTTATTACACAGAAGAGGGTTTAAAAAGATTGAAAGACGAACTTCAACACTTGGAACGAGTTGAAAGGCCGTCTATTTCTGCCCAGATCGGAGAAGCTAGGGACAAGGGCGATCTAAGCGAAAATGCCGAGTATGATGCTGCCAAGGAAGCGCAGGGCATGCTAGAAATGAAGATATCGAAGCTCAAGAATCTCGTCGCTAATGCGCGAATAGTGGATGAAAGCCAATTGGATAGCGAAAAAGCGCTAATCCTCTCTACTGTTCGGGTGATGAACAAGATGATGAAGAAGGAGTTCACTTATACTCTGGTGGCGGAGAATGAAGCAGACCTTAAGGCGAATAGGATAAGTGTTGAATCTCCGATTGGGCAAGGATTACTTGGTAAAAAGGTCGGTGAGGTTGCAGTAATCGAAATTCCACGAGGATCGTTAGAATTGGAAATACTTGAGATTACGCGTTAATGACATCCATCTTCACCAAGATACTTAACGGCGAGATACCTGGTCAAATTATCGCTCAGAACGAGTTGTATTTTGCCATTTTGGATATTAATCCCCTTGCCATGGGGCACGCTCTCGTTATACCGAAAAAGGAAACCGACTACATTTTTGATTTAGAGCCAACGGAGCTTGGCGGGTTTTTTCAATTTGCTCAGCAGGTGGCAAAAGGTATCGAGGCTGTAGTCGATTGTAAGCGCGTAGGTGTTGCTGTTATTGGGCTAGAAGTTCCTCATGCACACATTCACCTTGTTCCCATGCAAAGTATGGATGACATCAACTTTAGTAAACCCAAATTGCAACCCAGCAATGAAGCCCTCGCGGAGATCGGTGATAGACTCCGAGCATCGATTATTTGATCCGATCAGGATTATTCTTCAGAAAAGAATCCCAGCCCTTTTTACTTGACCCACTGATGGGATTTGAACTTTGAAAATGGTGGCAAATTGCTACGGCCAACCCATCAGTTGCATCCAAAAACTTCGGAGTTTCTTCCAAATTAACCAAGGTTTTAATCATTGCTGCAACTTGTTCTTTGGATGCAGCACCATTACCAGTTATACTCTGTTTTATTTTTCTTGGACTATACTCAGCAATGGGAATGTTTTTCACTAATGCCGCTGCCATCGCTACACCTTGGGCTCTACCAAGTTTCAGCATTGACTGTACATTCTTACCAAAAAAGGGAGCCTCCACTGCAAACTCATCAGGTTGATACTCTTCAATGAGCTTTGTCGTTCGCTCGAAGATGATTTTAAGCTTTAAGCCATAATCGGGCTCCTTCATTTGAACCACTCCGAGACCAGGGGTTGAGAGTTTATCGCCCATAACATGCAGCACACCGTAGCCCATTACGTTCGTCCCCGGGTCAATTCCGAGTATTACCTTTTCTTTCACGACCTTTGGCTTCATTACAAATCAGAGTGATTAATAGACTTTCGAATTTACTCCTTGCCTTTTTGAATGCCAGTACGAACGACGAAAGTTCTGAACACATCATTGCACCCGCTGGTAGACTGATTATTTCCTGGACCATAAAGTTTGGAGTATCCGTAGCTGCACTCTATTACATTGTGTCGAGAATTCTAAACGAGGGTCTTGCCGTTGATTTTATATTCAACGCTGTTCGCGAAACTTCCAAAATTTCGATTGCGTCTCTTGCCCTCTTCAGCATATTGCTGGCCTCGCTTAATTGGGGGCTAGAAATGTATAAATGGAATATGTTGATTAAACCTCAATTGGGAACGCATTGGAGAACATCAGTAAAGGGTGTTTTAACAGGAACCACGTTCGGTATCCTATCGCCCAATCGAATTGGTGAGTTTGTAGGTAGAATACTGGCCCTAGGGCCATCCCAAAGGGTTTCCGGTGCGCTGTTGTCGTTCGTAAACAGTTGCGCTCAAAGCATGGCGACCCTAACCTTCGGTATCGTGGGTTTCATGTTCTTGATAGAGGAGTTTGGAATAGAAGCAATGGGCTCGCTTGCAAGCCGTATGATTCAGGTCTTGCTAATAATGCTTTGGGCGACTTCGCTATTTATCTATTTTAAATTGCCTGCCCTGTCAAAAATGAAGTCTAGTCGAAAGGCGTTTGATCGTATTCAGAAATACCTTTCTGTATTTGATTCGTTGGATTTCAGGCTGCTGAATAGACTCTATATCCTGTCCATGATTCGCTTTGTTTCATTTTTAGGACAGTACTTTTTGGTATTCGGATTTATTATTGATGATCCTAATTGGATTGCAATTGGTGGTTTGGCGGCCGTAACTCTTTTCACTTCTACCGTGCTTTCGTTTGTTCCGATTCCTGACATAATGCTTCGGGAGGCCCTTGCACTGAGCTACTTCGGTTTTTTTGGATTCAATCTAGTAGAAGTTTCAATCGGTGTTTTCCTTGTTTGGTTCATCAATGTTGCCATGCCAGCTGTTGTAGGTTCCATTGTGCTTTTCTCGTATCGTATTTTTAAATCTGCATGATTTGGATCTACTTTTTTGCATTGCTGATCTGGGCTCTTGTTTTTTTTTGGATCGACAAGGGCGTGTCAGCGAGCGAACGTGTAGGAACATCCGATCCCTCCGATGAGCCGGAATCATTTGCTATTCTGATTGCCGTCCGCAATGAGGAAGAATTGATTCAATTTTGCCTTGCTTCGATTGAAGGTCAAGAATGGCTGCCGAAAAACACAACGGTTTATATTGTGGATGACCACTCTGCCGATGAGACAGCAAAGGTCATAGAAGACTTTTCGCGAACATCAAAGTTGAGTATTCAAGTGCTGCCCCTATTGGAAGGAGTTGGGAAGAAAGCCGCTATCCGTCATGGCCTCTCCCGTATTAGCGAGGAGTTGCTTTATCTCTGTGATGGTGATGTTCTCCTTCAAAAAGGGACAATTATAAACATGTTTAGGACCCTACAGCAATCAAACTGTTCGGTTGCTTTTGGCCCCGTAGTTTATGAAGAGGAAGGGCTTTTGACTAAGGTTCTTGCCGCAGAAAATCTCAATACCCAACTCGTAAGCGAGGCCTTTTTAAATCATGGAAATGCGTTAATGGTAAATGGCGCTAACATGATGATTCAGGGTTCAATGAAAGGAAGGTTTGCTGCAACCCTAGAGTCAAGGTTGGCAAGTGGCGACGATGTCTTTTTTGCTCAGAGTTTGTCTCAAAACGAATATGTGTCAGGGTACTATCGCGAACATGCTGTAATCGCTAGATTTCCGAAGACAAGCGCGATGTTTTTTGCCCAACGTGTTCGATGGGCGTCAAAATCATCAAACTATTCAAAGTTTATAAATCGCGGGTTTGCAGGTTTGATTTTTGGATTGAATCTAGTTTCTGTCAGTGTCTGGTTATTGCTGCCGTTTATTGATGGCCACTTCTGGTTGTTTCTGTTTCTTTTTGGGAAGTGGTTGGTTGAGTTTTCTTTTCATAGAAAATGGTTTCATAAATATGCCTTCCATCATTCCCCGCTATCCTCAATCATCCTCACCATTTGCTATCCATTATATGTTTCCATTATTGGCGCTGCATCAATAATTGGAATTGGATTCAATTGGAAAGGTAGGACATATAAGATGTAGACCTACATGAGGAGTAAGCCGATCATGTAAATGAAAAAACCGACAAAAAACATGATTAAAGTATAGGGTAAAATATGACGTGCGCTTAATCCTGTGATGCCAAGTAGGGGTAGTGCCCAAAAGGGTTGAAGCATGTTCGTAATCTGATCGCCGTATGCCAAGGCAAGAATGCTTTTTTCGAGTGGGACCCCTAGCTCTAAGGCGGCCTTAATTATTATTGGTCCTTGAACCACCCATTGGCCGCCGCCACTCGGTACAAAAATATTTACCAATCCTGCGCTCAAATATGTGAAGATTGGATAGGATGCGGAGTTGCTAATTGATACGAAGAAGTCGCTAAAAGTTAATATCAGGCCACTCTCTTTAAATAATCCCATTATCCCAAAGTATAGCGGGAATTGAATCAGGATTCCGCTCGCACCTCCAATTGCGGCATTGATGGCCGATAAGAATGAGAGGAAGTTTTTATGAAGAGCTAGACACAGCGCTAAGAGCAAAAAGTTGATGTTGTTCGGATTGAAAAATGATAGAATTGATTTCCCAGAAAAGAACATCAGATAGGCACAATAACTAAGTGCAAGTATTCCAACTACCACAATAGCCACACGACTATGGTCAAATTTTTCAGCTCCAATAAGATCCTCACGCTCTAATTCATGTGTGGCGTTATGAGATTCCACTCGAATGGAAGTGGTCATCTGTTTTTTTCCAATCAGGAATAGAGCCAATGGAAGAATGGAAAGCACGCACAGATTAATCAAGATATTACCAAAACTGAATACGGTCAGGTCGATTCCAATGGAATCTGGCAATAGTTTGAGTTCTGCGGATGTTAGTGATCCGGCCATTAAATCGTGCAGATTCCCGGCCTCCGCGACTTTTATTAGTGATGATCCTGATAGGCCACCATGCCAGATCATAAGGGCAGCGTATCCAGCAGCGCCGATTAACGGATAATTGAGTTTGAGAGATCTTGAGGTAAAGCTTTCTCCCATTTTTCGGGCGAGGATCGCGCCAAATATTAACCCGAGTCCCCAATTAAAAAGGCCAACAGTCAGTGCAAAAAAACATACGACGGCGGCAGCTTGTGAAGATGTATAGCAACGCGCTGTGATTTGAGCAATTTTAGATTCAAATACAGGGCTCAAGGCAAGGGCATGGCCCAATACAAGCATCAACATCATTTGCATGGCAAATACCATTAATGACGGTGTCCAGAGACCGCTTGCCCACCAATCTAACGTTTCAACTATCTGAAAATCGTTGGTATTGCTGACGTTTAAGATGAAAACAGCTAAAAAGCTGAGGACGGTTAAGGCAATTGCAATACTGAAAGGGGATGGTAAAACCCGTCTTACAAGCCGTATGTAGCCCTCAAGCAAAACGGATTAAAACGGTAAGTCATCCTCGGCTCCATCATCTGCCATTGGTGGCTCCTCTGGAAGCCCCGCACTGCCAAAGTCAACGGGCTCCACAGCTTGAGGTGCAATTGCTTCGATTCGCCAAGCTTGGAGGTTTACGAAGTATTTTCCGTTGTACTCGTTTCCGCGGATGTTAAAATGGACTTTCAAGTCATCTCCTGGATTGTATGCGTCCACGAGGTCGATACGATCTTTGACCAATTCAAACTTAATGTCCTGTGGATATTGCTCTTTCGTAGTGATAACGAATTCGCGTTTCTGGAATCCTGAGTTAAATGTCTGTGTTTCAAAAATGAGCTTTACGCTTCCTTCTATTTCCATATCAATTATTAAATGCTAATAGGGTCATCCATGCCTCTGGCACTTGCCCTTGTTCTAAATATTTCTTTGCCTTTTCATGCAGAGCGGTTTCGAGATTTATCGAATCATCTTCAAATTCTAAGAAGATTTCCGCCAATTCCGTCAGTCTAAAATCATTGACATCCGTCTCATTCGGTAATTCTTCAACATTGCCCAATTGACCTAAATTGTTGCCAGATAACACCTTGCTCAATTTGATGTCTGCGGGGATTTGATCAACACCAATGCCCAGTTTGGCTAAAGGCTTCGTAATCTCAAACAATGCGTCACCGCTGGCTCGAGTATACCAGTTTCCGCCTAATCTGCCGACTAAGTCAATTTTATGTTGGTCAATTCTGTCATTTTCATTGAGGATGGATTCATCAACGTGGATCAATACTACCTCACAGATTACGAGGTTCCCTGCTCCACCTTCTGTTCCAAGTTCGATAACCTCCTTAACCTTGCATTCTAGTTGCACAGGCGACTCTTTTACCCTTTTAGGGGAAACAAATTCAGAATCAATTGGAGTGAGACCTGCTTTCACAAATTCGTCTACGCCAGCGGCATATTCTGTGCTCGAGAGGGACATCTGCTCCACAATTGAATAATTGACCACGTTGATTACGGCTTCCTTGGTGGCCTTTACATTTTCAAATGTGTGCTTGGTCGTATTGTCCCGACCTCGTCGAGCAGGGGAGAAAATTGCAATAGGAGGATTGGCGCTAAAAACATTGAAAAAGCTGAATGGACTTAAGTTTGATCTTCCTTCTGCATCCACGGTGCTTACGAAGGCAATCGGTCTTGGCCCGATTGAATCAAGTAGATAGCCATGGAGCTTTGGAGTCGGGGTGGATTTGGGGTCTATTTTCATTTTTTTGAAGCCTACGCAAAGGTAATTTTCGAAAACATTTTTGAGGGATATAGATGGATGAATAATTATATCTTTGCGATCCTTTTTTAAAGGCAGTTCTTTTACCGCGGATGTGGCGAAATTGGTAGACGCGCTAGACTTAGGATCTAGTGCCGCGAGGCGTGGGGGTTCGAGTCCCTTCATCCGCACAATGTGCGAATAGTATATTGGCAAAATTTATTTATTGAACTGAGAATGAAAAGACCGCCTAAACACGGTCTTTTTTTATGTTAGATTAGAATCAAAGACATGAACGTTACGCAAGAAAATATCGATACACTGAATGCTCGTATCAAGATTGAAATTGGGCCGGAGGATTACGAATCACCGGTGACCAAAGTGCTGAATGACTATCGAAAGAAAATGACACTGCAAGGGTTTAGACCAGGTAAGGTGCCTTTTGGAGTAGCAAAGAAAATGTATGGAAAGGCTGTCCTCGCTGAGGAGCTTAATAAGATACTTTCAGAGCAGTTAAACACGCACATCCGTGAAAATGAAATTGATATTCTCGGTCAGCCCTTACCAGAAGACCTAGAAGATCTTTCCCTTAACTTCAATCAGAAATACGAGTTTCGTTATGATCTAGGCCTCGCTCCACAGTTTGCCGTGGATCTAACTGCGAAGGATAAGTTCAGCAAATATCAAATCAACATTGACGATGAATTGGTTGAAAAGTATGTACGAGACTTTCAACGCAGGTTTGGTAAATCTGAGGAGGTTGACAAATCAACCGAAAAGGACATGGTTTACGGCACCTTTTTCGCGCTCAATAAAGAGGGTGGAAGGGCTGAAAGTGGGTTTCACAATCATAGCACAGTCGTTGTTGAATATATAGATAACAAAGACGCGAAGAAAAAAATGATTGGTTTAGAAGTAGGGGCTACCCTCGAAATTGAACCAAGCAAGTTAGCCAAGGGCGACGCTGACCTCACCGCAATGCTCGGAATTTCGCTAGGTGAAATAGCAGAATACCCCAAGAAGTGGGAATTGAGAGTGGATTCTATTCATAGAATTGATCCACATGCATTGAACCAAGAATTGTTTGATCAAGTTTTAGGGCCAAATGCGGTCTCAACCGAGGCTGAATTTAGAGAGCGTATTGTCTCTGATTTGAAAAAACAATTAGAGGTGGATTCCGATAAGAAGTTGAGACGAGATGTATCCGATCGTTTGGTCGATAAGCTAAAACTTGAATTACCCGATGAGTTTCTAAAAAGATGGTTGATTCAAAACGCAGCAAATACTGAAAAACCAATTACGGAAGCTGACCTGGATCGTGAGTATGTAGACTATAGCCGCTATTTGCAATTGCAAATCATTGAATCTAAAATTGCCAAGGACAACGAGATAAAGGTTGAGTTTCCAGAAATTCAGGCCCGAGTTAAGGAGAATATTAAGGCCCAATTTGCAAGTTTTGGTCAGCAAGAAATGGACGATAAAATGCTGGATCAGTTCGCTCAGAACTTCCTTCAGAAGGAGGAAGAGGTGCGAAAGATATACGATCAAATTCTAGACGAACGAATTATGGCCTTCTATAAGGATACAGTCAAGATCACTGACAAGGAAGTTTCGTTTGATGAATTCGTTAAATTAGCCTCCACGAAACAAGAGAAAGGGAATTTCATGGATCAAGTTTCGAATCTTTTAAAATTCTAAAATGACAGACGAAAAGGAGTTTAGAAAATACGCGGTGCATCATTTAGGCATGAGCGGACTTTCTGTTGATGATTATATGAAGGCAAACACACCTTCAGATATGACTCGCACGGTTATCGAGGAACGGCCAATGCCCTTCCGAGAGGTTGATGTGTTTTCGAGGTTGATGATGGATAGAATCATATTTCTTGGACTACCAATAGATGATTTTATTGCCAATGTAATTCAGGCACAGCTTCTTTTTCTTGAGTCTGCGGATTCGGGCAAAGACATCCAGATTTACATAAATAGTCCCGGCGGATCAGTCTATGCTGGATTGGGAATTTATGACACCATGCAATATATTGGTTGCGATGTAGCAACAATATGTACAGGGATGGCGGCCTCTATGGCCGCAGTTATTCTTTGTGCCGGTGAAAAGGAAAAGCGCACAGCTTTAAGACATGCTCGTGTCATGATTCATCAGCCAATGGGTGGTGTTGGCGGACAGGCCTCTGATATTGAAATTACTGCAGAGGAAATTAAAAAACTGAAAAACGAACTTTACGATATTATCGCAAATCATTCGGGCCAAAAGCCGAAAAAGGTTTGGGAAGATAGCGATCGTGACTATTGGATGAAGGCTGATGAAGCCCAAGCCTATGGTATGATCGACGAAGTTTTGGTCAGAAAGAAATAAGATATGGCAGCTCAAACCGAAGAACAAATCAAGTGCTCTTTTTGTGGTCGTGACAAGCGAGAAACGGCCGTAATGATTGCTGGAATAACGGGTCACATTTGCGACCGATGCATTCAACAAGCAGCGCGCATTGTGGACGAAGAAATGAGTACACGTCTTCGGGAGACAGTTCTGGGCAGTGTCAATTTATTAAAACCTGCGGATGTCAAAATGCACCTTGATGAATATGTAATTGGGCAGGATGAGGCAAAACGAAGTCTATCGGTGGCGGTTTATAATCACTATAAGCGCATTTCCCAAAAGGATGTATCCGACGAGGAAGGTGTGACTATAGAAAAGAGCAACATGATCTTTGTTGGCCAAACCGGAACAGGTAAAACATTACTCGCTCGAACAATAGCAAAGGTTTTAAATGTGCCATTTTGCATTGCGGATGCAACAGTTCTTACCGAAGCAGGTTATGTTGGGGAGGATGTGGAAAGCATACTAAGTCGTCTTCTTCAAGCTTCTGAGTACAATGTAGAGGCCGCCGAACGCGGTATTGTGTTTATCGATGAACTTGATAAAATTAGTCGTAAGAGCGATAACCCGTCAATAACTCGTGATGTGAGCGGTGAAGGCGTGCAACAGGGATTGCTTAAGTTACTAGAAGGTTCAACCGTTGGTGTTCCCCCTCAGGGTGGTAGAAAGCATCCTGAGCAGAAATTAGTTCAAGTTGACACCAAGAATATTTTATTCATATGCGGAGGCGCTTTTGACGGCATTGATAGAATCATCTCAAGAAGATTAAATACAGGTGCGATTGGATACCGCAACAAGGCAAAAGAGGAAGATATTGAGAAGGAGAACCTTCTTCAATATATTAGCCCATCTGATTTACGTGAATATGGTTTGATTCCTGAATTGATTGGACGATTGCCATTGGTTTCATTCTTGAATCCTTTAGACAGGTCTGCCCTTCGCAGGATTCTAACGGAGCCAAAGAATGCATTGATAAAGCAATATGTTCGACTTTTCGAGATGGAAGACATTAAGCTCACGTTTGATAAGCATGTGCTAGATTATGTCGTGGATAAAGCGCTAGATTACAAACTAGGTGCTAGAGGTCTTCGGTCCATATGCGAGGCAATAATGATGGATGCGATGTATGAAATGCCATCCATGGATCCTAAGCCGGAGGCCTTCAAGATTACAATAGAATACGCCAAGAAGAAGTTTGATCAATCAGGGTTCAGAAAGCTAAGAGCAGCTTAGTAGGGTATTTCTAAATGGAAATAGGTGTTGTTGCGACGTTCAATCAACTTGTTATCGCAATCAGCGGACTCTCCGTAATTCAATGTTCTGTATTCCAAGTTAGGTACAGAAATTCCAGACCTTCCACTTGTAAACCATTGACAAGAAAGGTCCGAAGTATAAGCTTCTGTGATCTCATTCACGAACGTGTTTCCACGCGTATTTCTGCCAGTTGCAATTCCTTTAATTAGGAAAACATCATCGTCCACTTCGCCTTGGCTGTTGTTAGATCGGCCAGCAACCCAATATTTTCTGTGCACTCCTTCCCAAGTGTAGTCGGTATTCGTACTTGTGATTCTTCCTCCTTCAACTTCCCATAAATAGGTCATATACCCATTTGAGTTTAGGCCAAGATTTGTGATTCGGGATGTTCCTTTAACATTGAAATCGTCCTTGTAGTATTCGTCAAATGTTATTTCAACAACAGTACCCTTGTTCAGGTATTTACCGCTAAATGAAGCTTCAAGTATTCCAAACCGCTCAAATCCATCGTCGCATAGATTGTCTTTGCCTCCATAGTTAATCTCTAGATACAATGGGAATATTGCTGCTGTGTCGCTAACCGTGGCTCTTTCAATACATGAATTAAACCACTGGTCAATTCCTGTATCGTTAATGAGCGAATCGCGCATTGCAAAGCGATGAACTTCTCTGAAAGCATCATCAAAAATGTGGTAGGCCAAGGATACCTCACGTGCAGTAAGGGTTTCAAGATCCTCGTCACGTTCAGAATTGTTGCAGCCGCTTAGTCCCGCGATCCCAAGCACACACACTGTAATCAATGAGAGCAGCCGTAAATATGATGTAGTTTTTAACATTCGTGAATCGAACAAATGTAATGAATGGTCGCTATCGTTTGATTCGAGTATACTCCAAGGTTTTGAATGCACAATTGTGTACATCATCTACAGCTTGTTCAAGTACAGTTTTGGTTGACCAATCGTTCTTGTCGAAGGTTGGGAAATGTGTGTCACCACTGGGTAGGGCCATCACATGAGTGAGATACAGTTTGTCTGCTAGATCTATCGTTTGCATATAGATATCTCCTCCACCGATAATAAATAACTCACTCTCATCTTGAGATCGGGCGTAGTCTATCGCAGATTGTATGTCATGTTTTATAATTACATCCTTGGCATGAAACGATGTGTTTCGTGTAACAATGATATTTGGGCGATGAGGGAGGGGGCGATACTTTTCTGGAATAGAATCAAAATTTTTTCGCCCCATTACTACATGATGACCGCGCGTTGTTCGAGAAAAATAGCGAAGGTCCACAGGTAGGTGCCATGGCAAATCGCCGTCTCGACCGATTACGTTGTTTTGGGCTATGGCCGCAATTAAGGAAATGATCATTATACGGCTACGCTTGCTTTAATATGTGGATGGGGATCATAATTGACGAGTTCAAAGTCTTCAAACTTGAAGCTGAAAATGTCCTTAACCAAAGGATTAATCTGCATCGTGGGGATTGATCTAAACGAACGAGACAGCTGAAGCTCTGTTTGTTCAAGGTGATTAGAATAAAGATGTACATCTCCAAATGTGTGAATGAACTCACCGGCTTCCAATTCGCAAACTTGCGCAAGCATTTGCGTCAGAAGTGCATACGAGGCAATATTAAATGGTACGCCGAGAAACGCATCTGCGCTTCGTTGGTACAATTGGCAACTCAGCTTGCCGTCTGCCACGTAAAATTGAAAGAGGCAATGGCAAGGAGGTAAGGCCATTTGTTCGACGTCTGCAACATTCCAAGCACTCACAATGTGTCTTCTGGAATTTGGGTTGGTTTTTAACTGATCTACTAATTTGGTGATTTGGTCAATTTGCCCTCCATTGTGGTTTGGCCAAGAGCGCCATTGATGACCATATACGGGCCCTAGATTGCCATCCGCATCTGCCCATTCATCCCAAATGCGTACGCCATTTTCCTTTAAGTAGGCAATATTCGTGTCTCCTTGTAAGAACCACAACAATTCATGAATGATCGACTTCAGGTGAAGCTTCTTGGTAGTTAAAACAGGGAAGCCTTCGGATAAGTCAAAGCGCATTTGGTATCCAAATGTACTGATGGTGCCTACGCCAGTTCGGTCGCCCTTCTGGGTTCCGTTTTTAAGAATGTGACGAAGTAGATCGTGGTATTGCTGCATATCAGTTCAAAGGTCTCTATACGAGCGAAGCTGTGCAATACATTGTTGTAAAAAGTATAAAGATTCTATCCACAATCAATAAAACATGCCAACTATGCTCGCGGTGAACAAGCAAGCCAATGTCCCGCCCAGTAGTGCATATAATCCCAGTTTACTTAGCATGCCCTTACGCGTTGGGGCGAGTGCTCCAATGCCTCCGATTTGAATACCTATAGAGGCGAAATTTGCGAATCCACATAAGATATAGGTTGCCATTATGATTGATTTTTCGTGCGCGAAAACACCAGCATTCTTCATTTCTCCGAGCGTGGAGTATGCGTAAAACTCATTCAAGATGGTTTTCTCTCCTAACAATTGCCCTACTAATACGATGTCTTCAGACGGAATTCCCATCAACCATGCAATAGGTGCAAAGGCGTATCCAACTATAAATTGAAAGGATAGACCATCATAATTTGTGTTCGCTACAATCAGGTCGTTTAAACCAGTCCAGCTGCCAATTAGGTCATGTAGCATATAATTCCCCATATATATAAGGGCGGTGAATACAAGTAGCATGGCCCCCACGTTTACAGCCAACCTGAGTCCGTCTGACGTTCCGTTTGAAATGGCCTCAAGTAAATTGCTTCCCATTCGATTTTCGGAAATTTTCATTGAGCGATCGAAATTCTCCGTTTCTGGGACGAGGATCTTTGCTGCAACCACGGCTGCTGGTGCTGACATAACAGACGCCGTGAGTAGGTGTTTTGCGAAGAGCGCCCGCTGAACTGGATCATCGCCGCCTAAATATTGCATGTATGCCGCGAGAACGCCACCTGCTATAGTGGCCATGCCGCCAGTCATTAGGCACATGATCTCTGATCTTGTCATGCTATCCAAATAGGGACGAACCAGTAATGGTGATTCAGTTTGACCCAAGAAAATATTACCCGCCGCAGATAGGCTTTCCGCCCCGCTTAAATTCATCAATCGTTTCATTACCCATGCAAATAGAAAAACGACCCGTTGAAGAATTCCTAGATAATAAAGGATGGCGCTCAGTGCCGAAAAGAAAATAATCGTGGGCAAGATGTAAAACGCGAAATTCATGATGCCTGGGGCGACCTGTCCATCTATGAAAGAGCGCATCAGAAAGTCAGAGCCATCGTTTGTAAAAGAGATAACCTTAGCGAAAATTTTACCGACCCAATCAAATCCAGTAGCGACAAAATCAACTTCAATAATTAAAACGGCGAGTAGAATTTGGAATGCAATGCCCTTTCCAACAAGAGTCCAATTAATTCGCTTTCGATCTTTACTCGCAAGCCAGGCAATCCCAACGAGCACAGCGATACCAAGAAGTCCCTTTAAAATAGAAATGATCAATTGTTGAGATTATTGGTGCAAAATAGCCAAAGTGAGCCTTATTGGCGTTTGTTTATTTCGTCCCGCAATAGTGAAGCACGCTCATAATCCTCATTGCCGATAGCCTTCTCAATTTCCTTTTCCAAGTCCTCTAACGAATAGGCGGCGAATAGGTCGTTTTCGGCTGCTTTCACCTCGATCTCTGTGGAAGTCGTATCCTGATCATCACCAAACTCTTCATCATCTTCCAAGACTATACCCGCAGATGATAGAATTTCTTCATACGTATGTATGGGACACTTGAACCGAACAGCCAAGGCAATAGCATCGCTGGTTCGTGTATCGATTTCAATTTTCTTCCCATCGGCTTGAACGCAAACTAGATTTGCGAAAAAGATGCCTTCCACCAATTTGTAAATGAGCACCTCGGTTACCTTAATCCCGAACGAGTCGGCAAACGTTTTAAAGATATCGTGCGTAAGTGGTCGGCTTGGCTTCATCTTCTCAAGTTCTATGGCGATTGCCTGAGCTTCGAAATTTCCAATAATTATTGGTAAACGCCGCTTACCCGAGGCTTCTCCAAGTACCAGAGCATATGCCCCAGTTTGAGTTTGACTATATGAGAGCCCTAATATCTCCAGTTGGATCTTGGTTTTGTCCATCTGAAAGTTGTTAGGCTTCGCTCAATTTAAGCTGTCGAACTGCCTCGATCAATTTCGGGATAACTACAAATGCATCACCAACGATTCCATAATCTGCCGCTTTAAAAAATGGCGCTTCAGGGTCAGTGTTTATCACAACAATGACCTTACTTCCATTCACGCCTGCTAGATGCTGAATTGCACCGGATATCCCAGCAGCGATGTATAGGTTAGGACGAATTGCAATTCCTGTCTGCCCCACGTGTTCATGGTGCGGTCTCCAGCCGATATCGGCCACTGGCCTCGAGCACGCTGTCGCAGCTCCAAGCTCAGAAGCTAGCTCTTCAATCATTCCCCAGTTTGAAGGATCCTTGAGTCCTCTACCTGCAGAGACTACCAATTCTGCCTCGGTTAGATTTATTCCATCTCCACCTTCCACCACGAAGTCTTTAACTTGAACTGAAGGCGATCCAAACGAATCAGTTACTTCAGTAATATTTGCGCTCGCAGGAGTTTTTGTTTTACCAACAGAATTAGGAAGTAAGCTAATCACTTTTGTCGGTGATGTAATTTTCACATTGGCGAAAGCCTTTCCAGAAAAAACAGCCTTTCTTATGGTAAATCCATCAGCAAGAACTGGATATTCAATAGCCCCACTTACTAATCCGGCTTTCATTCGACCGGATACAATAGGAGCAATTGATTTCCCTGAATAGTCATGAGAGAAAATGATAAGCTCAGCATTGTTTGTTTCCGAAACAGCCTGACAAAGTCTGCTTAAACGCTGCGGATCCATGTCTGTGATGCCAGTGCCTACAGTGATGTTAGAAATGCCATATGAGGCTAATTCCTCCATTTCGGAATCATCTAACTTGCCATAGGTGACGATTGAAGCTGTGCCTCCATTTTCGGCGGCAATCTTGGCACCATAACTAGAGGCTTCAAAGGCGGATTTCGCAACCTTTCCTTGATTGTTGTCTGCAAATACGAGTACGTTCATTATATAACTTTTGCCTCCGTGTGGAGAAGATTGATTAGTTCACCAGCATTCTCTGGATCGATTAATTTAACACCGCCTTTAGCTGGTGGTAAGTCAAATGAGGCTACTTCCGTCAATGTGCCAGCGCCACTTGCTGCGACTACGGTTAACGGTTTTGATCGGGCAGCCATAATCCCACGCATATTTGGGATTCGTTGCTCCGCCATTCCTTTTGCGCAAGAAACAACAGATGGGCAAGAAGCTTCTAGTATTTCGATGCCGCCTTGCTTATCTCGCTGGGCAGATATTGTTGAACCTGAAACATCCAGTTTACTTGCGTTTGAAATGAATGGAATGTCAAGAATACCTGCGATAATACCACCGACGTTCGAGCCGTTGTAGTCGATTGTTTCCTTTCCACATAAAATCAAATCAAATGGGTTTGAAGTAATGTAGTGAGCGATTTCACCAGCAACCTGGGAAGAGTCGTTTGTTTCTGAATCGACGCGTACAGCCTCGTCAGCGCCAATCGCAAGTGCCTTTCGCATGATTGGTTCGTAATCTGCTCCACCCACACTTAGGATAGTCACTTTTCCACCTTGGGCTTCTTTTAGCTCAAGCGCTCGAACCAACGAATACCATTCGTCGTAAGGATTCACAATGAACTGAACGCCATCATTGCTGAAAGCAGTGTTGTTATCAGTGAAGCTGATTTTACTTGTGGTGTCTGGTGCCTTACTTATGCAAACTAGAATGTCCATTCCGTCTTTATTTTTTAGATCAATTAAGCGAGCGGCAAAAGTAATTTTTACAAATTGATTAGGCCATGAAGTGTGCTAGAATTGGCCTACATAATTTTTGAAATGAATCACATTTCTCGGTTTAAAATGTGACATCTCATTCAACCCATACGTGGAATTATAGAAAACTATTCTGAAGAACCCCTGTGGGAGTTATTTTTGCGCCTCAGTATAAAGACAAGAGATGCGAACAATACAATATCGAGAGGCGCTCCGAGAGGCCATGAACGAAGAAATGAGAAGAGATCAGCGAGTCTTTCTCATGGGTGAAGAAGTGGCTGAATACAATGGTGCCTATAAAGTAAGTCAGGGCATGCTGGATGAATTTGGGCCCGAACGAGTTATTGATACTCCAATTGCGGAACTAGGTTTTGCCGGTATCGGTGTAGGTGCTGCAATGAACGGGCTTCGACCAATTGTGGAATTCATGACTTGGAACTTCGCGATTCTTGCCGCGGATCAAATAATTAATAGTGCCGCAAAAATGTTGCAGATGTCTGGTGGGCAGTACAATGTTCCTATCGTTTTTAGGGGTGGTAATGGTCAAGCAGGTCAATTAGCTGCTACCCATTCTCAAAGCTTCGAGGCTTTCTATGCGCATGTGCCCGGCCTAAAGGTGCTGACTCCTTCAAACCCTGCTGATGCGAAAGGGCTATTGAAAGCGGCAATTCGAGATAACGATCCAGTGGTATTCCTTGAATCTGAAAAGATGTATGGAGATAAAGGAGAAGTGCCAGATGGCGAGTACATAATTCCAATTGGTAAGGCAGATGTTGTGCGTAAAGGAGATGATGTCACGATTGTGTCCTTTGGCAAAATAATGAAGGTGGCTTTGGAAGCAGCGGATCAATTGGCGAAAGAAGGAATCCACTGTGACGTGATAGATTTAAGGACAATACGACCATTTGATGTGGCCACTGTTATTGAATCAGTGAAGAAAACGAACCGTTGTGTCGTGGTGGAAGAAAGCTGGCCGTATGCATCTATTTCCAGTGAAATCGCTTACCGAATCCAAAAGGATGCCTTCGACTATATGGACGCTCCGGTGTTACGTGTGATGCAAAGTGATACACCGTTTCCGTTTACTCCTAACTTGATCGAAATTGCGATTCCAACGGTTGACAAGGTCATGCACACCATTAAAGAGTCAATGTATCTCGTCTAGCCCCAGAATAACAAATAAGAGCTTTATGAAAACGCTGTCCCTAGGGATGGCGTTTTTTTGTTTCATGATATGTTGTAAAAAAGAAAAGGTCCTTGCTTTGGATATCGCAAGGACCTTTTACTAAACTAAACCTACTAACCTATGTGCGTATTAAACGCTAACCTGGCTAGTTTATTTCAATCATTGTGCCAATAATTTCACAATGGACGTTAATATTAATCGAGGTCTATTCTGCTTAGCTCAATAAGAGCTCCGCTTGCATCATAGCTATATTGAACAAGACCACCTTCACCTATTACTTGTAGCGTATTGTTATTTGCAATTGCATCATAGGCGTCTCCACTTCTAGTGGCAAGGGCAACCACGCCATTAGGATCGGTCACGTTATAGACATTCATGCCATTAGGGCCGTCACAGACGAATAAGAGATCATTCTCATCATCGATTGATAATCCATGTGGATTGCTTAGGCTAACGCTATTTATAAAGTAAGGATTCATGATATCCTCGATGTTGATAATGTCGAGTTGATCGATATCCACTCTTCCACATTCTACACCTGACCGTAGTGTGATAAATGCGTAGTCATCATTGGCAACAACGGGGTCGCAAGATGTCATGTGCTCGTAGTCAGAGATATACTCTGGGCTTCCAGGGTTCTCTACATTATAGATGAGTATACCTGTGGTCGATCCAATAAACAAGTTGTTGTTTAGTTTGAAAAGTGTTTCAATTTCACCCCAACCCGAAGCATCCGACCATGGACTGAATTCTGAAGCAAGCGATAAACCGTTGTCCGATGCGCTATAAACTTTCACCGTTGATTGATCGGAAATTACATATAGGTGGTCCTCAACCATCATGAATCTAGACATGGAACCCGATACAGCACCTTGTGTGCTTGACTGAGCAACCGATCGAACGTTATTGCTATTGTCCGCGAAATCAACGACCGTTCCATCTTCAGACATCATGCTACCTGACCAAGCACCTTGGTTAACTGTGACCGCATTGTAATAGCTAGACCCACATTCGTCATTTGCACATTTTTCTTCAACCTCTCCAACTTTGTAGCCCGTCACTACTCCTTTGTTTCGATCAATATCTGATACAGGATATGAATAATCCATTGTAGATGGAATCGTATAAGATAATGCGTCATCCGTTCTGCTTATTTCAGCAATGTTAGATGGGTCGGAAATGTCAATGGATACAATGTCAATATAACTGTCCGCGTATAGTGTGTTATCCTTAACGGCCATGTCCACATTACCTGGGATGTTTATAAACCCTACATGCTCAGGAGAAGATGGATTCGTGTTGTTATAAACATGAATTCCGGCTTCGTAATCGTTAATGAAGATGTATCGATCCGTTACCAATATTTTACCTGGTCTTACAAGAGCGCGATCATTATCGCTTTCCACCGAAGATCGCAGATCTTCATATGATAAATACACGGGCTCGTTGGCTGTGTATACTTTGGTTTGAGTAAATTTTTTGCAACCTGTGAATGCGATGGACGCAATCATTACAAGGCCTAGTGTCTTTAGGGGTGTGCTCATGATGTTGAATTGTATGCTACTAATTTAATACTTGAAAGTTGAATAGACGTAAACGCTCCGTCTTTAGTTTGGAGTTTAACATATTGAGCTTGGAGAACGTCTTTTGGTGAAGTCTATTATATGGTTTTTGAGTTATTTCGTGGGATGGGTAAATACACCAGATTTCTGTGCTTCATGTTAACGATCGGACTCTGTTTTGTAATGACTGAATCGTTGCATGCACAGCAAGCATCTATTCATGTACAATCTGGTGAGATTGTTCATGGTCAAATTCTCGCAATTGGTTCCTCTCATATTTCTGTAGATACTGAAAATGGATTTCGACTAGTTCGAAGAGAAGATGTTCGATACCAGTTAATTACGGTTCCGAAAAACTCAATCAAACTAAAACGAGATCGGCCTAAAATGGCCTTGCAGCCAATGAATAAGAAGTTCATGACCGAACTTGGTGCAGGGCTGACCTTTGGAAACCCCTTTGCGTTGAGTTTCCGAATGACAGGGTGGAGGAATTTTGGAAATCGTTTTCAGCTTGGGGTTGGAACCTCATGGCAGTTTTACAGATACTCCATGCTTACAGTGAATGGAAATGCACGCCTATTGTTTGGGCAAAACGATTACGTAAAACCATTTATTGAATCAGGATTTGACATAAGCTATTTCCAATATGTCAACGGATTAAACTTTAGAAATCAAATTGGATTTTCAGAAATTCCCGTTGGATACGAGGCTGAATTTTCTCCCATCAAGCAGGTTCGATTGGGCCCTGGCTTGTTTATAGATACGGGGCTGGGAGTGGGGTTTCTCGGGAAATTAGTATTCAATGCCACGTGGTATGAACTACGCGAGAATCCAAATTCTACGTTTCTAATTGAAGGCCAATACTTCTTTGGTTCAGCCACACTTTCGGGTAGCTTTATTTTTTAGAGTCCATGGGCTTGATTATTTGAAGAGGCTGCTATCTTTGCGCGCTTTAAAAAACGGGGGTGGTCCTCGTTTAACCTATTAAAAATCAGTAGATAAATGGACAATTTGATTTATGCAATGCCCGCTATGGGAATCGTTGCTTTGCTTTACGTAGCATGGAAAAGTGCTTGGGTCTCTAAACAAGAGGTCGGTACAGAAAAAATGGCGAGAATCGCCGATAACATTGCCGTCGGTGCAATGGCTTTCTTGAAAGCGGAGTATAAAGTGCTCGCAATTTTTGTAGTTGCAGTAGCAGCATTACTCGCGTTTAAAGGAGCAAGCGAGGCAAATTCAAGTCCTCTTGTTGCATTGTCTTTTGTAGTAGGTGCTGTTTGTTCTGCGTTAGCAGGATATCTTGGAATGCGTGTAGCAACCAAGGCAAACGTTCGTACAACCAACGCAGCTCGCACATCACTTGGAAAAGCATTAGAGGTTGCTTTTGGAGGTGGATCTGTAATGGGACTCGGCGTAGTTGGATTAGGAGTTCTTGGTTTGAGTCTTCTTTTTATTCTATACGCTAACTTGTTTGGACTTCAAGATGAAAATCAAGTAGCCACTGTGCTTAATGTATTGGCTGGCTTCTCTTTGGGAGCATCTTCCATTGCATTATTTGCCAGAGTTGGAGGTGGTATTTACACTAAAGCTGCTGATGTTGGTGCCGACCTAGTTGGTAAAGTAGAAGCGGGAATTCCTGAAGATCACCCATTGAATCCTGCAACCATTGCAGACAATGTTGGTGACAACGTTGGTGATGTCGCTGGAATGGGAGCTGACCTTTTTGAATCGTATGTAGGCTCGATAATAGGTACCATGGTCTTGGGAGCAGTTTTTGTTCCTGGTTTTATGGAATTGAATCCAGAGTCAACTTGGTTGGGATTAGGAGCTGTTATGCTTCCATTAGCCCTCGCCGCAGTTGGAATTTTGGTCTCCATTTTTGGAACCTTCTTCGTGAAAGTTAAAGATGGTGGTAATCCACACACAGCCTTGAATATTGGGGAATTCGGTTCAGCTGGAGTAATGGTGGTTATCTCTTACTTCATCATAACATACTTCCTTCCTGAGGCTTGGAGTTTTGATGGAACGGATTACTCAGCTAATGGAGTGTTTTTCGCAACGTTGGCAGGTCTTATTGCTGGCTTAGGAATTGGTAAAATCACAGAATACTATACAGGTACTGGAACACCTCCAGTTATGTCCATCGTAAGACAATCTCTTACAGGATCTGCAACAAACATAATCGCAGGACTTGGTGTGGGAATGATGAGTACTGCTATTCCAGTAATCTTAATTGCCGCTGCTATTCTTGTTGCTCACCACTTTGCTGGACTATATGGTATTGCAATTGCCGCGGTTGGAATGTTGGCAAACACGGGTATTCAGCTTGCAGTTGATGCTTATGGTCCAATATCTGACAACGCAGGTGGAATCGCCGAAATGGCCGATCTTCCGAAAGAAGTTCGTCAGCGAACAGATAAATTAGATGCTGTTGGTAATACAACCGCTGCAATTGGAAAAGGATTTGCCATTGGCTCCGCTGCCTTAACTGCGCTAGCTCTTTTCGCTGCGTTTATGCAGCAGGCCAATGTGGGTATGATCAATATCGCGGAGCCGATCGTGATGGCCGGTCTGTTGATAGGGGCAATGCTTCCATTCGTTTTCTCTGCATTAAGTATGAATGCTGTTGGTCGTGCAGCAATGGCAATGATCGAAGAAGTAAGACGTCAATTTAAGGAAATTCCTGCATTAGGAGCAGCTTTAGAGGTCATGCGAAAGAATGACGGGAAAGAACAAAAGGACTGGAGTACAGAAGATCAGGCAATATTTGATGCCGCTGATGGTACGCCCGAGTACGATAAGTGTGTTGAAATATCTACGAAAGCATCTATTAAAGAAATGGTGTTTCCTGGATTACTTGCAGTTGTAGTTCCTGTTCTTGTAGGTTTCATTGCAGGTCCGCAAATGCTAGGAGGTCTTCTGGCTGGAGTTACTTCAGCTGGTGTTCTTATGGCAATCTTCCAGTCAAATGCTGGTGGAGCGTGGGACAACGCAAAGAAGATGTTCGAAGAAGGTGTTGAAATTAACGGCGAGATGTACTACAAGGGTTCCGAGGCGCATAAGGCAACCGTTGTTGGAGATACTGTTGGTGATCCATTCAAAGATACGTCTGGTCCTTCTCTAAACATTTTATTGAAGCTTATGTCCGTTGTTGCTTTAGTTATTGCCCCATCTATAGCTTTAGATGATGTGCCAATGGAAGAGGCGGCAATAGAAGACAAGAAAATTGAAATTGAAGTTGTTGAAACTTCGCAATCAGAGTCCGTAGCTACGTTCAGCGCTAGCGCTGAATAAGTTTGGATTTAACGTGAAAAGCTCCATGGTTCGCCATGGAGCTTTTTTTTTACCTCAATTTTGGGTTCTCCTTATGCCGAGAGCTATCTCGTAAATTTTTCTTCTCGAAGTTTTTACGGAGTGCGGATGTCAAGTCCACGTCACATTGATTTGCGAGACAGATCAAGACCCAGAGAACATCGGCCATCTCATCCCCCAAGTCTTTGTCCTTATCACTCTCCTTTTCGCTCTGTTCGCCGTATCGACGGGCGATAATCCGAGCCACCTCACCAACTTCTTCGGTAAGCATAGCCATGTTTGTCAACTCACTGAAGTAGCGCACCCCAACGGTCTTAATCCATTCATCTACTTGCGATTGTGCTTCTTCTATTGTCATTTGATTGGATTTAATTCTGCCTCCCAAACGGCGTTTCTAAAGGCATTTTTATGATAGTGTTTAAGACGATGGGCTATGTTGGATGCAATGCGCTTTCGTCCCTCTTCATTGTAGTGTTCTGTCGGAAAGTCTTTATCGTGAAAATTTACTGGTTCGAGTAGATTGAGATTGTCAACAACCATTGCGTCGATTTCATATCTAGATTTAATCCATTCTACATTCATCGTCATGAGTTGCGTTAGTTCTGGGCCAGCAAGTAATTCAGCGTCGACAATGTTCTCAGATAAAATTGAGAAAACGAGGTTCCAGCCGCGTTCCTTCGAAACGGAAACAATCTCATCCAGGTCCTTTATCCGTGGGTTATTTTCGTCCACAACATATGCGTACTGCTTTATATATTGATCTGCTAACTGCCTCTTAGGATCGGTCCATTCTCCCCACTTATACAAAGCGCACCACTCGTTTACGTTTGTTCGAGGGCTTGGGAAAGGTAAGTTAGGCGCCGCCCACATATCAGCTCGTTCATCCTCTCGTTCCTCAATTGTTTTGTTGTCATAAGCTCCCAAACTTGTGAGAAATCGATTTATAATCGGAGGCCGCGATTGATACATGACACCCTGTTTGTTTAGAGCGGTCTCTAGGGATGAGTGAAGCCAATCTGGGCCCATCGAACGCAAGTTGATCACACAAACAACGGTTTGTATCTTGTTTTTTTCTGGAATGAACCGCAGAAGATCAACATGCGACCCAGCGTGCGAGGCAGGAGTATTAATTGCCTCAAATAGAAGGGATGGAAAGTAGTTGCCAACGAATTGACTGAGCTTTCTCGGGTCCTCCTCTTGTGGTCGAGGCGAGAAATTGCTCGACGCGGAAAGATAAATTACATCCGCGTTTTTCACTTTTTCAATTTGCATCACTTGGTCTGCCTCGCGAAACACATATTCCTTATATGCCCACTGTTCATATTGCCAATTCATTGCAATGACCAAGGCTACGAACAGCGCTATCTTAAAAATCCATTTCATCAAAATTGAAAATAGATAAAGGGGTGGTTTACCGTACCTGCATGGGCCAGTATTCCATAGATCATGAAGCTGTATACGGTCCAGCGAGTAACCAGAGATTTGCCAGCCAACCAATCTTGAATGTTGCCTGCCCTGAAGATTGTATCAGACAATAAAAATAATCCAACAAAGCTGATTGTGATTGGATGCCATATTAACGACAGTTCACCTGTATTTGTAGAAAACAAACCTTGCACATAATCGAATCCATGACCAACACTGTCAATCCTGAAAAAGACCCATGCTACAAACACCACGAGCATTGTTGTTAGCCACCGAACGGGTTGAAATAATGGGTTTGGCGAGTGAGCCATGCCAGAGTAGCGCTCGGCTAAGTAGGCGATGCCGTGAATCGCACCCCAAACAACAAAGGTCCAGTTTGCCCCGTGCCATATTCCGCTGACGATAAAAACGACCAAAATATTTGCGCCAAGCCGAACGGCCGAGACCCGGCTTCCACCCATAGGGATGAAAACGTAATCGCGAAACCAGGTCGAGAGCGATATGTGCCATTTACTCCAGAAACTTTGAATTGATATTGCCGAGTAGGGCGAATCAAAATTATCTATGAGTCGAATTCCCAAACAACGTGCAGCACCAATGGCAATAAGCGAATAGCCGTTGAAATCAGCGAAAATTTGAATGCCAAAAAGGACCATTCCAATCCAGAGTTGGAGGGTAGATGCATCGCCGAAATCATTAAAAATCTGATCAACAATTGGCGCCACATTATCGGCCACGCACATTTTGATGAATAGGCCATACAGCATTAGGCGGCCACCCGCTACCAGCTGATCACTTGAGAGCGTTACGGATTGAAATAGTTGATGGTGCAACCGGGAAAACCGTTCAATTGGTCCAGCCACCAATTGCGGGAAGAAACTCACAAACAAGGCGAGTTTGAAAATATTTGTTTCGGGGATCACCTTTTTGTAGTAGACATCAATACTGTAGCTCATTGTTTGAAACGTGTAAAATGAAATCCCTACAGGCAGTAAGAAGTCCCAATTTGATGTCCAAACGTTGACCGCATTTTCGGAAATCATTCCAGTTGGGTGAAGCACGTCTTCAATGAAAAAGTTTGAGTACTTAAAGAAGAAAAGAAGTCCGAGGTTCACGGAAAGGCTAGCCAAAAGCGCAATTCTTCGATTAAAACGATTCTCAGATGTATGGAGAAATCGCGCAACGAAATAGTCAATGATCGTACTGAAGACGATCAGCGCTAAGTATTCTAATTTCCAAAAACCATAAAAGACGTAGCTGGCTATTAATAGCAAAATCCAGCGTAACCGATGTGGAAGGATGTAATACATCAGGAGCACGATCGGGAAAAAGATCAGAAATGGGAGCGAATTGAATACCATTTACATCTTGGTTTTACTGTCCATGTTTATGGTAACGGGTCCGTCGTTCACGAGTTCTATTGACATGTTGGCCCCAAATTGGCCGGTTTCAACTTTCTTTCCGAGCCGTGATGAAACGGCGGCACAGAAATCAGTATACATTTTTAGAGATTCACCTGGGGGTGCCGCGTGAATAAAGCTAGGTCTATTTCCTTTTTTGTAAGATGCGAAAAGGGTAAACTGACTAATGATAAGGATGTTGCCACCTGCTTCGATGATGTCGTTATTCATTTTGCCCTCCGAATCTGAAAAAATTCTAAGTCCCAATATTTTAGATGCCATCCAAGTCAGATCGTCTGCGGTGTCTTCCTTTTCGAAACCTGCTAAGACCAGTAGTCCATTATTGATAGATCCGATACATACCTCATCAACCGAAACCTTCGCGCGGGAAACGCGTTGAAGCGCCACTCTCATAAGGGGTTTTGCTCTTTAAGTTCATCAAATAGGTGTACGTAATTCTCATATCGAAACCAAGGAAGCTGACTGTTTTCAAAAGCCGGTTTAACCGCACAACCAGGCTCATTGATATGTAAGCAATTATGAAACTTACAATTAACGCTCAATCGATGCATCTCAGGGAAAAAACCCTTTAACTCTTCTCGATCCATCGTCGATAATCCAAAGCTTTTAATTCCTGGGGTGTCAATAATAAAGGTGCTTTCGTCCACTTCATACATTTCTGCAAAGGTGGTGGTGTGTTGTCCTTTGCTATTAAATGTGCTCACATCAGTGACCTGGGCGCGGTGTTCAGGACTTAAAACATTGAGCAACGAAGATTTCCCCACACCACTGTGTCCTGAGATCGCGCATATCTTATTCTTAACTATTTGGCGAATCTGATCTATACCCTGTTCGGCTTGAACCGAAATTTGGCGTGTCTCATACCCAACATCGTTGTATGCTTTACAAAGTTGGTTTAGATATTCCTTTTCCTCGGTGTTTAGCAGATCGATCTTGTTAAACACAATGATTGTTTCTATGCCATAGGCTTCAGTGGAAACCAGCACTCGATCTAAGAAGCCGAGTTTTAGTTTAGGGTGGGTGAGGGTTACTAAGGCAATCGCTAAATCGATGTTCGCAGCTATGATGTGCGTTTGCTTACTCAGTTTTGTCGCCTTTCTTACGATATAGTTTTGCCGATCACAAACTTCAACGATGGTCCAATCTCCTTCTGTTTTGGTGTTGAGTTTAACTCTGTCTCCAACTGCCACGGGGTTCGTGCTTTGAATTCCTTGGACCCGAAGCTTACCACGAACTCGCGCGTCGATTCGTTCGCCGTCATCTAATCGAACCCGATACCAACTTCCAGTGCTCTTCACCACCAATCCCTCCTTACCTGTTTTCATCACTAGACTATTAATAACTCCCAGAAAGCTGTTGATAACTTGTTGATAGAGTCAATACATTCGTTATTAGACAATGTCCGACAATGCAAAGTAATATTCTGATTTCACTTCTTATCTCGACGCAGCTGATATTTATTTCAGCGCATGCGCAGGGTCAACCATCCGAACCACGGATGTCAAAAGTTGACTATGTAGAACAGTATGCAGATCAGGCAGTTAGGGAGATGCATTCAAGTGGTGTGCCTGCCAGCATCACCCTCGCGCAAGGCATGCTAGAGTCGGATTATGGAAATAGTCCGTTGGCGAAATATGCCAACAATCATTTTGGAATTAAATGTCACAAGGGATGGGATGGTCCAACTTTTATTCAGGACGACGATGAGCGTAACGAATGTTTTAGAAAATACTATCAAGCGTATGATTCATATCGTGATCATAGCGAGTTTCTTCGAACCAGAGATCGATACGCCTCGCTGTTTGATTTAAAACAAACTGATTATAAAGGCTGGGCAAAAGGTTTGAAAAAGGCCGGATATGCCACCAACCCAAAATACGCAGATCTCATAATTCGGATAATTGAGGAGAACGAGCTTGATAAATACGATAAGTTGAAAAAGCTCCCAGACACAGAGGTTATTGCCGAGGTAGAGACACCTGAATTTAAATCAGATGTTCCGACAATATTGAATGTGCGATCGGTTAAGGTTAGCGACAACAACATTAAGTATGTCGTGGCAAAACAAGGCGACACGCCTGCCTCCATCGCCAAACAAAACGATATGGGGTTGTGGCAAATATTGAAATACAACGACCTGGAAAAGCACGATCCTATCATGTCGGGTGACATCGTCTACCTGCAACCTAAACGAAATTACGCGAGTTCGGAATTCCACACTGTTGCTGCAGGTGAAAGCTTACGGTCCATTTCACAGCAACATGGCGTGAAGATCAAGAGGCTCATGAAAATCAATGAATACACACCCAACTATACGCCCCAAGTTGGAGAGAAGGTCAAACTTCGAGATATGAGTGTTGTCAATGAGAAATTAACTGGTCGTTAATATGACAACCGATAGGCTGTGAATTCGCCTATCTTATTGCCTACCACCACTTCGAATACGCCGTTTTTATCTAGGTCAATTACAATCGCGCCTTGCCCTCCAGATATGGGCATTTTAGCAAGCGCACCGGTTTCGGTGTCAAAGAGATAGTACTCGCTCTTGCTGCGGTCAAATACCGACATCCAATTTAGTTTTCGATTGGCCCAACCCGAGCGGGAGTCGATTTCAAACGGAAAAAGATAGTCCATTACAACATTTAAGTCTCGATCGAAAAACACGATCCTATTCTTTGTGGTGAACCCAAAAGGTATCGTTGATGTCGAATTGTATAGAAGATTCACATTGGAGTCTAGAGGAATCAAAGCCTCTTCGGATTTTGAACCTTTCAAGTTTTCTTGGGTCAAGTTGCCAACGGAATCTGAATATATGAAAGTGAAGTTTTCCAGAGTTGAACTCGGCTCCATGAATAGATGGGAGCTTACTCCAGCAATGACCTTTGGATCCTGTCTTCGCTTCCCAGCCCGATCCAATACCTCAATGGTTTGATTATTTACAATTGCAATTAGGTAGTCTTTCCCAGAGATGTTGTGCCATTCAATGGGAGTTGAAGTTGGCCCAATTTCCACTGCATTCCATCCGTCAACCATCTCTCCATTTTGGTCAATGTTTTTAACGACGTTTCCAGACGATACTAAAATTCTGAGATCCGCACCGGATTCATAGCGAATTGCGGAAGGTGCCGAGTTGATTTTCGTGTCAAACTTTACCGGGAACCCGTCAACGTCGTTGCCGTTTCGGTCTACTAAATAAAGCCGCTTATTTGTGCAAAAGAGCATTTGGTTTTTACCACTTTCGAAAGCGTCTAATTGCTGAATTGAGCCATTAATATCAGAGTCGAGCAGCCTTTTCCATAATATTTTGCCGTCGGAGTTTATCAGATATAGCTGGTTCAGCTTATCCTGAACCACTATTTCTGGGTTTTGAGTATAGTGATTGACAAACGGCCAAGGACCATTCGAAATTGGTTTTTCGAGCTCACACGTCCAAATTGACTTCAACCCTTCCTTGATTTCTCTGTGATGCAGCGCGGCAAACGAAAAGTGTTTCCGTTTGGGAATTTCGGTATTGGTTTGAAATACTATAGCGTTTAATTGGTTTTTTGAGTCAATGTCTTTCAAGAATGCCTCAGTCGTATGTCTGTTTGGTGTTCGCAGCAATAGAGTGAACGATGCGTTGGAAATTGTCTCCGATAGCGACGTATACGCATTCGCATCGGTGAATCTGTTATGAGCGAGATAGTCATTGTAAAACCGTTTGGCCTGTTGATCGTTTTTGCAATAAACATCTACATCCCCAAGTTCTAGGCGCACACATTCAGCGCTCCATTTTGGCCGAAAATACACGCCTTCGAAATCTGGAAGAACTCCCTGATCAATAAAGCCAGGGTTCGATATTCGTGCCTGAATTCCGCTATCCTGGTAGAGAATGAATGTGTTTTGGTCTGGCTCGCCCTCTATGGCAACATAGGGACAAGATGCTATTCCAATTGAATAATCGATTGTTCCATAAAGAAGTGCAGATTCAGTCTCAGTTGGAAGGTACGATAGTAGGGGCGTCGCATCCAACCGCGCAGACTCATCTTCGATTGTCTTAGTAACTCCAGAGGCGTACATATTTTCGGCACTCTTCAAGTCAAATTGGAGCCATGTCGCATCGTCATATTCGTTTGATATTTGATTAAACATGTCGGTGCTGAAACTCCCGCTAAGGACCTGGTTCAACGCTGTTGACGCTATGGATACGCTGAGGTCGGCATTTGATGTTAGTGCTTGGGTCAATTGCATGCGTTGCGATTCGTTCATGCCGGAGTAGGCCGAGTCATGGGCGAATATTTGGTATTGATTGGTTGTCTTTATTGGTTGAATGGCATCAATCCCTAGGTTGCCTTCATCGGTGTTTAAGACTAGCACATAATTCATTGAACCGGGTATTCCGGAAATAAATAACGACCCGTTTAAATGGGCGTCGCTAAAAGGAGATAGAAATGACATAACATCGTCCGTCATTCCTGTGAAGATTGGAATAGATCGATAAAATGAATTAGAGTCGGCGATGTCTGAATGAAAATCAGCAATATCCTTGGCCTGAAAAACAATCCATGTGCCTTCTGGGGCAAAATCTATGGCCGACTCGGTCGGATCGCTTGAGTTAAACCAAAAGAAGATAGCCCCTCCAATAATTGGAATTATTGCCAGCCAAAAGAGTGCCTGTTTCATGATGCGAAATTAAAGCCCTAAAGCTTAGCTTTTGTTCGAATTGAACTTCAATTCGAGTTGAACTTTTTTAACGTTAAAAGTGCGTCTATGAAAGTTGGTAATTCCCACTTTTTCAATGGCTCTTCGGTGTGCGATTGTTGGGTAACCAACGTTAGTCTCCCACCCATAATCGGGATGTTCTACTGCTAACTCTTTCATCAAGTTATCTCTATAGTCCTTTGCTAGAATCGAGGCCGCCGCAATGGATCCAATTTTTGAATCTCCTTTGATGATACAATCAAATGGGATGTTCAAATTGGATCGAAAGCGATTTCCATCAATGAGTAAGAATTCAGGCCGAACATTCAACTGACTCACCGCATTAGACATCGCCAGAAATGAGGCGTTTAATATGTTGATGTCATCTATTACCTCAGGTGATACCTCAGAAACCGCCCATGAAATCGCTTTCTTTTTGATCAGTTGAACCATCTGCACACGTTTTTTCTCACTCAGTTTTTTTGAGTCGATAATGTCGGCATGCTTAAAGCGAGGAGGTAAAATCACAGCGGCGGCCACTACCGGACCAGCCAAACAACCCCTGCCTACCTCGTCGCATCCGGCTTCTAGTCTCATGTATTTGACTCGGGCTGATAACATGCGACGAATTTATGTACAAAAAAGCCCCTTCCAAGTGGAAGAGGCTTTTACCATCGAACAAAAACCAACTTCTACATTTTAGCCCCCAGGCTAATCTTCATCACAAATTCGTCCATAATGGCTTTGTCTCCTAAACTGTCGAAAAAACTTGCAGACCCATATTTGACATCGAATTTTGTACGGTCAATTGTCATTTCGCCAAATGCAGCAATCTTATCATCGCGCACCTCCACTTTGGCAGGGAAGCTGATCGCCAATGTTTTTCCTTTCAATGTTAAGTCGCCAGTGATTTCTGTGTTATACACTGGGTGGTCGGATAACACTTTTGTTGCAGTTATGGTATAGGTGGCTACTTCATGGTTGTCTACGTCGAAGAAATCGGCTGACTTCAAATGACCATCAAGCTTGTCCTTGTATTCTCCGGAAATGTCCGTGGTGTTTATGGTTGTCATGTCAATGACAAAATTTCCACCTACGATTTGATCGTTTTCAACCTCTAATGTGCCGCTCTTCAGTTGTACGTCTCCATTGTGTTTTCCGGTAACTTTTTCAGCATACCATTCAACTTTACTGGCTTCAGGTTTCACCTTTAGTTTGGTTGTGCCTGTAATAGGGGTGAAGGCAAATAGGAATGATCCTAGGGCTGCTGTAAGTATCAAGTTTTTTGAGTTCATGTTGCTTATTTGAAGCAAATGTATGTATCAACATATAATGTCGATGGATTTAAGTGTTAACGAAACCTTATTTTTCGTCAGAGTAGTTTAATCTAATCCGCTTATTTTGTTTAAAATTTAAACAATGGCACTAGCTGAAACCACCGATCTCAAATTAGGATTTGAGGCTCCCAATTTTAATCTTCCGGACACAGTCTCAGGTAAGAATTTAGGTCTTAACGATGTAGCTGGCGAAAAGGGGACATTGGTTATGTTCATTTGTAATCATTGCCCTTATGTGGTGCATGTCATTCATAAGCTTATTGAGCTAGGGGGTGAGTATTCGACAAAGGGTGTGGGCATGGTTGCTATTAGTTCGAATGATGCGGAGAACTATCCTGATGATGGACCTGGTAAAATGAAAGATAAGGCCGAAGAACTTGCTTTTCCCTTTCCATATTTATATGATGAAACACAAGAAGTAGCGAAGTCTTACGACGCTGCCTGCACGCCAGACTTCGCTCTTTTTGACGAGAATCGACGGTGCGTATATCGGGGTAGGCTAGACGGAAGTACCCCAGGGAATGGAGTTCCGGTTTCGGGTGCGGATTTAGAGGAGGCGATACAACGGGTCATAAGAAAGGAGCCTCAATCAAAGATCCAGCATCCGAGTATGGGATGCAATATCAAGTGGAAATGATCATACGAATAGTTTGAGAATGAGCAATGAAATCCCTGTAAATCCGAGAATGCTCATAACAAAAGTGCGCCAGAAAGGGAGTCCATCTTGGTACGCCTTCAATCCAATAATGAAGGCGACGAGTAGAATAATCGAACTAAATATGGCAATGGTCGAAGCTGACATAGAATTGATCAAAAATTGTAATAAATAGGCTTAAAACCTCGTATTCTGTGGGTTACTTGAGGCATGAATTAATCTAAATTTGACGGCCTGGCCAAAATGAGAATCTATTTACTTCTGGTGTTGTCATTTCTGTCATTGGTTGCGCAAGCCGGTGATCCAGAAAAGACAGACGAATCAAAACGCGATACCGTACAAGCTGTGGTGCTTTATGGTGAAGAAATTCTTTTTGACGCCGTGGTTGGTCTTACCGATGAGCAGGTAAGTGATCTGCGCGATTCGGTCATGAAATATCATGGTGCCAATCAACTAACCAACTATATAAGTCTCTATCTATCACTAAAGAATAAGTCGGAAGAGGAACTTAATCACTACATCGATTCGCTGTTTGAATCTGAAGGAGAAATCCCATATGCGCTCATAAACCAGATCAATATTTTTCTAGCCAATAAGCCAGAAAAGATTGAGTTTATCGCGCCCAAAGATTTGTTTATTGGCTCAAGAGGCGCTCCGATTCCAGCCACTGAGTTTTATCCAGAGTGGAAAACAGATAATCCGAATCCATACTCTTCCGACATATGGAAGTCAGATACGACCCTTTCAATTCTATTGGCGGGAAATGAAGAGCTTGGTGGATTTCAAATTCCTCACGATGATGTTTTGACTTCAAAATTTGGTTGGAGAGACGGCCGAATGCACAATGGAATTGACATCGATTTGCAGGTATGGGATACAGTAGTTGCTGCGTTTCCAGGAGTTGTGCGCATGGCGCGCGTTCATGGAGGTTATGGTCGAGTCGTGATAATCAGGCATTATAACGGACTGGAAACCACTTATGCACACCTTCATCGTTTTAAAGTAAAGGAAGGTGAACGTGTCGAAGGAGGTCAGCTAATTGGATTGGGAGGAAGCTCGGGACATAGCACGGGAAGTCACTTGCATTTTGAGGTCCGTTTTAAAGGTGTGCCGCTGAATCCCTTAAGCTTTATTTCGTTTGATGACAAGGCGCTATTAAATGACACACTGGTGTTAAAACGAACCAAAAATGGGTTTGCTGCCTATCCAAAGGGCATTATTTTTCACACTGTAAAGAGGGGCGATACACTGTATGATATTGCAAAAGCTTATGGTACAACGACATATAAGTTGGCTGAGCTTAATGGTATTCGGCGAAACCGCTATCTCTCAGTAGGACAAAGGCTGCGCGTGATATGATCGATCTCGAGGAAGAGTTCAATTTCACGAACAAACGCAAGCATCCTACGAATTATAAAAAGATTGTCTATCGACATTTGAAAGCGGATCAAAGCCAATACTTCGCCCAGTTATTGGAAAAGGAAGGAATCGATTACGAGACTCAAGTGGATGAAGAAGATCCTAAGAAGCCCATATATTTTGGGTTGGCTCGAATACACGAGAAGAGATCGGACCATCTCAACTACGTTGCACTCGGTCTCAACCGGCGAAAGTTCATCGACTCCGTCGCATTGCGCTGGATTATCATATTTGTTAGTGTGTTTGTGATCGCATTGGCAATTCTTGGCGCCCTGGTGAGCCAATGACCATATCCTAAATCATGCAACATCACTATAGGCCTTTTTGCGACATTTGTTTGGTGAAGAAATCCGTGATTTTCATAGCGTTGTTAGTTTTTACACTCTTCGGGGGTGCCCAAGAACGCGTGACGACATTTGGAGTTCAATTAAAACCGTTGTTGCCAAGCACCCTTCTCGGAACAGGTTTGGTCGAGGGGCAAGGAGTCGAAAACTTGTACAGTGTACAACAGCGAGTAGGGTATTCTTTTGGAGGTGTGGTGCGCAAGGGCTTTACGAAGTGGCTTTCTTTGGAAACAGGTATCAGCTATGTGAGGCGCAATTATGAGGCACGCCTTGCAAGTGCGAATTCAAATTTCGCAGACTCCACTAAATTCCGAATTATCGGTTATGAGATTCCGGTTTCAGCGCTGGTTTTTGTTCGGCTATCTGAAAACGTATACATGGATGGAGCCTTTGGATTGGCGCTTGACATGTATCCGTCAGATGTTCAGAGCGATGGCCGAAACGGGAGTTTTTACCAGAGAAGTTATAGGAATTCATGGTCAAAGAGCTCAGAGGTTATGCCATGGTTAAATCTTGGGTTAATGGCCAATGTGGGCTTTGAGTATCGAACTGAGAATCGGGGATATTTTTATTTGGGTGCATCATATCATTTGCCCTTCCGTCCTACATACAATTCATTTTTTATCTATGATCGAAATAGCGTTAGTGAAGAAGCTATGGTGCAATTAAGTGGGAATTACCTAACGCTGGATTTAAAATACTTTTTCCACGAAGAGCCGGAAAAAAGGAAGATTCCCGATGAGGAATTACCGGCATGGATGCGATCGGGAAACAACTAATTGGTATAGCTGTTCTTGTAGTGGTTGTAATAGTCCAGCACACGATCCACATATTGAACAGGCTCATACCCCCTGCAATAGCCGTGCTTCACAACAGGGTCCCGATAAAATTCCGGATGCGCTTTTTCCTCAAGATAATGTGATACATGAGCCCATAGGTGTGGGTTGTGGTCATATTTTTTAGCCAATCGCTGAGCGTCCCGAATGTGACCCAAGCCAACGTTGTATGCGGCAAGAATGAACTTCACCCGCTCGCTGGAATCAGGTATCTCCTTTATTAAATGTCCGTTCAGCGCATCCAAAAAAGAAACGCCTGCATGGATGTTTTGGACAGGATCGAAAATGCTATCCGCACCGAAATGTGCAGCGGTAGACGGAATTAGTTGCATCAATCCGCTGGCGCCACTTTTCGCCTCCGCAAGAGGGTTGAAGTTGGACTCTTTTTTTATCATGGCCGCGAGTAATCGCCAATCCCATTGAATGCGTTCTGACTCTACTTTTAAGAAGGCATCAAATTCCGAAATCTGCGCTCCTTGAAGAGAACTGTACTTGCTGAAAACTTTCTTTTTGTGCTGTGTGCGTGCTTTGTAATACTTGGCGTGGATTACAGCAAAGGCCCTCGATTCCATAAATGATTCGAGCCAAAAATTTAACGTGTCAACCAATTCTGGAGCGTTTTTACGACAGGCCCAACCTACAAGTTGACTATCCGGAAATGTGGTTTTAATATCGATAGAAGGGTAATATGCTTTGTTAAGAATTGCCACGTTCTCATCTGCAACGGTGTAAGCTATTTCCCCTTTCATGACCTGCTGAATGAGCTCTTCGGTAGTTTCTTGAAACACCGATTCGATTGTTAGGGGCACTCCATAGTCTTCATTGAGTTTTATCAATGGTTCGTAGAATGAGCTGTGATCCCGAACATGGATTGACTTCCCTCCAAGGTCCTGAAGGTCGCGCACCATTAATGTATCCAAGGCAAGTCGACCGAGTTGGTGCCAATTCTCCGGAAGTTTTTGAATAAGACTCAAGCGCGTCTTGAGTATTGGAATGGAAAAGGCCACGTCTTGCTTGCGTTGCTCGGTGATGGTGTAATTCGCGGCGATAATGTCGCCATCTCCGTTTTCGAGCATTTCTGTGATGCAGTCCATGTCCTCAACCACTTTCATTTCTAGAGCGACTCCAAGATTGTCTGCAAACCGGCTGAGAAGTTCATACTCAAATCCCATCGCAACTCCTTTATAAACAAAGTAACTCGTGCTGCTCGCATCACAAAGAGCGACAATTTTTCGGGCCGAGCGGATTTCGTCCAAGTCCTTGCAAAACTTCGGCGTTGATGTATGAGTTATGGGTGCCTCCTGCTGACAGGCACAACAAAGGAGAATGAGAATGATGTGGAGAAGACGAATCACCCAACTAGAATAAGCAATTGGAATTGAATGGTGCTAGGTCAACTTTACAAAGGCGAAAAACACGAGCCAAATGGCGATTAATATCAGCAAAATATAGCCGGCGCCCTTGTAATACTGTCGTTGAAGGCGCGCATCTTTTAAATAGGCCCAAACGAGGAATAGGGCAAATGCGGCGATGAAGAGCAGCGTAAATATGATTCGACCTGTTGTAAACATAATGCGAATGTAATGCGGAATCAAGGGTGCAGATTGTGCTTCGAAGAATTCTTTGGAAAATCGATTATAGACTCACCGTCCCTTGTTACATTCGGGGTCTAAATTTTCAAAAATGTCAAAGTCGGAAAAGCCAAAAAAGCCAGTTAAGAAGGATGTGTTGAATTCGAAATCAATGAAATTCCTCGAAGCCTATTTAAATAATGCTTCTCCGACTGGTTTTGAATCGCCTGGGCAAGAGATTTGGTTAGATTATTTGAAGCCATATATCGACGAATACTTTGTAGATACATACGGCACCGCAGTTGGAGTAATAAACCCAGAAGCGGAGTATAAGGTGGTTATTGAAGCACACGCTGATGAGATTTCGTGGTTCGTTCATTACATCACCGACGATGGCATGATCTACGTCAAACGAAACGGTGGCTCAGACCATCAAATTGCCCCATCGAAACGGGTATTGATACACACAGACAAGGGACTCGTTCCCGCTGTTTTTGGCTGGCCCGCAATTCATGTGCGTAAATCAGGTAAGGATGAGAAGATTCCAAATTCGACCAATATTTTTCTTGATTGCGGAGGTAGATCCAAGAAGGAAGTGGAAGAAATGGGTATCCATGTTGGTTGCGTTATTACATATCCAGATGAGTTTACAATCCTAAACAAGGATCATTTCGTTGGCCGTGCATTAGATAATAGAATGGGCGGATTTATGATCGCCGAGGTTGCGCGCCTATTGAAAGAGAACAAAAAGTCTCTTCCGTTTGGTCTCTATATCGTGAACGCTGTTCAGGAGGAGATTGGTTTGAGAGGGGCGGAAATGATCGTTGAACGCATTCGGCCAAATGTTGCCATAGTGACAGATGTTTGTCATGATACAACAACACCAATGATGAACAAGTTTGAGCAAGGAGATTTCAAATCGGGAGACGGACCAGTTCTTAGCTACGCTCCAGCGGTCCAAAACAATCTACTCAAATTGATCATTGGTCAGGCGGAAGGAAATGATATTCCTTTTCAACGAATGGCGGCCTCACGCTACACGGGGACTGACACGGATGCATTTGCTTTCGGTGCTGGAGGTGTTGCCTCAGCGCTGATATCACTGCCGTTGAGGTATATGCACACAACAGTTGAAATGGTGCATCGCGATGATGTCCAAAATGTAATCCGATTGATTTACAATTCGGTTTGTAGCATAGAAAACAACCAGGACTTCAGATACATCAAATAGCCACAACCGTTGAATTGGCGCAATTTCGCTGCTGGCTTCATCTTTGCTTGATGCGGGCTCAGTCACTGCATAAATGGTTAGCAGGCATTTAATTACTTCGAAAAAATACCTTTGCACGCCCAATAATTGGGTGGTGTAATAGGAAGAATCAAGGAATGGATAGAAATACGATAACAGGTTTGTTGCTCATCGGTGTAATTCTCATTGGCTATAGCCTATGGATGCAGCCGAGTGCAGAAGAACAAGCCGAAACGCAACGAATTCAAGATAGCATTTCAGTAGTTGAGGCAAACGTAGCCGCACAGCAAGCTGAAGATACCGCAGTTATGCCAGAGGATAATGAGCCTCAAGCCGCAGTGCCTCAAATGGACTCGGTTGAAATGGCGTTGCGCGATTCATTGGAGAAAATCACAAAGCAAAAACGTTTTGGGTCATTTGCAGAAGCGACAGTAGGCGAGACAATCCTTCATACCATAGAGAATGATTTCGTAAGGCTAACCTTGTCCAATAAAGGTGGTGCGCCAGTAATGGCAGAATTGAAAAACTACGTAACCTTCGATTCCATGCCGCTTTATCTGTTTGATAAGGAGACTTCCGAAATGAACTACAGTTTCTGGGTAAATAAGTCACAAGAAATTGATAGCCGCGAATTGTTTTTTGAACCAGTTACAGAGGAGATGAGTGATACACGCGCGGTGTATCGCATGTATGGAAATAGTAATGATGAATATGTCGAGTTACGCTATGAAGTTCAACCAGGCGAGTCGTATCTTGTGGATGCCGAAGTTGCTGTTGTTGGAATGGACAACGTGCTTGATGCGAGCGAAGGCCAATTTGAGCTCGATTGGGCAATTCAAGCGCCTTTCCATGAAAGAAGCCGGAAGCAAGAGCAACAAAAGACCACTGTTTTTTACAAACATTTCGACGACAAGGCGGATTACATTTCTGAATCAAACTACGAGGTAGAGAAGTTTGAAGCGGCGGTTCAATGGGTGGCTTTTAAACAACAATTCTTCTCGGCTGTCTTAATTTCCGAAACAGGGTTCAGTATGGATAATGCCCAAGCTGAGACCATTGAATTAGAAGATCCGCGCTATACAAAAGGTATGGCCACTCAGCTTACCATGGAATTTGATAATGGACGAGATCCCTCGTTTCCGTTTCAGTTTTATTTGGGACCAAATCACTACCAAACACTCGCCAGCTTAGAAATTGGCCTCGAGGACCAGATCGACCTTGGATGGACAATTTTCGGGGTGGTTAACAGATGGTTGGTTATCCCTGTATTCAACTTTCTTGATGAGTACACCGGGTTTAGTTATGGTATAATCATCCTTGTGCTGACGCTCTTAATTAAGTTGCTTCTGTTTCCATTAACTTGGAAGAACTATGTCTCGAGTGCTCGAATGAAGGCATTAAAGCCTGAGATTGATGAGATTAATGAGCGGATGAAGGATAAGGACGCTGTTGCAAAACAACAAGCGACCATGACCTTATATCGGCAAGCGGGGGTGAATCCAATGGCTGGTTGTATACCAATGCTATTGCAGCTGCCCATCCTTTACGCTATGTTCCGGTTTTTCCCAGCGAGTATCGAGTTAAGGCAAGAAAGCTTTTTGTGGGCGCAAGACCTAAGTACGTACGATGCCATAGTTACTTGGACTGCGCAAATTCCGATTATCAGCGAATGGTACGGAAACCACATTAGCCTTTTCACGGTGCTAATGGCTGTTTCAACATTTTTCTATTCCAAATACAACATGGATATGGCTGGCGGTGGCGGCAACGCGCAAATGCCTCAGATGAAAATGATGATTTACTTCATGCCATTCATGCTATTGGTCATGTTTAATGATTTCAGTGCAGGATTGAGTTATTATTATCTGACTGCGAACGTTGTTTCAATGCTTCAACAGTTTGTCATCAAGCGATTCTTCATAAATGAAGATGCAATTCGAGCTAAGATTCAGAACAATAAAAAGAAAACCAAAAAGAAATCAAGTTTCCAAAAGCGCCTCGAAAAGATGGCTAAGGATCGAGGACTTCAATCACCTAAGAAATAATGAAAAAAGCATTTCAGTTTTTAACAATAGCCCTGCTGGTTATAGGATCCCAAGCCTGCAAGAACTCTAAGAAGGCAACAAGTGAAAGTGTCAAGATCGAGGATGCCAAGGAGGCTGCCGCACCGGTTAAAGAAGCGAAGCCAGTAAAGGAAAATGCTGAACCCGTGGTTCAGGAAAATGAAGGTCCGAGTAGGCCAGCACCTCGTTATGCAGATTCATTGTTTTTCAGAATTGATAGAACACCATGCTTCGGTCAATGCCCAACCTATACCGTGAACATTTACCAAAGCGGTCATGCTCAAATGGAAGGAAAGAAATTCTTTGATTACGAAGGGTTTTTTGCGACCAAGTTTAGCGAGGACGAGTTGATTCGAATTGAGAAAATGGCAATAGAATCCGGGTATGCAAAAATGAACCATGTTTATGATGCGCCGGTAACGGACTTGCCGTCCACAACGACCATTCTGCAAACTGAACAGATTCATCAGTGGGTCTACAATAGAATGAACGCACCGGACGAGCTGCGGAAATTTGAGAGGGAAATGGAAACGATCATCAAAGACAAGCAATGGTCGCCGAGGAAAAAAGGCCAAAGTGAAGGAAAGTCGAAAGGCGGAGATCAGCCGGAGTAAATCCGGAATTCCATTTCTAGGCTGAGATTCTGTACTACCTTTATTTCGTGGGGTTTGGGACAACCATGGCGCCATAAAATCGTTCTATTAGGTAGATGTTCATGTATTCCTCACCCATACATAATTCGCGAATCAAGCTAGTGACAAGCACACTGGTGCTTTGCTTGACATTAGCCGGCACATTGTCTGCTCAGAATTATTACGATCACTGGGCCTTCGGAACCAATGTCCACATCGATTTCACCTCCGGAACACCAAGTATTTCCTGCAATACCTCGATCAATTCATCGGAAGCGGCCGCAGTTTGGAGTAATCCAGTCACCGGAGATTTTATCGCATATACCAGTGGGAACGTCGTCTACAATGGTCAAAACCACAATGTGCTTTCAAATGGAACTGGGCTTACAGCCAACGCTTCATCTATTGAGAGTGCACTCATCTTGCCTAAACCAGGTGGGACAATGGATGAATTCTACATTTTTCATAATAACATTACCAACACCTATTGGTCTGAAGCAGACATGGGGACGGGCACGAATGGTACCGTCATTTCTAAGAACAATTTCTTACAGGCTACAGGCTCAGAACGCTGTGGAACCGCGCCTCATGGTTCGGACTGCCCCGCATATTGGCTCATGATTAGCAAGAGCGGAAATGACTCTGTTGCTGCCTACCTGATTGATACAAATGGAATCGCATCTACCCCAGTGGTTTCTTCAACGGGCATAAGTGGTGGAAACGCGCGAGGAAACATTGTTTTCTCTGAAGACTTCACCAAGATCGGAATGAGTGTTGAAAGCAAGGGAATGTATGTCGCTAATTTTGATGCTCTCACCGGCTTGACAAGCACTTGGGTGAAAATTGGAAACACCACAAATGGGTTCGGTTCCGCCTTTTCCCCTGATGGTACCAAGCTCTACTACACAAGTGGTTTTGGCGGGAGTGTTTACCAGTACAATTTTTCAAATACCACACAGACCTATATAGGTGGGTCAGGCCTCAGTTACTTGGCGCTCGCTCCAGATGGTAAGATTTACATCTCAAAATATGGTCAGAAGAACTTAGGGGTCATTGCTTCTCCGAATTCAGCGGGAACGGCCTGCGCGTTTGCAATTTCTGGTTTAACGATACCAGGTCCTTCAACGTGTGTCTGCAGGTGGGGTTTGCCAAATCCGTTTCATGTTGATATTGGATATCACCCTGTCACACCTGATACGATCACACTTTGCCCGGGTGAAGACACTACGTTCACAACGCAGGTTAATGGAGATACTTTTCTTTGGAATACAGGAGCCAATACCGCAAGCATTTACCTAAATACGGCGGGCTTGTATTACTGTACAATAGGGAATGGAGATTGCTCCAGCTCTGATTCGGTCTATCTCCAATTTGTGGATGAAGTTGAAATATCCGCAAACACCGTTTGTGAATCGGATACTACATTCTTCACTCACAATACATCAATGCCTGCGGCTAATATTATTAGCTACGCATGGGATTTCGGAGATGGGAATACCTCTACATTGGCCACTCCACCTCATGTTTATAGTACAGGTGACACGTTCACTGTATCGCTGGAAATTGAAACCCAAACAGGCTGTATCATAGATACCGCGATTGAGGTTGTAGTACACCCAAATCCGATTCCAGAATTTTCATTTAGTAATGTGTGTGATGGACAGGCTGTTGAGCTTTTAGATCAGCTTATTGTTGGAAGCGCACCGATTGTTGCCAGAGCCTGGGACATTGAGAATGATGGTACCACAGATTATGCTACGGATTCCGTAAGTCATGAATACACTTCATTTGGTATGTACTCTGTCGAGTATCGAGCGGAAGATGCATTGGGTTGTATTGATTCATTGGTAAAGCAAGTTTTTATTCATCCAAATCCGGAAGCAGATCTCTTTGTGGACAACGAGTGCCTCAATATTGAACATGCTTTTTCTGATAGTTCCGAAATAGATCAAGGCACTATCGCGCAATGGAATTGGACTTTTGGCGATGGGTCGACGAGCACCGCTCAGCATCCAACACATACATACGCTTTGGCAGGCTCGAAAACGGTGAGTTTGGTTATTACGTCGGACAGTGGTTGTGTAGATTCGAAATCCGTTGCGACCCAGGTATATCATCTGCCAGTCGCAAACTTCAGTACGGATTCCGTTTGTGAAAATATTACTGCCTACTTTAATGAATTTAGTGCAACACAGAGCGGGATTGTGAGCCAATACCTATGGAGTTTTGGAGATGGCGCGACAGCCGTGGTGGCAGATCCAAATCACGACTATGCTGGCCCGGGCTTATTTCCAGTGACGCATACCGTGGTTTCCAATTTTGGATGCCGAGACTCCATTCAGAAAAACATTCGCATTTACCCAAAACCTCAAACCGCATTTGGGTGGCTCAATAACGTCTGCCAAGGCGATCCGCTCCCGTTTTACGATCAAAGTATTATTGATCAAACAACTCCAGGTGGAGATCAAATAGTTAGCTGGAAATGGGTGTTAAATGGAAAAGATTTCGGTACGGATCCAGATCCCATTTTTCAAACAACATCCTACCAATCATTTGATGTCAAGCTCACGACATATTCAAATTATGGGTGCAGCACATTCGTAGAAAACACGGCCCATATCTTTCCAAAACCGAAGGCTTCATTTATTCAAGACCCTAGTTGTCAAGACTACCCAAGTGTATTCGAGAGTACAAGTACGGTGCCGACGGGTTTGGTTAGCGAATGGACTTGGGACTTTGGCGATGGTTCTAATTCTTATGCTGAGAAACCTGATCATATCTATGATTATCCAGGTGAGTATACAATTAAGCTGCATATTGCATCAAACAAAGGATGCATTGATTCGACATTTCGATCGCTTGTAGTTCCAGAAACTCCGAAAGTGAAGTTTACTGTGGAGCCAGTAATTGGTTGCTCGCCTTTGAGGGTGACAATGAGGAATCAATCCTTCATGCATGATGGTTCTATGAGCTATGAGTGGTATGTCAATGGAAAGCTGCGTACCCGAGAAACAAACCCATTTATTTGGTTAACCAACGATACCCTGGAGCCTGTAACCTATGATGTTCGATTGGTTGCTACTTCTGGGCTTGGGTGTGTCGCTGGCAGCAAACAAAGTGATGCTGTTACGGTTCTGCCTGTGCCAAAGGCGAAATTTCAGTTCTTACAAACAGATTACTCTATGTTCGACCCAAGCATCAATTTCAATAACACTTCAGAGCATAGTGTGCGGTGGAAATGGACGTTTGGTGACGGCACGACAAGCACTGATTTCGCCCCTCAGCACTACTATGAAAGACACGGTAAATACGATGTTGACCTAAGTGTTTGGAACGCCTATGAGTGCGTTGACACAACGCATCAATTGTTAGTGCTTGACCCAGTTACAATGCTATATGTGTCTGCGGCGTTTACGCCTAATGGTGATGGAGACAATGACTTCTGGGGGGTTAAAGGATTTAACGAAGGAAACCGTTATAATATCAAGGTATGGGATAGATGGGGACATTTGATTATTGAAACCGACGATATGGATTACTTATGGGATGGCAAGCTCGCAGATGGGCGATTAGCGCCGGTTGGTGTCTATGCCTACTATATCGTTTACCGGACCTCTGACGATGATTTAAAAGAACTCACCGGCCAGTTTTCACTTGTGCGTTAATTCTTTCTAACCTCAAGGTTGCCGCAACCGTGGCAAATAATGCCACAAACCCCGAGGTGAGAGGTCCAATGAACGGAACCAACAGCCAAAGCGCATATGGAGAACCTAAGCCAATAGAAGTGAAGCGGTGTTTCCATACATAGCGATTGCTTTCTGCAGCGGATATTTGGTTTCGTTCAAGTGAGAAATCTAGGAAATTATACCCATAGAAGTACGCGTTGATTCCGAAAACTAGAAATGGTGCCACAATACCAATTACTGGAATAAAGCCAATTAACAGAGCCCCAATCGTGAGTAGTAATTGAATGAACCCGTTTTTCAATGCCAATGATATGGCTCTTCCGAGGTCGCGAAAAAATCGACCCAAATTAAAAGGCGGAACCTCGGCTCCTAATTTGCTGGCCACTAATTCGCTTGAATACGTAAGAAGTGGAGTCATTAAAAGTAGAATGATCGATCCTCCAAGAAACGCCATGACGAAGTATAATAGGACTCGGAATAAAATCCAGAAAAGCCAATACAAAATCGCAGAAACACCCTGTTCCCATCCATCAATCCACGACATTCCAGCGATCCATGATCGAAGTAATGCGCTGACAAAATCTGTGAGGGCGGATGTGGCTTCTAGGCCTAAATAAAATACAAGTATTGTTATTGCAAATGGAAACCAAAGAAGCCAGGTTAGACCGTGTTTCCTGAGAAAAGAGATTGATTCAAAATATGCCTGAACAGACTTGAGCATTAATCTAGCAGCGGTTGCACATCTATTTGGTGTCGATGAAGGTGAACCATTCCTTTTTGTTCCATTTTCTTCAATAACCTAGAGATTACCTCCCGAGAGGTGCTGAGGTCTTGTGCAATTTCTTGATGTGTTATAGATAACGTGTTTGAGTCAATCGTCTTGGCTTGCTTCTTCAAGTAAAACTCCAGACGCTCGTCCATCGCTTTAAAGGCAATAGCATCAATCACAGTAAGGATTTCCTCAAATCGAGATCGGTATGTCTCTAAAACAAAGTAATACCAAGACTTATACTCGGTCATGAGCGCATCCATTTTGTCAATGGGAATAAGGATCGCTTTTCCATCGCTCATTGCCTTTGCCATTACTTCTGAAGTCTTCTGCTGAGATGCGCACACCATGCTTAATGCACACGCATTGCCTGCTTCTATGTAGTAAACGAAAAATTCGCCGCCGTCTTCACCTTCCCGATAGAGTTTGACCAAGCCGTCAACGATGAGCATGGTCGATTTAAAATACTGCCCAGTGCGCATTAACTCGTCGCCCTCCTCAAACGATTTTAGCGATCCAATCGCAGATAAAATGTCAATCAAATCTGATTCAAACATTGGGAACTGCTCAGTTAGTAGCTCCCTTATCTCATTGTTTACTTCCATCTTTCATATCCTCTCTTAAGGTTGTATACCTTCTTGAACCCGGCTTCTTCCATGATTTCTTGAGCTGTTTTGCTTCGACCGCCAGCCGCGCAATAAACCAATACTGGTTTTTCTTTATCAAGTGTAGCTATTTGTGCATCAAAAGCTGGCTTGGAAATATCCATTTGCACAGCTCCATCAATCATGCCTAGAGCCACTTCAGCGTTTTGCCTCACGTCGATTATTTGCAGGTCAGATTGTTGGGCCATGAGCTCCTTGGCCTCTTCATTTGAAACATCAGCCATTACAATGTCAGAGTCGGCCTTTTCTTGAGCCGAGCATGAGATTAATAGTGCGGTGAATAATAGCGAAAAGAGAGATTTCATTTGTTTGGATTAAGTCAATAAAAGTTGAAGATACAGTGAACATGACAATTGGCTAGCTCTTGACTCCAAGATTTAGCCAATTGTCAATGTTTTTTAAAGCATCGACACGGGTTCGTGAAATTGAGTGGTTTCGAGGGTGTTTAATTCGGCAATAGCATCGAATCCACCCAAGATATTTACAACCTCGTGCACTCCTGCACGTTTCATTATGGAAGCCGCTGCCACAGATCTATACCCACCTGCGCAGTGCACATAATAATTGGTTTTTGGGTCCAATTCCCCGATGCTCGTTAGAATCTTGTCAAGTGGAAAGTTTTGAACGCCAGTGAAATGTTGAGAGTCGTATTCGCTGCACTTTCTAACATCGAGAATCGCGGATGAAATGGATGGATAAGCACTCACAAAGGTGCTTGGATCCATATTGGAAATACGTTCAACAGGCTTGTGGGCATTTTGCCACATTTCGAATCCACCCTCTAAGAAGCCAACAGTATTGTCGTATCCGACCCGAGATATCCGGGTAATCACTTCCTCTTCACGGCCGGGATCGGCAACAATGAGAACGGGGGCGTTTAAATCTTCGATTAATACACCAACCCAAGGGGCGAATGTTCCATCAATGCCAATAAATATTGAATTTGGAATAAATCCTTCGGTAAACTTACTCTCGTGCCGAGTGTCGAGTATGATGACGCCATCACGCTTCATTTCCGATTCAAATTGTTCTACAGATAGGCCAGTCATTCCTGTTTCCAATACGGTATCAAAGCTTTTATATCCATGCTTATTCATTACCGCGTTTTTCGGGAAATACTGAGGCGGAGGAACAAGTCCATCTGTCACAACTGTAATGAACGTTTCACGGTCAAGTGTCGGATCTAATGCGTAGTTCGTTTTCTTCTGATTTCCCAACGTATCGGTTGTCTCAGAGCTCATGTTCTTTCCGCATGCCGACCCTTGGCCATGCCCTGGGTACACAATAAGACCGTCGTTGAGCGGCATTATTTTGTTGTGAAGTGATTCATATAAGTGTCCGGCTAGATCTTCACGCGTCAAATCGGTTTTTACGGCCAAATCGGGTCGACCAACATCGCCGATGAATAACGTGTCTCCGGTGAATATACTCGTTGGTTTACCTGTTTCGTCCATGAGTAAAAAAGAACTAGACTCCATCGTATGGCCCGGAGTGTGGAGTACTTTTATTGTTGCGTTGCCCAGTTTGATGTGTTCGCCATCCTTAGCAACATGTACTTCAAAGTTTGGTTGAGCCGTAGGGCCATAAACGATGGTCGCACCCGTTTTTTTTGCTAGGTCGATATGACCAGAAACGAAGTCGGCGTGAAAGTGCGTTTCAAAAACGTATTTGATTTTTGCGCCGCGTGATTCGGCCATTTCTATGTATTGATCAACCTCTCTTAGCGGGTCAATAATGGCCGCTTCTCCATTCGATTCAATATAATACGCAGCCTCAGCGAGGCAGCTCGTGTACAGTTGTTCTACATTCATTTTAAGTTGTTTTGAACCAATCAAAAACCAGAGCGACGAAAGCCATCCGGGTTTTTCATTGGTTGGTTTATTCTACAAAGGAAGGTAAGCGATGGTGATTCCACAGTGACTTCTGTTACACGAATGCGGTGATTTTGATCAGTATGATGCTAGATCAATTCAGCAGTGAGAATGGCTATGCCCATCAGTAAGACGAACCATCCAAATCCCGTTTTAAGTTTAGCTCCATCCACTTTGGTAGAGAGGAAACTACCAATGAAAATACCAACTATGGCTAGCCCTGAGAATATGAGTAGGAAGGGCCAGTTGATGCTGTAGTTACCAACGTCGCCTATAAATCCAATTAACGACTTGGCTGAAATGATGAGTAGGGAAGTTCCCACGGCACGCTTCATCGATAAGCCCGAAAAAAGAACCAGCGCTGGAATAATAAGGAAGCCACCCCCTGCGCCAACAAGTCCGGTCAAAAAACCGACGATCAGGCCTTCACCTAAAACTACCATCACCAGCTTTGAATTTGAGCTGGAGGACTTGCTTTCTGCGGGGGTGCTTGGCTTGATCATTCCGTATGCGGCAATAATCATTAGCAGGGCAAAAAGCATCATCAGCATCATACCCTTGGAAAGTGCAAAACCAGCGATTTCGAAAATCTCTTCAGGGATTACGGGCACGATAACCTTGCGCGTGAAATAGACAGAAACGATGCTTGGAATGCCGAACAGTGCGGCCGTTTTGTAATCTACCAGTCCTTTTTTTGCGTAGCGGATGCCGCCAACTAAACTGGTACTGCCGATAATGAAGAGCGAGTAACCCGTTGCAATAACTGGAGATACACCAATAAGATAAACTAGAATTGGCACGGCCAGTGTGGAGCCTCCTCCGCCTATCAGGCCAAGTGAAACACCAATAAGCAAGGCTAAAGCAAATCCAATTATTTCAAGCATGCCGCAAAAATGCGTTTTACCAACGATTGTTTCTGTGATAAATATTGCAGAGAAGAAGGAACATGTTTCAGTTTAGGGTTGTCCATTCGTTGATGCCAACTAAATTTTCAGTTAGAGTCATTCTTGTAGGCGCTTTTTGTGTCTTAAACCATTCAATCGACCATCCTCCGTAAAACTCTACTTTTGCGACCCTTAAATTCACGCTATGTCTCGCACTGCTTTAGCTTCTGTGTCTCCTGTTGATGGTCGGTATGCCCGCCATACGGAACCCTTGATTGATTTCTTTTCTGAATATGCCTTGTTTAAGTATCGGGTTCGTATCGAGGTGGAATACCTGATTCAGCTATCTAATCAGGGTCTTCAGAACATTACGGCCCTCACTGAAGATGAGTGTTACAAGCTTCGAGGATTGTACATGGACTTTACATTGCAAGACGCCGAGCAAATCAAAAAAATAGAACGCGTTACCAATCACGACGTAAAGGCTGTGGAGTATTTCGTTAAGGAGCAGCTTGAAAAACTCGGAAGGAAAGACCTCTTGGAGTTTGTTCATTTTGGGCTTACCAGCCAAGACATCAACAACACAGCTGTGCCGTTAAGCATTAAGGAAGCGCAGCTAGAGGCAATGCTTCCGAGATTGTTGACAGTTCTGGAAATTCTCCGGGCGCAAAGCAAAACATGGGATAAGCACCCAATGCTGGCGCGAACGCATGGACAGCCTGCTTCGCCAACCCGCCTTGGAAAGGAGTTGCAGGTTTTTGTTGAGCGCATCGATCAGCAGATGTTGCAGTTTGAACACATCCCGTTTGCAGCCAAGTTCGGAGGCGCAACAGGAAACTTTAATGCGCATCATGTCGCCTATCCAAAGCATGATTGGGTTGCATTTAGCAACGAATTTGTAAATGGAACTTTAGGGTTGTATAGATCTCAAACAACAACTCAAATTGAGCATTACGACCACCTAGCTTCTTTGCTTGATTGCTGGAAACGAATCAATACGATTTTAATTGATCTAAGCCGAGATATCTGGACATACATATCCATGGATTATTTCAAACAAAAAATCAAAGAGGGCGAAGTTGGTTCATCAGCCATGCCGCATAAGGTGAACCCAATTGATTTTGAGAACGCAGAAGGAAACCTTGGTTTTGCAAACGCCATGTTTGAGCACTTATCGGCCAAGCTTCCCGTAAGTCGGCTACAGCGAGACTTAACGGATTCAACCGTATTGCGAAACATAGGAATGCCGTTTGCGCATACGCTTATCGCCTTGGCTTCCGTTGAAAAAGGTCTGGGAAAATTGATTCTAAATGAAGATAAGCTAAAGGCGGATCTAGAAAGTCATTGGGAGGTTTGTGCGGAGGCGATTCAGACGGTGCTGCGCCGAGAAGGATACGAGAAGCCTTATGAGGCATTGAAAGCGCTAACGAGAGGCAATGCTAAGGTGACTCCCGAATCTTTGTCGCAATTCATAGATGGTCTCAACGTTTCTGAGCAAGTAAAAATCGAGCTTAAAGCAATCACCCCGCACAACTATACAGGAGTTGAGCATCTTTCGTAGGTGAAAAAAATGATAGACATACTTTCCTATCTAGGAAAATATAAGGCTAGAGTGGCGCTTACGCTTCTCTATAATCTTTTAAATGCGCTATTCTCTGTTGTTTCTTTTTCAGCCATCATTCCGTTTCTGAAAATTCTTTTTGATCGTGCCGAGAATAAGAACAGCGAAGCCAACGATCTGGGCGATGGCATGTTGGCGACGATTAACCAATGGTTTGACATCTTCATTATCGAACGAGGAACAAGGGATGCACTCTTTGTCTTCTGCATTGCTGTTGTTGTTCTCTTTTTAGTGCGAAATGTATTTAGGTATTTGGCCCAACACCAGATGGCATTTCTCCGGAATGCAGTCGTGCGCGACATAAGAGAAAGTGTTTTCTTTAAGTTGCTCCGCCTACCGATGTCCTTTTATACGAGCGAGCGCAAAGGTCATATCTATTCACGATTCACCAATGACGTAGCTGAAATAGAGTGGTCGGTTATGGGCGCATTGGACGCCCTTTTTAAACAACCAGTTCTGATCCTTTCTTACCTCGTAACGCTAGTCTTTATCAGTTGGCAGCTCACCATATTTGTTCTTGTGGTACTCCCAATTGCAGGCATAATTATAGGTCGCATTGGTAAGTCATTGAAGCGAACCGCTAAGAAGGGGCAGGAAGAATTAGGTCAGGTCGTATCGATGGTCGAAGAAACGGTTGGCGGCATTCGAATTGTGAAAGGATTTGGCGCCGAAGAGCGATTCAAAGAGCAGTTCAGTGTCATGAACAATAAGCATTTCAGACTTATGGTTCGCCTTTTTCGAAAGCAATATCTAGCTTCTCCGACCAGCGAGACGCTGTCTATTCTCACCGTAGCAATGATCCTTTGGTTTGGTGGTAACTTGGTGCTTGAGGGACGAATGCTGAATGGTGAAATGTTCATTCTGTACATCGCCATCTTTTCTCAAATGATATCACCATCGAGGTCTTTAACTGAGGCATTTGCTCGTGTGCAGCGTGGGATCTCTGCTAGCGAGCGCATCGATGAAATTCTAGATGCTGATGAGCAAGTTTTGGAATTAAAGGATGCTGTTGAGGTTCCAGCTTTCACTTCGGAGATTGAGTTTAAAGAAGTTGGATTTAAATATGAAGACGAGTGGGTGCTGGAGGATATAAACCTCACCATTAAGCATGGCGAGTCCATCGCCTTGGTCGGTCCATCGGGCGGGGGTAAATCCACACTAGTTGACCTCTTGCCTCGGTTTTATGACATACAGGCTGGCTCCATTCAATTAGACGGAGTTGAGCTAAACAAGCTGAAGGTAGCTGAGTTGCGAGGTTTGTTCGGTATTGTAAGTCAGCAAAGCGTGTTGTTCAATGATAGTGTTCGAAATAATTTATTGGTCGGCAACCCAAATGCAACGGATGAGGAAGTGATTGATGCCTTACATGCCGCCAATGCACACGGCTTTGTAATGGCACTTCCAGAAGGAATGGATACACTCGTGGGTGAGTCGGGAAACAAGCTTAGTGGGGGTCAAAAACAGCGACTGAGTATTGCGCGTGCCATATTGAAGAACCCGCCTATTTTGATAATGGATGAGGCTACTTCGGCCTTGGACACAGAAAGCGAACGACTTGTGCAGGAAGCTTTGTCCGAAGTGATGAAGGGTCGAACATCTTTTGTCATTGCGCATCGATTGAGCACAGTGAGTCAGGTAGATCGAATCGTTGTTATAGAGAAAGGCCGCATAGCGGAAATGGGCACCCATGATGAGCTCATGAAAAACGGCGGATTGTATTTGAGATTAGTCGAACTTCAGGAAATAGATCGATAGATAAGATGAAGATCAGCGGTTTTAGCATGTGTCGCAATGCTGATATTCTATACTATCCAATTAAGGAGAGTATCCTTTCTGCGTTGCCAATCGTAGACGAATTTGTGATCGCTATTGGTGCGTCCGATGCCTCAGATAAAACGCTGGAACTCGTTCGATCCATTGATAGCCCAAAAATCAAGATAGTTGAGACCATCTGGGATCTGGAGACATACAAGCATGGCAGCGTCCATGCCCAACAGACCGATGTCGCCATGAAGCATTGCTCTGGCGATTGGCTTCTTTATCTTCAAGCAGATGAGGTTATTCATGAGCAGGATCATGCAGAGATTGTAGCAAAGTGCGAAGCCGAGTTGACGAATAAAAAAGTAGAGGGCTTTGTGCTGAATTACTATCACTTCTGGGGCGACTATCATCATATTCGTGATTCACATTCATGGTACTCAAAAGAAGTTCGGATTGTGCGAAACCACCCAAACATTCATTCATGGAAAAGCGCCCAATCCTTTCGATATTATGAGGATTTCAGCTTAGAGAAGTATTTGGATCGAGCAGGAACACGAAAACTGAACGTGAAGCAAATAGATGGACATGTGTATCACTATGGCTGGGTGCGACCACCGGAGAAGATGACCGCCAAAACCAATGCGTTAGATGAAATTCACTCTCATGCAGAAAAGCGAGTGTCAAAGCCTTTTCAATATGGAAACCTCAGCGGGCTGCCTAAGTTTAATGGTACGCACCCAAGCGTTATGGAGGAAAGGATCAAAGATTTGGGGTGGGATCCAATGGATGGTCAGTCGGTAGAGTTCATGCGTCATGACAAAGCCAAGGCGAAAATTATTTCTTGGGTTGAAAAAAGAGTTCTTGGTGGGCGTAAAATATTCACCGATCGCAACTATAAGATGTTGCGATAACCAACCAATTCATTCTAAAGGAGTCTTTAATCGTAGATGCCCATAAACCGTTATTTTAGACCCTAGATTTTACAACCATGAAATACCTCTTACCGCTAGCTTTTCTAAGTCTTTTTGCCTTTACTTCTTGCGACGATTGTGCAGATGTAAATTGTTTAAACAGTGGAACCTGTATCTCTGGCGCTTGCGAATGTCCAACTGGATTCAGTGGAACATCATGCGAAATTGAAGATGTATGCCTCTCGGGAGCTGTATCCTGCAATAATGGTGGGACATGCGATAATGGAGAATGTGATTGTGGAGAATGGTATGACGGAGAGGCATGCGACGAAAAGGTGCTCGATCGATATGATGGTACGTATTCCGGAAGCTACACATGCAATAGTGTATATCAGGTCGGTACCGCAAACTTCAAAGAAATTAGTGAGTTTGATGACGAGATGGTAATCACAGAAGGGTCTGGGCGCATATACTATGCGGAATTTGATGATAAGGAGTCTTTTGACATTCCTTCCCAGGAAATAAATGAACCCTTAGGAGGTAGTGTTGACGTAAGTGGAAGTGGTGATATTACCAGTTCGACGGTAAACTTTGCCGTAACATATAACTACGGATCTCAAGGATCTTCTACGGTTTATTGCATTTTCTCAGGAACGAAATAGATTCTGTTTGATTTCTGATCAAGCTAGAGGCTGGGATTGCGCGAGGTAGGTTTTACTTTGGGCAGCTCTTACAAGCTGACTTTCCCTTTTTCTTAAATCGCTTACAACACTTTTTCTTGCATTCTATCGCATAGGATTCATCCATGAACTGGCCAACAATACATGGCGGCAGTTGAGTTAATACACTCGGGTTTGGAAGTTGCTTAGACAGGCTAAATGCTTATTTAGATAGATTCTAAACAAAGATAATTGACCTTCTTGAAAGTATGTGCGTATTCTACCTGATAATTGTCAACAATTACGGGCAGTCTACGTCAGGAATTGTATCAGGGATGGCGGTAGCGTTGGCAGAGATGCCGCCAGCAGCGAAGTAGCCAAAGGCTGGCTTGCCAGTCGTTAGATTGTTCAAATTTCCTCTAATTGGAGCTGGAGGAGAGTCGAAGGGGCCGCCAACAAAGGCAGTTTGGCTTTGCAAAGAGGAAAGAAAGTTAAAGTAGCCTTCAGTTGCATTCATTTGAAATGCAGTTAGCGTGTCTCCTAATTCCAACTCATCACCATATACGTCAAAGCCAAAAAGGCAAAAGCCATCAAAATTGTCATCATTCGTAATAGAGATGAAACCCGGTCGCTTATCGTACTCATTGTTTAGGTAGAAAAACCACCTGTAGTGATCACCAGCACCAGGTTTTTCATAGGTGTCAATATTCACATAGTATGCACATGAATCTTGAATGAAGTTTGGGCCATAATTGGCCGTTAATCCAATCAGGGGCGGCACACTTTCGTACAATTCTCTCTCCGTCTCATAGATATTTCCTAGAGCCTGGATCCATAAGTGATATTCCGAGCCGATTTTAGGATAGTGCGTAATTCTATACGTGCCCGGAATATTTGGGTCCTCAATTAGAGTCTCTACCACATTGCCATCTTCATATAGCATCACGCTTGCGTTGCTTACAGTTTGGGGAATCTCATTCGCAAAATAATCACCTGTAAGCGTGAGTTGTACCTTGTTGAATGGAAAATAATCAGCCTCTGATTCAATGGAGTCGATGTTAATAAATGCGTCAACCAATTGGGTGGCTAGTACTATGTCAGCCAGTGGAACTGTAGTTCCAAAACAATCCAAATCACCGTTCGGGAAATAATAATCTCGCTGTGTTAGATAGCCTTCAATGACCAATTCTGGCTGAGTGGCGGGCAGGTCGAGATCAATTTCTTCTTGACACCCTGCAAGCGTAATGGCGGCTAAGGCCATCAGTATTATGTATGAATTTCTCATTGTTTTAAAACTTGAAGTTGACAGTGAGGTAAGGGATAGGAATGGCGTAAATCGATAGTCTAAATGCTCTGGTTATTTCTGGCATGTCGGGGTCTTGTTGGAAGTAGATTGAGTACGGATTTTTACGTCCATACACGTTGTAGCATCCTGTTGCTAAGTCGATTGTGAAATCGTGTTCATCGGGATCAATCAAATTGAAGGTTGCTGCAACATCCAATCTATGGTAGGCCGGGGTTCGCGCTCCATTACGGTTGTTGTAAATGGGGGCAGTAACACCACCAAATGTCATCCTCGCTTCTGGATATGTAATTGGTCTTCCCGTCATGTACGCAAAGCTACTGGCCACATTTATTCTATTAGTGATGTCATAACTGGCTACCAAACTAATATCGTGTGTCTTGTCCCAATTCGCAGGGTAGGGATCGCCGTTGTTAATCTCTTCAACAAACCGCTCAACTCTAGACAGGGTATAGCTAACCCATCCCGTAAGCTTTCCTCTTTTGCGTTTGAATTGAAATTCAAGACCGTAAGCTTGTCCATCACCGGTGTATAGTTCTGTTTCGAGTGTGTTGTTTAACAGTAGCTCAGCCTCATCTTTATAATCTACGAGATCCTGAAAATATTTGTAATAAAGCTCAACGGACGATTCATAGGTGTTCGCGTAAAAATTTCTGAAATATCCAACGGCGACTTGATCCACCAATCCAGGCTTGATATACTCACCGGCAGGCATATAAATATCGACCGGTGTTGCCGCTGTGGTGTTTGAAATCAAATGAATGTATTGCCGCATTCTATTATAACTACCCTTTACAGATGAAAATTCATCTAGTTGGTAGTTGGCGGCAAACCTTGGTTCAATGCCATGATAGCCCTTCACAATTTCAAATTCATCGTAATGAACCGTGTCTATTGGAGAAACCGTGGATGTAGGGAATTCTGGATCAATCGGTTCATCGTTGGGGTATTTGTATACCTGGCCAGCGCCGAGCTGGGCGAACCCGCTGTATCGAATACCATAAGCAAGGGTTAAACGAGTGCCGATTTTTTGCTCATTGCTGAGGTATATAGCAGACTCAAAAGCTGGAATTGGTCTCACCTGGAAATTGAATGTATCCACAACATCGTTGGATTCAATATAAGCTTCGGCGCCTCCCGGTCTGAAATAGTAATATGTATTATGGAACCCGAATTCAATCTTATTATTTGGGTTTGCGAAGTATGTGAAATCTGCTTTTCCGCTGATGTTTTCAATGCTCGCCTTCCAGTCAAGTCCAAAGCTTTCTTGGTCAAAACCAAGGGCATAACTATAGTTACTATAGATCGCGGTAAAGTTGGAAAAGAGTTTATCTGAGAAAAGGTGATTCCAGCGAAGTGTTGCTGTTCTATTTCCCCACCGTGTTGCAAAAAGGCCATTTAAATCGAAAACATCATCTCCAAGATAACCAGCTAGAAATACTCGGTTCTTGTCATTAATGGTCCAGTTCACTTTTCCATTTAAGTCGTAGAAAAATAGCCGGCTATTATTAATCGTTTCGTCAGGAGCAAATGGGAAAAAAATATCGAAATAGGAGCGTCGACCGGAAACAATAAACGACGCCTTGTTTTTTACAATTGGTCCTTCCAATGTTAGGCGGCTAAACAATAAGCCGATTCCTCCTGTGGCACTGAATCGTTTTTGGTTTCCCTCCTTTTGTCGGATATCCAGAACAGAGGAAAGTCTTCCGCCATATTTTGACGGGATGCCCCCCTTGTAGAGCTTGGCATCCTTGATAGCGTCCGCATTAAAAACGGAGAAGAAACCAAATAAATGACTGGAGCTAAAGACCGGGCTCTCGTCAAGAAGTATAAGGTTCTGATCTATGTTTCCACCTCGAACGTTAAAACCTGTGGCACCTTCGCCAACGGTCGTCACCCCTGGCAATAATTGAATGGATCGAATGATGTCTGCTTCACCCAACAACTGTGGAATCTTTTTTACTTGAGCAATGTCAAGTTTTTCAACACTCATTTCAACGCTGGTGATGTTTTCGTCCTCACGTTCACCTGTAATGACAACTTCGTCGAGCATGGTTTGAGAAAATCCGATCTCTGCATTTTTAGTCACGTTGCTCGTGAGGTCTACGGTCTCAATAAATGACTCAAAACCAATGAAACTGTATTCAACGGTATAGGTTCCGGGTACAACAGTAATGGAATAGAAGCCATATTCATTCGTAACGGTGCCCGCGTTTAACTCCTTTACCATAACTGTGGCAGCAATCATGCCTTCGCCCGTTTCGTTGTCCTTGACATATCCGCTAAGAGTCACCTTATCCTGGGCGGTTCCGGATAAAATGAGACTGAAAATAAACAGAATGGATAGGAGTGATTTCATCGTATTTTGTCTTGAGCGTGCGAATGTACTTCTAAGGTGCATAATGGACATGCTAAAAGGATAAATGGGGGATATGTTATGGGGAACGGTGAGCGGCTTCTAGATTAGAACAACCAAACAAGGAATTGGTTTATATATTATGCACGCATAATATATTTGTATATATTCGTTTGACATGAAGTCAGATGAAACAATAGATTTTCACATTCGGTGGGCGTGGCTGAAAATCGCAAAGATGTATAATCAAGAAGCAGTCAAGCACGGACTCACTCAGAGTGCGGGATTCGTGCTTTTAAGTATTGATCCGGTTAAAGGTACACCTTCCACCCAATTGGGGCCTATGATGGGGATGGAACCCACGAGTTTGAGTAGAACGTTAAAGTCGATGGAGGAGCGTTCATGGATAAAGCGCAAATCCGATGCGACAGACGGTAGAGTCACCACGGTTCATTTGACTGAAGAAGGGAAACGTTTGAGAGAGATATCAAAGTCGACCGTTATAGGATTTAATAAGAAAGTGCTCGCCGAAGTGGACAAGGCGTCATTCGAAAATTTTATTCATGTCATTGAAGTAATTGAAAAACATACGAGTAAGAACTAATGGGAAAGCGAAGAATAAAGAAAGTAGCGGTGCTCGGTTCGGGTATCATGGGTTCGCGAATTGCATGTCATTTCGCAAATATTGGGGTCGACGTGCTTTTATTGGATATTGTTCCAAATGCCCTTACGGATAAGGAGTCTGCCAAAGGTTTGACCTTGGAATCCCCAACCGTTAGAAATAGAATAGTGGACGAAAGCCTTACAACGGCTTTAAAGAGTAATCCATCACCTGTTTATACTAAGGACCGTGCACGTTTCATTGAAACTGGAAATTTTGACGACCATCTTCCAAGAATAGCAGAATGCGATTGGATAATTGAGGTGATAATTGAGCGGCTCGATATAAAACAAAGCCTCTTCGAGCGCGTGGAAAAATATCGAAAACCCGGAACGTTGATTACTTCAAATACTTCTGGGATACCAATTAAAATGATGTCGGAAGGTAGGAGCGAAGATTTTCAAAAGCACTTTGCGGGAACCCACTTTTTCAACCCGCCACGATATTTGAAATTATTAGAACTAATTCCTGGTCCTAAAACAGATCCACTCGTAATGGAGTTTTTGATGGATTATGGGAAACGATTTCTCGGTAAGACGACCGTTTGGTGTAAGGATACTCCCGCCTTTATTGCGAATCGAATAGGAGTGTTTAGCATCCTTTGGATGTTTCACTATGTAAAGGAAAACGGATACACCGTGGATGAAATTGATCGGTTGACCGGAACCCTAATTGGCCGGGCAAAATCGGCGACATTCAGAACTACAGACGTTGTAGGTCTTGATACGCTCGTCCATGTTGCCAATGGTGTAAAACAGAATGTTCCAAGCGATGAGATGGGTGCTCTTTTCTCCATTCCGGATTACATTCAAAAGATGGTTGATGGCAATATGCTCGGGGATAAATCAAAGCAAGGCTTTTTTAAGAAAACGAAGGACGCCGAGGGCAAGAGAGAGATTCTAGTACTCGATTTGAATACCCTTGAATATGGCCCTAGAGTCAAGCCAAAGTTCTCATCGGTCGAGGCGGCAAAAGGCGTCGATGATTTAGGTAAAAGAGTGATGCAACTTGTGCAATCAGACGATAGGGCAGGCATTTTTTATAAAGCACACTTTTCGGCATTGTTTGCATACGTGAGTCACCGAGTGCCTGAAGTGTCAAACGAAATCTATCGTGTTGACGATGCTATGAGATCTGGATTTGGCTACGAAATGGGGCCATTTGAAACATGGGACGCGATTGGGTTTGAAAAAGGACGTGAAATCCTGCAAAGTCAAGGGGCTGTTGCATCTGACTGGATTGAAAAAATGAGTGAGGCTGGCGCTGAAAGTTTCTATCGGATTTCCGAAGGGAAACGACAATTCTGGGACCAATCAAAAGGTGCTTATGCCGATATCCCAGGACAAGAGTCGGTAGTGAGTTTGGCCATCGCCAGACATCAGAATGTGATTTGGAAAAATTCAGGAACCACAATTTCAGACCTGGGCGACGGTATCATAAACGTGGAATTCCACACAAAAATGAATACCATAGGAGGAGACGTATTGCAGGGCTTGAACAAGGCGATTGACATTGCCGAGGCAGATTATGAGGGCGTTGTTGTATATAATGAAGGTGGGAATTTTAGCGCTGGAGCGAATGTGGGCCTCATTTTCATGATGGCAGCGGAGCAGGAATATGATGAATTGCATTTTGCGATTCGCCAGTTTCAACAGACTATGATGCGCATGCGTTATTCCAGTATTCCTGTTGTTAGTGCTCCCCATCAATTAGCCCTGGGTGGAGCATGTGAATTAAGCATGCATGCCGATAAAGTGGTTGCATCGGCCGAAACCTATATGGGACTTGTTGAATTTAGTGTTGGAGTTATTCCAGGTGGCGGTGGATCTAAGGAATTTGCGTTGCGACTATCCGATGAACTTCGAGAAGGAGATATGCGCACGAATCAATTCAGGAACCGACTGATGACCATAGCTCAGGCAAAAGTGGGGACATCGGGATACGAAGCCATGGAACTTGGTTATCTAAGGCCAGGTATTGATGAAATAGTAGTGAGTCGAGAATTGCAGCTTACACGAGCCAAGCGGGCAGCCATGGATTTGGCAGAAAAGGGGTATACCCAACCTAAACCTCGAAACGATATACGTGTTCTTGGAAATGAAGGACTGGGGCTAGTGTATGTTGGTGCCGAAACCATGACATCTGGAAACTATATGAGCGAACACGATCGACTGATAAGCGAAAAATTAGGCTGGGTTCTTTGTGGGGGTGACTTGAGTTATCCGCAGGAAGTATCTGAACAATATTTGCTCGACCTAGAGCGAAAGGCGTTCTTGGAGTTGTGTGCAACAAGGCCAACACTTGAGCGACTTCAGAGCATGGTTAAATACGGGAAAGTTTTACGGAATTAGAAATAGGAAATATGAACGCATATATAATAGCAGGAAAGAGATCAGCGGTTGGAAAGGCGCCTCGCGGAAAACTAAGATTCACCCGTCCAGATGATTTGGCCGCAGATGTCATTCGAGGAATGGTTCAGTCTATTCCCGAATTCGACCGAAATTTAATTGATGATGTCATCGTTGGTAATGCGACTCCAGAGGCGGAACAAGGTCTGAATGTAGGAAGGATGATTTCGCTCATGAGCCTTGACACGGATAAAGTTCCTGGAATGACGGTTAATCGTTATTGTTCCTCTGGGCTAGAGACTATAGCAATAGCCTCCGCGAAGATTCATGCTGGGATATCCGACATGATCATAGCAGGTGGAGTCGAAACAATGAGCCCAATACCTTTTGGTGGCTGGCGCATCGTGCCTAATGCTCCACAAGCCCATGCTAATCATGATTATTACTGGGGTATGGGACTAACCGCAGAAGCTGTTGCGAGGGAATTCAATATCAACCGTGCCGATCAAGATGAGTTTGGTTATAACAGTCATATGAAGGCCATCGCAGCTATTAATGCTGGTGCTTTTAAAGATGAAATCGTGCCGATCAATATCACAGAAACGTTTGTCCGTGATGGTAAGAAGCAATCAAAATCATATGTGTTCGATACGGATGAAGGTCCGCGGCCAGACACTACAATAGAACGACTAGCTCGACTTCGACCGGTATTTGACGCCAAGGGTTCTGTAACCGCCGGAAACGCTTCTCAGACCAGCGACGGAGCGGCCTTTGTAATGGTCGTTTCCGAACAAATGCTGAAAGAGCTAAATGTTGAACCAATTGCTCAGTTGAAATCTTATGCCGTAGCTGGAGTGCCACCCCGAATTATGGGGATTGGACCAGTGGAGGCAATTCCAAAGGCATTAAAAATGGCGGGTCTAAAACAAAACGACATTGACCTTATTGAATTAAATGAAGCCTTTGCATCGCAATCTCTTGCAGTAATGAGAGAACTTGGCTTAAATCAAGACATTGTAAATGTGAACGGAGGAGCAATCTCTATCGGTCATCCTCTTGGTTGCACCGGTGCGAAACTCAGCGTTCAGATGTTTAATGAGTTGAAAAGGCGGAAAGGTAAATACGGGATGGTAACGATGTGTGTAGGAACTGGTCAAGGAGCGGCTGGTGTTTTTGAGATGATGTAGAAAAACGAGAAAAAAGAGAAAAAAGAGAAAGTATGACAGCAATTAAAGGAGGAGAATTCCTCATAAGACAGACGAGGCCAGAAGAGATTTTCACACCTGAAGAATGGGGTGAGGAGGAAAGAATGATTGCGCAAACATGCCGCGATTTTTTAGCACAAGAAGTTTTGCCTTTGGTGGATAAAATAGATTCCATGGAAGACCTTAATCTTATGCCCAGCCTATTGAAAAAAGCGGGTGAATTGGGGATTCTCTCCATATCAATACCGACCGAATATGGTGGTATGGGAATGGACTTTAAAACATCAATGCTTGCCGCAGAGGCTGTAGGAGGTGGGCATTCGTTTAGTGTTGCCATATCAGCACATACAGGTATAGGCACTCTTCCAATACTGTATTATGGCACCGAAGAACAAAAACAGAAATACATACCCAAGCTTGGCTCAGGTGAATGGTTAGGTTGTTATTGCCTTACGGAGCCCAGCGCTGGATCAGATGCGAATTCGGGTAAAACCAAGGCCACAAAAGATGCCGACGCGTGGAAGATAAATGGCCAAAAAATGTGGATCACGAATGGCGGTTTTGCAGATGTCTTCACCGTCTTTGCTAAAATTGAAGATGACGAAAACCTAAGTGCATTCATCGTGGATAAAGGTGCTGAAGGTCTAACGCTTAACCCAGAAGAAAAGAAGATGGGTATTAAGGGGTCATCAACACGACAGGTGTTTTTTAATGATGTCACCCTTGCAGACAATGCTCAATTAAGTGAGCGTGAAAACGGCTTTAAAATTGCCCTGAACATTTTAAACGTAGGTAGAATTAAACTGGCAGCCGCTACTCTTGGAGCAGCAAAGGATATTGTGAACCTCAGCGTCAAATATGCCAATGAACGAAATCAATTTGGAAGGCCAATTTCAAAGTATGGTGCTATAAAATATAAGATTGGCGAAATGGCCATTCGCACCTACGCCTTGGAAAGTGCCGTTTATCGAATCAGTCAGAACATTCAAGACCGAATAACTGCTCTTGAAACAGGTGGCATGGAAAAAGGCAAGGCTACGTTAAAGGGGATAGAGGAGTACGCCGCAGAATGTGCAATGATGAAAGTCTTTGGTTCTGAAGTTTTAGATTATGTCGCCGATGAAGGTGTCCAAATTCATGGCGGCATGGGATACTCAGCTGAGACCCGAGTGGAGAAAGCCTATCGCGATAGCCGAATCAATCGAATTTTTGAGGGGACAAATGAAATAAATCGAATGCTTACGGTGGATATGCTTCTAAAAAAGGCAATGAAAGGTGAGTTGGATTTACTCGGCGCAGCCAAGACTGTGCAGGATGAACTTTTGGGGATTCCTGACTTTGGAAATGAATCGGAGGAGTTGTTCGCGTCAGAATATAAGTTGATAGAAAACTTCAAGAAGGCCGTGTTAATGGTTGCTGGTGCCGGGGCTCAAAAATTAATGATGGAGATGAGCAAAGAGCAAGAGGTGTTGATGAATATTGCCGACATGGCAATTGATGCTTATGCTGCCGAATCAATTTTGTTGCGGGTTCACAAACGAATTTTGCGCGATGGAGAAGAAGGTCAAGAAGTCTTTAAGGCGATGGCTCAAGTCTTTTTGCATGATGCCGCAGATCGTATTCATAGATCTGCGAAGGAGGCATTGCTCGCGTTTGGTGAAGGGGATGAATTGCGGATGATGCTCATGGGAGCTAAGCGATTTACGAAAACAAGTAACTTGAATATCAAGGACTTAAGAAGATTGGTTGCGGATGCAAATATTGAGGCGAATAAATACGCCTTCGGTTAGGTGAATTGTCTTTTTGAATCCGTTCCTTCGAATTAATAATTAGCCGTTAATGTGGGACGAATGTGCTATTGTCGATGACAACAAATTTGATCGTTTGATCTGCAAACGAATACTAAGTCGTGTTCGAAAGGGTATTAATGTGCTTGAGTTTGAATCGGCAATTCAATGCCTCGAGTTCTTGAGAAAAGATTATAACCCAGCCAAACCGTTGATGATTTTTTTGGATTTGAATATGCCTGAAATGAGTGGTCTTGAGTTTTTAAGCGCCTTCGATCAAGACGCAAGCCAAGCACTTAAAAAAGATTCAGTATCGATACACATCATGAGTTCATCAACGCGCATAAGCGATATCGAAGCCGCCAATAGGTTTTCTTACGTCGAAGGATTCATACAGAAGCCCATGAATGTAGATCAGCTTAAAAAGGTAGTCGGGTAGTTTATCGGCGAACCGTAATCCAAGAGTCCCACTCTCCAGCAGCAACACATTCCATTCGAAGCTTATCGGCCTCAGACCGCTTGGTGAACTTTGGCCCCATTAAAAAGCGTGTAATCCCATCGCTATATCCCTTGATTTCAACCTCACCTACAGATCGAAGGAAGTCATACTTGAATCGTCCTGGATTGCGGTATGCACCAACTTGAACTCGGAAATAGCACCCTGAAGCAATCTCCTCCTCCGTTAGCTCCTCGCGATCTGGTTCTACATCACAAACGCCGGGTAAAAGATCAAGTGGGTCCACCAATGTATCGAGTTGATCTTGTATTCCACCACCTGAGGCATATCCATCGGTGTAAAAATCGAAACGATGCTCTATGCGAAGCACACCTTCTTTCATTGGAGGAACCTTTACATATTCCACTTTTGGAGGGAATCCATCTGCAAGCAGGCTGATTTTATATTTATGGTCAGGTAGAAGCGAATAAACAAATTCCCCCGTTGTACTGTCTGCGATTAACGTGGCAAGAACATCACCGGTCTTGTCATCCATAATTTTGGCAAGGGCAGAGCTTTCAACGTCATCTATATAAACGGTTCCAACGAGTAATACAAGCGCATTGAGTCGTTCAAAAGTTCCAGGCTGAATTCGGTAAATATCATGAAGTTTTTCGCCACTCGCTCTCGCTGATGAGAAGTATCCCCAATCTCCGTCTTTGGTTATATAATAGAAACGATCATCATCCGTAGTGTTGATAGGGTACCCAAGGTTGATGGCTTCTTGCCAATCATTTTTGGTGCTATCAAATTTGATGTAGAACATATCATATCCACCCATCGATCCGTGCGCCTCAGAGGCAAAATAAAGGGAGGAACCATTGCTATAGATGAATGGGGAATCCTCGTTGAATTCAGTATTGATTTTTGGGCCAAGGTTCGTTATGTTTCCATAAGTGCTGTCCTCTTTCATTATTGCCGTATAAAGATCACGACCACCATAACCTCCTGGTTTGTCACTTGAGAAGTAAAGCGTGCGTCCGTCTGGCGCTAAAAAGGCATGACCTTCATAGTGCGGAGTATTGACATTTCCACGTAACTTCTTCGGTCCAGACCAAGCTGTATCGCCTTCGTTGTAGCTAATGTAAATATCCTCCTCGGCCTTGTCTCCGCTAAGGTAGATGTACATGATTTTGTTGTCGTAAGAAACACTCATCGGTGCCTCATGGCGCTGTCCGGTGTTGATTTTTTCGTTTAAGCCTTTGCCTTCACCAAAGTTGAACTGATCATCACCACCTAAATGATCAGCAACAAATACATCCTCATAATAAAGTCCAACGTCTGATTTCTTCGTTTGATCAGTCATCAAGTCTCCTTCGCTATCCGGACCTCGATTCGTATAGTAAAGATGCTTTCCTTCTGGACCAATAACTGGGCTGTACTGCGAATTTTGAGGATTACTAGGAGGCGTTAAGATCTCTAATGTTAGCGCCATTTTACGCTCCATTAGTTCAATGCCGTTCTCACAATTGTTGATCAACTTGAGCGTTTCAATGCGCTCAGCTCCACTAGCCTTCGAATTGCTTAAGTAATCATTATACAGGTTGATTGCCTCCTGAAACCGATAGTCAAAGTGCTTAGAGCGGGCCATGTAGAATGTAGCGCGCGGGAAGTCGCTGCTTCCTTTTAGGTCTTTTAAAATATCATAGGCTTGCTCGCGTCCATTCGACTTAAAAACGTAACAGGCCCCAGTCTTGTACTGAAGGTAAGTCTCATTCGGTTTCGCGTCCCAGAGACTATCGTAGATAGAAAGGGCTCTCAAGTATTCGCCTTGCTCAAATAGCATATCAGCGTCATATAGCCTTTTCTTGGCAGGGCCCGTGACATTATCTTGGGCAACGATAGCGCATGAAATTAGTACGAAGCTCGCGCAAAAAATTGATCTCAGGTTCAGTAGCATGTAGCAAGTCAATTGTTGGTGCTCAAAAATATCAATATTGCGTTGTAATGAAAGCCTCGGATTAGAGGTTTACTAACTTTGTCTTCTTAATGGAATGCGAAGTATTTAGACTTGACAATGGCCTGCGAATCGCGTTTCACGAGGATCGCAGTATTCACACCATACATTGTGGCTTTATGATCAACGCTGGGTCCCGCGATGAGACACAGGATGAACATGGTTTGGCTCACCTTATTGAGCACGGATTATTCAAGGGAACTGAAAAGAGGAAAGCTTTTCATGTGCTCTCGAGATTGGACTCCGTTGGTGGAGAAATAAATGCCTACACCACGAAAGAGGAGACGTGCATCTATGCCTCGGCATTAAAAGAACACTTTTTGCGTGCTGCCGAACTTACCATGGACATCGTTTTTGCGGCAAGCTTTCCTCAAAAAGAGCTAAACAAGGAGGTTGGAGTCATAAAAGATGAAATAAATGGATACAAGGATGCGCCTGATGAGATGCTCATGGACGAGTTTGAGGAAAGATTATTTCCCGGCCATGCCTTAGGAAGAAATATTCTCGGAACCGAAAAGGGTGTTTCCAATTTGCAACGTGATCAACTTTTGAATTTTGTGGAGCGGATGTACTCTACCGATGAAATCGTGTTTGCCTGTGTGGGCAACATCAGTAAGAAGCGATTTCTAACCTTTTGTGAAAACGCATTATCTAAGATTCCAATGCGAAAGCGACTCAATAGCACAAGAGGCCTTCCTTCCACGGATTCATTTGACGTCGAACTGAAAAAAACTGTCCACCAGACGCACACCATCATTGGTGGGACAACTGTTGGGATGAATCACGATGACAGTAAGTCAATGACCCTCTTAAACAATGTCCTTGGAGGACCAGCATTAAATAGCCAGCTTAATCTTAACATCCGAGAGCGGTTCGGATACTGTTACTATATCGAAAGCGGATATACAGCTTACTCAGATATTGGACTATTCCAAGTCTATTTTGGAACCGATCCTCAACACCAGCAAAAGATTTTGAAGTTGGTACGGAAGGAAATGGATAAACTGTCCTCAGGAAAGATGAGCGATCGCGCATTAAATGCCTCTAAAAAACAATTATTGGGTCAGATAGCCCTTGGGCAAGAGCAACGCTCAAGTCTCATGATTTCCATTGCAAAATCCCTTCTTCATTTTAATAAAGTTGACGCTTATTCTCAGCTAGATGAAAAAGTGATGTCCATTACTGCCGAAAGCCTCCGTGAAACGGCCGAATTTGTATTTGCTCCCTCAAATATGAGTCGACTCGCGTATATCCCATGAGGCGCATAAGCGACCTTATCTTGAAGTCTGGTTTCGCCGAATTCTATATGGCGGCCATCGTCTTAATAGTCCTGTTTCCGCCACAATATGTTTTCCTTGATCCAGGGTTGTATCCAAAGTTTGGCCTTTTAGCCCTGCTGAATTCCATATCCTGTTTTTATCTCTTTTGGAAAAACCGAAGCCCGCTTAAATTCAATTTAGTGATGGTTTTCTATGCTCTTTTTCTTTTGATGAACCTGCTAGGATTGATTCATTCTTCATTCCCGCAAATGGCCCTGCTGACTGTCTTTAGGGACGTTCAAGTATTAGTTTCAGCCATTATTGTTGTTCAAATTATTGCTGAGAAGGGAGTTCGTCTCGTGCCCGTCATGTTTACCATTGTTTCTGTGGTACTTGCCTCCTGGGGATTGATTGAGTTGTATGGGGCCTTAGACGAATTTGTGCTAACGCATGATTCAACTTATCTGGTGCAGGCCTCACTTGGTCATCGAAACCTCTACGGACAGTTTTTAGTGCTGGCACTAGTTGGTTCCTTCTTAGGATTGGGACGCAAATTCGGATTCGGAGCATTCGGATTGGTGATGGTGGTTTCGACCGTTATTGTATTGCTTCTTTCCAGAAGTACGTGGCTGGTCGCGGTGGTGTGCTTCAGCCTAATGCTGTGGTTTGAAATTCGGAAGTTCGGAATTGGGATGGTCATAAAACCTAAGATTGGTTGGCTGGTTGGGGCAAGCTTGATTCTGATTTTATTGGTCGTTCTCGTGGATGATATATATACCCTCGAGCATCACTTCCTAACCCTGATCAACTATGATACTGGTACTACAATGGATCGTTTTCTACTTGTGTCACGTAGTCTGAAATTGGGATTTGACAGCCTTATTTTGGGTACAGGAATTGGTGATTGGCCTATTCAGATTATGCGCTTTGATCAGTCAGGAATGTTGACGGAAAATGGCGATGTATATTATCAAAGAGCACATAATGATTTTGCTCAAGTGTTTGCCGAATCTGGCATTCTTGCTGGTGTTTTCTATGCAGTGGTGTTTGTCTTGGGTTTGGGTTCGTCCCTAAAGGCTGCCATGAAAAGGCAGGATCAGATTTCCGTGATTGTTTTTATGCTATGGTGTGGTCTGCTGATTGTTGGGCTTACTAATTTTCCAAAGGAACGACCAGAGTTTGCTGTTTTCTTCGGGATACTTCTCGCTCTTACTCCTAGTCAGATAGATGTTCATTTGCCGAAAAAAGGCGTATTGATGATTTCGATGCTTTTAGCCCTGGTTGGGTTCTCTTTGTTTTCATTAAGAATGAAGTCGGAATTCTTTTTCACTAAGGCGCTGCAAAGTCAGGAATTGGCATCGTGGATCCTCCATAAAGAATATCTAGATCAGGTCAATGACGAGATTTTGCCATTCGATCATATAGGACGTCCAATAGATTGGCATAGAGGATATGGACGCGTCAATGCCGGCGAACCTCATAAGGGAAGGGAGTTGTTTCAGGAGGCGCTGGACTTAAATCCTTTTCACCCTGAAACATTAAACGGGCTTGGTTCAGTTAGGGCTTCCAACGGTGAATTTGAATTGGCTGAAAACTACTTTCTTGAATCCGTGGCGAGGACACCTAGATATCAAGCAGGTCAGATAAACCTGGCCGCTATATATCTGGTCCAAGGAAAGGGAACAAAGGCGTTTGATTCATTTATCTCGGCAGATCCTTACTTGGTGACTGATCGGTATGTCGAAATTGGAACCATATTGGCGCGCGACAGCATAAAGTCTATGCTCCCAAGTTTTTCCGAACGTAAAATGCGGCTAACCACCGAGGCGATTTATAATACCCCATCTTGGTCTTTTGAAGTGATAAGACATGCGGCCATGAACAATAACCCGTTTCATGTTCAATTGCGTATTGAGGCGTTGTATTACTTACTGAAAAACTGCGAAAACACAGAATGCGCAGAGGTCTATAATCTGAAAGAAAAGTATGTTCCCGATCATAAAATAGATCTCGATTTGTAAACTTGCTTATGGAATTTTTACCCGAAGAAATTGATCAATACTGTCAGGATTTCACCGAGAATGAGTCGGAATTGCTGCTAGAATTAAATCGATTTACACATAATAATGTCCTTCAACCAAGAATGCTTGCTGGACATTTGCAGGGGCGTGTTTTGTCCATGCTCAGCCATATGATATCCCCCAAAATAGTTGTTGAGATTGGCACTTACACAGGATACTCTGCTTTATGCTGGGCAGAGGGCTTGAGTAAAGATGGCGCTGTTCATACCATTGAGATCAACGATGAGCTAGAGAATAAGATATTGAGTTTTGTAGATCGTTCGCCGTATAAAAGTCAAATTAAGCTCCATATTGGACGGGCAGCAGATATTTTAAATGATATACATGAAGAAATAGATGTTGTCTATATAGATGCGGATAAGGAAAACTATGCCCATTACTACAATCAGGTCATCGATAGAGTAAAACCCGGAGGGTACATCATTGCAGACAATGTGCTTTGGAGCGGAAAGGTAACGGGTAAGCCGGAGGAAATGGATGTGGAAACACGTGCGCTTTACGATTATTCGGAAATGATTCAATCGGATGAGAGAGTTCAAAATGTGCTCTTTCCAATACGAGATGGTTTAATGATAGCACGAAAAAAATGAACAAAATCGATTTTCGAAGCGATACAGTAACAAAACCTACTGGCCTAATGCGCGAGGCTATGAATAGCGCTCAGCTGGGAGATGACGTGTTTGGGGATGATCCGACCGTTAATCTTTTGGAGTCGAAGGCGGCAGCTCTATTTGGCAAGGAAGCCTCCTTGTTTTGTCCTTCAGGTACCATGACAAATCAAATTGCCATCAACGTGCATACGCGGCCTGGCGATGAAGTAATCTGCGATCAACTGGCACATATCTATAACTACGAAGGAGGCGGAATAGCGTTTAATTCGGGGTGCTCGATGAAACTAATGAGAGGAGATCGTGGACGCTTTAATGCCAAAGATGTATTGGAGGCAATTAATCCAGACGATCCGCACTTCCCAGTTTCAAAGTTGGTCTCTATCGAAAATACCTGCAATAAGGGCGCTGGGGCAATTTGGGATATGACCGAGATTGCTTCCATAAGAAAGGTGTGTCAAGAAAAAGGACTGATGTTTCACCTCGATGGAGCAAGACTATTCAACGCCTTGGTTGAATCAGAATACAATGAAGCGGTTATTGGTTCATCGTTTGACTCGATTTCTATCTGCTTGAGTAAAGGATTGGGCTGCCCAGTTGGCTCACTGTTAATTGGTGATGCGGAATTTATAAAGCGATCACGGCGGATTAGAAAAGTATTTGGCGGAGGAATGCGTCAAGCTGGAATGTTAGCGGCGGCGGGTGTTTATGCCCTTGATCATCACGTGAATCGTTTAAAGGAAGATCATGCAAATGCTCGAAATTTGGGCGAGATTTTAAACCAATGTCCTTGGGTGAAATCAGTCATGCCTTCAGACACAAATATTCTGGTGGTTGATCTTCACGAAGACACAGAACAAGAACGGATATTACGCGAATTGGAATCCTTTGGGATTCTGGCCGTGGGATTTGGGCCAGGTAAGATTAGATTCGTAACTCATTTAGATATTGATGGCAAGGATATTGACTCTTGCGAAAAAACATTTAACCGGATAAAATGACAATTTCAACACTTCACAGAAAAATAGTACTGAGTGCAACAATAGTAGGGACGCTCTTTTTAGCATCATGCGAGGAACTTGGGTTCTTGGCTGAAGAGGTGGGACTAACCGAAGAAGAGGTGATCGGCGGATTGCGCCAGGCCTTAGTTCATGGAACCGATACAGCTGTTACGAATCTCAACATAAGCGATGGGTATTATGGAGACGAATTGGTTAAAATTCTTCTGCCGGAAGAGGCCTTACCGGTTTATGACATCATCGACAGGCTGCCGGGAAATGTCATTGAAGACAACATTCTAGCAATCAACCGAGCCGCTGAAGATGCGGCCACTGAGGCAAGTCCAATTTTTGTAGATGCAATTAAGGAGCTGACCATTACGGATGGATTTGACATCCTTAATGGTGACGACACTGCAGCGACGAGCTACCTGAGAGGAAAGACCTATCAAAAGTTGTTCGATGCATTTAAACCAAAAATTGAGACGTCACTAGCAAAGCCGTTGGTTTTGGGTATTTCGGCCGAATCTATGTATTCCGAGCTCATTGGTCTATACAATACGGCCAGTCTTAATGGACTTCTCTTCGATAAAATTAATTCGAACTCACTTAGTGATCATACCACCAATCGCGCGCTGAAAGGCTTGTTCCTAAAGGTTGGTGCTGAAGAAACCTTGATTCGTGAAGATCCTACACATCGCGTAACCGCTATACTTGAAAAGGTGTTTGCTGAGCAGGATTAACTTGCCTAGTCGAAATCGATTGGTTCGTGACTCGAAGCGTCGGGAAATGCGATTCGGCTGAGAAGAGAAACCGTTGGGGCAATTTGAGTAATGTTAACTGGAGCAATCGACTCGCCATGGTCTACACCAGATCCAAAGAATATGAGTGGTACGTGTGTGTCATAAGAATATGACGTGCCATGGGTTGTCCCTTTTGGCCCATATTGCATCCATCCTGGAAGCAGTTGAATCACTATATCGCCCGAGCGCTGCGGGTTCCAACCATTGATGGCCAATGACGAAAAGTGGCTTTGTGGTAGGGGATGTTGAAGCTGCTTAACGTCCTGAAGATTGGCTACGCCAGGAAAATCCAACACCGCATTTCGGACTACCTCACTTACTTTTTTGAAATCAATTTTATGCTCCATCATCGCCGCTCGATCCAGAAAAATTTGTTGATTCGAGTAGTTCGCAAATAGTTCAGTTTCCGGAAAGTTTTTATTAAGTGCCTCAATTAGGGTTTCATTGAAACCTTCTTTATCAAAGTAATTGGCGGGCATGCCATGGGACGCCGTATAGCTCGGGACATGCGCTGCGGCATGATCGGCGGTTAAGAACAATAGGTAATTGCCTTTGCCAACTCTCAGGTCTAATGCCTCCAGAAGTTGTGCGATTTCCTGATCTAGCTTTATATACGTGTCCTCCACTTCCATGGATTGAGGACCGTACATATGGCCAATCATGTCTGGTGAGGAAAATGAAATGGCAATCATGTCCAGGTGTTCGTCCTGACCTAAATCCTCTTCTGTGATACATTGCTCTGCAAACATCCTAAGAAGTGTGTTTCCGTGCGGCGTCGTGGCGAAACCATAGTATTCCTTCGCTTCTATGACCGGCTTAAGGTCATAGGGGAAAACAGGATCCGTATTTGGGTCAATTGATTTTTCATAATCCGTTAAATCAGCGGTGCTTTCTGTATAAAGTTCAGGAGCCAAGGATAGCGTCCAATTCAATTTAGTTAATTCCTGGGCGTGGTTTTTTGAGTTGAATGAACTAACCCACTTTGGAAGATTATCGAAGTAATACGTGCTCGAAATCATCTTACCCGATTCGTAGTCAAGCCAATATGCTGCATTCGCAGAGTGGCCGGCTGGGAGTATAGCACCGCGATCTTTAATTGAAATGCCAATAGACTTGCCTTTATACAAGTTTGAAACTCGAATGGCGTCACCAAGTGTCGGGGTCAACAATGATTTGGGCGACATCATGCCGTTTTCATTAGCGGTGCCCAAACTCATCACTTCCTTATCTTGAACACAATACCTCGATTCCCCCGTGGCCCGCTCATACCAGTTGTTTGCGATGATGCCATGCACGCTTGGTGTGGTTCCGGTATATATCGATGCATGTCCAGGTCCAGTGTAAGTGGGGATATAATTGAAGTGGGTGTTTCGGCAGAAGTATCCTTCGTTTATCAACCGCTTGAAACCATCATCTTCAAACTTATCCCAGTATCGATAGATGTAGTCTGTTCGCATTTGGTCTACAACAATCCCAACTACAAGTTTTGGGCTGTCTTGAGCGGAAACTAGGAGTGGAAATAATATGAGGGCAAATAAGAATTTCTTCATTTCAGTTGTTTTGAGACTAGAAAAAGTATAGACAAACATAGGCCTAGGCTTATGGCAATATTAAGCAGAGCCCAAGGTGTTTGGTTGTTTTTTATAAGCATAAAGGTTTCATTACTGAATGTGGAAAATGTGCTAAAACCACCGCAGAAACCAACGACCAGAAAGTAGAAAAGCCAGGAGCTTTGGTCAAGTTCAAGTTTGAATATTAACCAGCCAAGCACCAAAGTGCTGAGTCCGTTTGAAACGAGTGTTGCCCACGGTAGAGTGGAGGCGCTCGCATTTTGAATCAAACTACTGATTCCAAAACGAAGAATGCTGCCGATGCCACCGCCAACAAAGACTGCCAGTAGATTTGTCATTTATACTCCAAGGTTAATAGTCGTTTTAATGTAGCCACAACCAACATTGCGATGGCCGCTCCGAGGATGATGCCGCCGACCACATCTCCGAGATAGTGTTTGCCTAAATACACTCTTGAATAGGCGTTTAATAAGGCAAATGTGAGCATCACTGTCGAAACCCAATTCTTCTTCAATATGAGCCCGATTAGGACAGCCAAGCCCATAGTGTTTGCCGCATGAGAAGAGACGAACCCAAACTTCCCACCACAGCCATGCGTTAAATGCAGACTTCCTTGAATGAGTAAATTATGACATGGACGATAACGCCCGATTGAATTTTTCATGAATACGGAAACCTGATCTGTGAGCACAATTGTGATCACCACCGCACCAAGAACGAATAGAAAGGATTTAAGACTGAGAGAACGAAAGAGGAGGAATACCAAAAGCAGATAGAGCGGAATCCAAGTGAGGCGACCGCTGATTGCTTGCATTACCACATCTAAGCCACCGCTATGAAGACTGTTGATTACAAGAGTAAGAGCATGATCAATTTGTTCAATAAACTCAATCATGCTTGAATCTTAATCGACGGCAACAGCAGTCTTCGCAAGAACCGCGGCCTTCACCAAATGTGTAAATAGTGGATGTGGATTGGCCACAGTGCTCTTGTATTCTGGGTGGAACTGAACTCCAATAAAGAACGGGTGTTCTGGTAATTCAACAATTTCTACCAGTCCTGTGCTAGGGTTGATACCGGAAGTTTTCAGTCCTGCCTTTTCCAACTGACTCTTGTAGTCATTGTTGAATTCGAAACGGTGACGATGACGCTCGCTAATTTCAGTACGACCATAAATTCGATGAGCAAGGGTGCCTTCCTCCAACTTACACGTGTATGCTCCAAGTCGCATTGTGCCGCCCATGTCAATCACAGACTTCTGCTCTTCCATCAAACTAATAACAGGATGATTCGTTTCAATATCCATTTCAACGGAGTTCGCACCTTCTAGTCCTACCATGTTTCGTGCGTATTCAATGACGGAACACTGCATGCCAAGACAAATACCTAAGAATGGAAGGTCATTAGAGCGTGCATACTTAATCGCGGCAATTTTTCCATCTAATCCACGCTTGCCAAATCCTGGAGCTACTATTAATCCCTGAAGTTCTCCTAGAGTTTCTTGTACGTTCTCATCATTTAATTCCTCAGAATGAATCGACACCACTTTTACTTTTGCTGCATTTGATACGCCTGCATGAACCAACGCCTCGAGGATAGATTTGTAAGCATCCTGAAGTTCTACATACTTTCCGATGAGGCCAATCTTAACTGTTGTCTTGGGGTTCTTGAAACCAGTCAAAAACTGCTTCCACATATCCAGCGATGGCTCTTCTCTGTGAGGAAGTTCCAACTTGTTTAAGACGACTTTGTCCAACTCTTGTTGTTGCATAAGAATCGGAACATCATATATCGTGCTTGCATCGATTGACTCAATGACCGCATTGTCTTGGATGTTACAAAAGAGCGCAATTTTCTTTTTCTGATCCTCGCCTAGCGCATGCTCTGTTCTGCAGACCAATATATCTGGTTGAATACCCTGAGATTGCAATGTTTTGACAGAATGTTGTGTAGGTTTTGTCTTGAGCTCACCCGCCGCCTTTAGGTATGGTACCAATGTCAAGTGAATTACCATGACATTATTTGTTCCTTGTTCGTATCGGAACTGTCTCACCGCCTCAATATATGGAAGCGATTCAATGTCACCCACAGTGCCGCCTAGTTCGGTAATCACGATCTCATAGATTCCTTTGTTTCCGAGCTTAGAAACACAGTTTTTAATTTCATCTGTGATGTGCGGAATTATTTGAACCGTTTTTCCGAGATAATCTCCACGACGCTCTTTTTCAATTACAGTTTGATAAATACGACCGGTGGTCACATTATTGGCCTGTGACGTGGGGACGTTTAAAAATCGTTCGTAATGTCCAAGGTCTAAATCGGTCTCAGCACCGTCATCGGTAACATAGCATTCACCATGTTCGTATGGGTTTAGAGTCCCTGGGTCTACATTAATGTAGGGGTCAAGTTTTTGGATTGTTACAGAGTAACCTCTGGCTTGAAGTAGCTTGGCGAGAGATGCAGAAATGATCCCTTTACCTAAAGAAGAAGTGACTCCTCCTGTGACGAAAATATACTTTGTTGACACCCGTTATCAGTTGTTTAGATACGGGAATCAAAAGTAGAAACAAAGACGTCTTGGGCGAAGGAAACTGGGGAAATTATTCACCAATTAATAACAATAAGCTAGAAACTGATTTTCACACCTGCGGATGGCATGAGAGGCAGTTGATTCACACGCTCAAAGTTCACACGGTCAAAATAGAATATGTTCGCTCGATTGTATGCGTTTGTAACGCCAACATTCGCCTCAAGAATCGAATTCAAACTCAGTACGAACTCACGCTTCAAGGTTAGATCGAGACGATGATAGTATGGAAGTCTACCTCCATTTAAGTCATCGTAGATAATCCCGATACCTCCATTTGAATTGATCAAATTGGTGCCTGTGCCATTGGAGAAATCATATTGCTCGTAGAATCCAAGTGTTTGGGTGAAGGGAAATCCAGATCCCATATTCCACCTAGCGTTAAACTCCCATAGTCGGGTTTTGCCAAATTCGTAAGAACCTACAAAGTTTACATTGTGTCGTCGATCAAACACTGGTGAATAAGCTTGAATTCCGTCCCATCGATTTACCTTGCCAATGGAATAAACTGCATAGAGATTGATGTTCTTCAGGTCATATTTCAAAACAAGGTCGACGCCAAATGCATCGCCAGTTTCAATAATGAAATCCTTTTTGAGTTCATCGGGCTGGTCGTCATTACCATCTTCGTCAAAGATCTTGTTGCGGTTCACATTTGTAACCTGAGTGAACACCTTATAGTAACCTTCTACGTTCAAATTAATCTTTCGAGTGATGTCAATTTCCGTTCCCAGTATGAAGTGGTTTGCTTTCTGAAGGGCGTGGGTAATGTCTCGCTGCGATCCGTCTTCCAAGTTGAGCTGTTCTTGAAGATTGTCTGGCCCCGCCAAGTAACCGTTGAATAGGTTCACCACATCACGATCGCTGTTCGCCGCAATGAGGTTTTGGCTATAAACTCCAGCTGCCCCTTTCAATCGAATGTTGTCTGTTACATTCATCTTGATTCCCAGTCTTGGTTCTGGAGAAAGCGTGCTTAAGGATGCATAATAGTGAAGCCGCATACTTGGGTCTAGAATCAGTTTCCCTAGTTTCTTTTTATAGCGAATGTAAAAGGCCAGTTCAGTAGTGCTTTGTTGCTGCTCAATGACACGATTAACCTCATTGGTGAATTTGTAGTCGGTCGAAAATCCAATCACTTCCAGGCCGTATTTAACGTCATCCTCGCCTAAGAAATAGGTAAAGTTAAGTCCGCCATTAAATCCGTTTATTGAACTTCTACGGTCGGCGTTTACACCATTTTCAAGGAGGTTGATATTATAGGCTGAATAGGCGAAGTTTCCATCAATTAATACGGGGCTTCCCCCTGGGATTAATATGAAATTACCTCCGACACCAGCATTGTTCCAGTTTAAATCGGAGATGGCCTTATACTTAACACGATCATCGAAATACAATCCAAAAATGTTGGCCTTACTGCCATTTTCGCCGTTGAACGTGATCTTCCCGTACAGGTCAGTGTATTGAAACGGTAAGCCCTCTTCGTCTATGTAACTATAAACAAGCTTCGAACTTTGATTTAAGTAGCTATGCTTGGCCGAAGCAATATATGAGATGCCGCTACCTCCAATAGTTTTTGGCTTTACGATTGGCCCTTCAATATTGAATTTAGCGCCAAACGTTGTAAGCGATGCGTTTCCATGAAATTCATTGTGATTCCCATCGATGGTGGTGATATCCATAATGGACGATATTCGACCACCGTAGTTTGCCCCAAACCCACCAGTGTATACGTCGGCATTTCGAATAATATCGGTATCAAATACAGAAAACAATCCAATGGAGTGGAAGGGGTTGTAAACGATCATTCCGTCTAACAACACCTTGTTTTGAACTGGAGATCCTCCGCGGATATACAATTGACCTCCCTGGTCTCCGGTAAAAATAACCCCCGGAAGTACTTGCATGTATTGCGCTATATCAGCTTCGCCACCAATACTTGGCAGTTTTTCAATTTCTTTTGGAGTTATCTTTTGCACAGACATTTTCACCTCACTCTGTGCCTCAATTTTTTCTGCTGAAATCTCAACAACACCAAGCTCTTCGACCTTGGATTCAATGAAAAGCTTTTGATTGAGTATTTGTCCCTTTCCTAAGCTGATTTTCTCGTCACCTCCACCATAGCCTAAGGCCGATACACTAATTGTGTATTCTCCAGGTGGAATCTTGGTAATGGAATAGTATCCGTTGACATCTGTAGATGCTCCGATCTGTGTCCCCTTTAGGAAAACGTTTGTGAAAATAACCGGCTCGCCAGATGTTTTGTCATAAACGAAACCCCGAATGGTTCCAGATTGACCTAGCGCAATAAGCTGAAAAACTGAGAACGAAATGAATAGTAGCCAACGCATAGATTGTCCTGAGGAATTAGCGCCCAAAAATAGCATTACAGACCACGCGTAAAACAGAACTTAGTTAAGTGTGAGTATCAGATATTAGACGGCAGCATTCCTACTTAAATGGTTTATTGTATGACGCCACCGCGATTAAATACCTTTAGGTAATATGGGTTGTTTAAATCACTAATTATCACTCCCTTCGAGCTACTTGCATGCACGAATTTTCCGTTATCCAGATATATGCCGACATGGGAGTTTTTCTTCGAATTGATGCTGAAAAAGACAAGGTTGCCTTCAGCCAGCTTACTCTTCGAAACGTTTTTGGTTGCGTTTTTTAAGTCTGCGGTTGTTCGCGGAACTGATTTGGAGTAAACTTCACGGTAGAGGGATTGTACAAATCCAGAACAATCCACGCCGGAAGTTGAGGTTCCTCCAAATTGATATGGTGTGCTATACCATGCATCAATGAATCGGTATAATTTCATATTGACAATGGCTGATGGCTTGACTCCTACCAATGCAGCGTATTTATCCTTAATTCGCTGATCCTTATTCACCACCTCCTTTGTGTTGGTTTCCTTTTCTGAAGCCCGGCGACTCGATTTACATCCGGATAGTTCTATACCAACGAACGAGGCAATAAGTAAGAATATGATGGTTTTTTTCACATATGCATACTACGCATAGCACAGCTTCGCAGCAATACAAGGGGTGGGAAATTATGAACGTATGTCGTCTGATAGCCCCTATCGCACAAGAATAATTGTCTCGCTTTTGGCGGATTTCCCGTCGGTCAATTGGAGGTGGTATTGTCCACTGGGCAGGGATTCAAGACTGATTTGATTTAGTCCGTTCAAGCTTCCGCTTTTCACTAAAACGCCACTGGAAGATACGATGCGATATGTGTGATTATTGAATTTACCCTTGATGTATACAAATTCTGAAGTGGGATTAGGGAAGACGCTTATCCCATTGCCCTTTATCGATTGTATGCCAGTAAAGTTTGACATTTCGACCAATTTACCTGAGGTGTTTCCGTGTACCCAAATCCCTGCGTTATTGGTAGAATCAGAAATGAGCGTGTCTGAAAGTCCAGAGATTACCCACGTTTTTGATGTTCCACCAAGATCCGAAAGGTCTACCGAGTAAGCCTTGATCAATGCATTGGTGACAGCATTTCGAAGTTCAATTTGGTAAATGGAAGAAGGAAGAGGATTATAGCCACTGGATGTTCCATAATCTAAGGACTGGAAGATATAATCATCAATTATGGAAGTTTCCTTAATGTCGATTTGAAGCAGATCCGGGCAACCGTTAATTGCGACGATATCTGTGATTGAACTGGTGGCTGCTTGTAATTTGGATTCAAAAAAAAGAGTCGATAGTGGCTTGAAACTTGGCAAGGAAGAATCATCCATTCCCTGAATGACTAGGATGTAACTCTCATCAAAAGTCAGTGAGACGGTCTTGGAAATTAATGTGTCTTGAACACCTGTGGCACTGCCTCGTGCAATGCCAATTTCCGTTTCAATTCCAGATGGTATTTCTAAATAGGAAGTGCCAGATCGAAAATTTAGATTGTCTGTTATGAGATTTTCTTGTGAGTAAATATCGATTGCGGACAATCCAGGATCGATTGAGTTATGGATGACTTGAATGCTAGCCGTGGCTATCGAAAATGATTCAAATGGTCCACCTTGGTTCGGGACAAGCTCCATTCTTATCGGAGCTCCATTGTTGTTAGACGATGGAGAGTCGAAACCCGTAAACGCAATGGTGAATGCGCTGTCTCTTAATCCGAACGCAGCAAGGCTCATTTTAAATTCTCGCAGAACCGATGATGCGGAATCTTGAAGTTGAATCAAATAGTTTAACCCTTCTAACGAAGTATAGGCTGAATGATGGCCGTGGTCTAGCCCCAAGATTATTAGATCATTAACCACGGATGATTCAAAAAGCGTCATCGCGCCCATGTCTGTGATTCCATTGAAAAAGGCCACGTCTGAATTGTCTACTGTGCCAGATGCAACCCTCGAGTTTAGATGCATATCAATGTCCAACGGAACACTTGGGTTATAACCCCCAGAAACGTTTCCATGCAAAAATATTTGATGCCTCGAATTTTCAATAAGCATCACAGTGTCTCTAAAAAACGCCCCAGTTGTGTCAATGGAGTTTGACGGGGTAATACTTAAAACAGATCCAAGGCTGTTAAATGATACCGATCGATAATTTGTAGAATGCCTGTAGTCAATATCATTGGCAATGCGAACGCTGTCTAACCAAACATCGACTGAACTCAATGCCGTATCGCCCGAGCAATGGGCAATTTGCAAAAGCGTTTGTGCCTTCGTGTTTAGGATAAAAAACAATGTGCAAATGATAATTACTCCAAGGCGCTTCATGTTTAGCGAATATAGTAACAAGGCATAACCGAGGATCGTCCAAAACCAAGCTTTTATTTATCTGAATTTGTCTCAATCCGAATTTGTTACTTTGGTTGACACAGACAGCGCATGGCATTTCATAAATACATACTGGCGATCGCTCTTTTTCTTGGATCAACACTGTTGATGCTAGGACAAGATCAACCAAAAATTGATAGCCTGTTTCAGGTATTGAGGACCTCAAAGCAGGATACCAATAAGGTGCTTTTGTTATATGACCTAAGCCGTGAATTCTTTAACAGCGACATCGTGGGTTCAGAGAAGTATTCGAATCGAGCGTTGTTTCTGTCACAGAAGCTGGGTTATAAGCGGGGAATCGCCTTATCCTACAATAACTTGGGGATCATTAATTATTACAAAGCTATCTACGGCGTAGCGCTGAGTTACCACGAACGTTCGCTTGAGCTTATGACAGAAATTGGCGATCGAAAAGGAATGGCCGGATCCCATAATAATAAAGGGGCAGTGTATACTCAGCAGGGTGAGTACTCCATGGCTATCGAAGAGTATTTGAATTCCCTCCGAATAATGGAGGACCTTGAGAACGAAACCGGCAAAGGAAAAGCGTTTAACAACATCGGTCTGGTTTATTACTTACAAGGAAACTATCCTGAATCGAAAGCATATTACAAGAAGGCACTCGAAATTTTCAGAAAACGGGGTGATCAGGCACGTATTTCTGATATTCTCAATAACATGGGGATTATCGCTTACGAAGAAGGAGAATATCAAAATTCCTTGGACTTTCATATGAGTTCACTTGATACGAGAAAAACTGTGGGTAACCATAGAGGCGAAGCAACTTCTTACACGAATATTGGTGATGTGTACGCCGCCACCGAGGCATTTGAAAAGGCTTTGGAATATCAAAAGAAGGCGCTTGAAATTCAGGAGGAACTTGGCGATAAAAAAGGAATGCTTAGCTCCATGAAAGGAATTGGGACGGTTCATTCTTTAACCGGAAATAGCGAGGAAGCGCTGAAGTATATGGAGGATGTGTTGGAGTTATCCTCAGAAATTGGAGCCAAACGAGAATTGCGCGACGCCTATAATGACATTAGCAACATATATACAGATATGGGTGACTATAAAAGCGCCCTAGAATATAAAGCAAGCTACTCTCAGATGAAAGATTCTGTGTTTTCAGAACAGACGGTAGAATTAGCTTCTAGCATCGAGACGAAGTTTGAAAATGAAAAGAAAGCTAAGGAAATTGAGATTCTTAAGAAGGAGAATGAAATTCAAGTGCTCGAATTGGGGAGGAATCGGATACTGATTATCTCAGCCATAATTGGTTTGGTGCTTGCGTTGATTTCGATCTTCATTTTCGCAAGAATTAATCGAGAGAAAAGGAAGGCCATGCAACTACTTCAATTGCAAAATGAAAACATCATAAAGCAAAAGGAAGAGAAAGAGGTCCTTTTAAAGGAAATTCATCACAGGGTGAAAAACAACTTGCAGGTCATCAATAGTTTAATTCGTCTCCAATGCGCATATACCGAAGACAAAGAAGCACTTGACCTGTTTGATGAATGTCAAAACCGTATTATTTCAATGGCACTCATCCATGAGAAAATGTACGAGGCGCATGATTTGAGCAACATTAATATTGAAGAATACATAACCCAATTAGCCGGCAATTTACTTCGAAGCTACAGGCTTAATCAGCATGTTGAATTAATTATCAATGTTGAAATTGAGCATCTAAGTTTAGACTCTATGATCCCCTTGGGGCTATTACTGAATGAATTGATTTCTAACTCTTTGAAGCACGCGTTCGAAGGCCGTGAGTCTGGCGAGATCACAGTGAATTTAAAGAAAACCGAATCAAACATGTTTGAGTTATTCATAGGAGATGACGGTATCGGACTTCCAGCGGACTTCACCTTTAATAGCGCACAAACACTGGGAATGGAATTGGTTGTTACACTTACAGAACAGTTGGATGGTACAATTGAACGGGTCGACAAGAAAGGCAGTTACTTCAACATTGTTTTTAAAGGCTTAGAACAACAACGGACTGATATTCGTGAGGCGATGCGTACTGAGAAATCGGTAGTCGCTGCCTAGAGGGATATTATCCCTTCTATTTTAGCTGCTTCCCTATAGCGTTCGATCACTTTATCTGGGTTAAGCATTAACTCCCGTGCCGATACACTGATGTATTTACCTGTCCTACTCTGGTTTAGACTCACTTGAGCTGCCTCACCAAAAAGCGCTTGGGCCTGTGCCAGTTTTTGGTTGTCGTTTGGGATAATGAACTTAAATAGATAAACCATTGGCCATTCGCTTTGCTCGTTTAGGGATTTCAATAACCCCTCATAAGGATCGCTCATGCCGCTATTCGTCTACGATTAATTTGAACCCAACGCCGTGGACATTCATGATCTTGACACGTTCGTCAAGTTTTAGGTACTTGCGCAGCTTAGTAATAAACACATCCATAGATCTGCCTAAAAAATAATCATCGCTTCCCCAAACCACTGTTAGTGCCATTTCTCTTGTTAGCACTTGATCTTTGTGAAGGCAAAGCATGCGCAACAGTTCGGCTTCCTTTTTAGTCAAGGATTTTTCGCCTTGTTCATGAGATAAAGTCAGGTTCGGGTAATCAAAGTTGAAATCGCCAAGCGTAAATTGATCACGCTTTATTATTGGCTCACCGTCTTTTGGGTTGGCGCGCTTCAGGATTGCCTTGAGTCGAAGATTCAACTCATCAAAACTGAATGGCTTCGTCATATAGTCATCCGCACCAAGCTTAAATCCTTTGATTTTGTCTTCTGTGAGGCTCTTCGCGGTGAGGAAGAGAATTGGGACATCAGAATTGATTTTGCGAATGTCCTCTGCAAGTGTAAAGCCATCCTTTTTTGGCAGCATGACATCTAGTATACACAAGTCGTAGCCGGCATTGTAGAACTTTTGAAATCCAGCATATCCATCCTTCTCTAAATCTACGCTGTAACCCTCATTTCTAAGATGATCTTGAATGACGAATCCGAGATTCATATCGTCCTCGACTAGAAGTACTTTGGTTCTGTCCTTTTTCATAGTGATTTCATTAATCAAATTCTGTACCGTAAGGGATGCGCACTTCGAATCGTGCACCGGTTCCAGAACCGTTGGTGATTTTTACCGAACCCCGGTGGGCGCGGGTTATGGATTTAACATAGTGTAGACCAATTCCAAACCCTTTTACATCGTGCACGTTTCCAGTGGGAATTCGGAAAAATTTCTCAAATACCATTTTTCGATACTCCTTTGGGATCCCCTTACCATTGTCTTCAACAGCAATGGTTACTCCAGTTTTGTCAGAGCTTGTTTCTATCAGAATCTTTGGGGCGTCTCCCGAATACTTAGCGGCGTTGTCTAAGAGATTGTAAATGATGTTTGTGATATGCATTTCATCCCCAAAAATGGTCGACATCTCTGCAGAAAGTCTGGTTTCAATACTTAGGGCAACATCCCGAAAATTGAGTTCAATGGATGGAACGGCAACTTCTATCAATTCATGTATGTCACAATCCTTTTTTGAAAGTTGAATTTCTTCGGTCTCTAATCTTGCCATTTGTAACACGCGCTCTACCTGAGTTTGTAATCGCTGATTCTCACTTTTAATAATTTGAGCATAGTTTTTAATACGCTCTGGATTGAGTGCTACATCCTTTTGCAATAGAACCTCACTCGATAGGCCAATAGTTGAAATTGGGGTCTTGAGTTCGTGGGTCATGTTATTGATGAAGTCTGTTTTGATTTCAGATAGACGCTTTTGTTTCAGGATAATGTTGATGACGTAGACAAAAAATCCTAATACGCACAAAAGAATAGTGCTGGATGCAATCCAAAATTTCATTTCGCCCAATACTTCGAAGTGCAAGGTTGGAAAGAAGACGCTAAAATAATGGCCGTCATCATCCCATTGCACGCTCGGTGCCTGGCTAACCTGACTTTCCAAGTCCTCCTCGTTTGAGACGATTTTAGTGAAAACCACAGAGTCGTTGAAACAATTATATATGCTATACTGAAAGTCGTGGTTGATCTCCCGATTTAGAAACTCTGTGCGCAGCATGTTTTCTAAGTAGAAGGGTTGCAGCTCTTCGTTTATTTGAACCCGATAAAAGTTTTGTGAGACCAGTTTTACCGGGTCGATAAGGAACGTGGAGTCTCCACTATGCAATTGAATGCTCTGAACAACATCGATCAGTGCTAACTCAATTTCGTGCTTTTTTTGCTGATCGGCAATTTGATAAGCGCGTTTTACCCATACTATTTGGGTGCTCACCAATCCAATGAAAATGGCTGCAGCAAGAAAGATAATGATACGGATAGTTGACCTCGACATTCTAATACAAACTTAAATCAGTTGGAATGTGGGATTCCATCTGTTAACGGAGTTTTAACGACACATCAAATTAATCCTTCCAATTCTTTCCAAAATCTTTGGACTGGAAAGCCAACCACATTATAGAAATCGCCCTGAATGTGCTTGATTCCAATGTAACCAATGAACTCCTGAATTCCGTACGCTCCCGCTTTATCCAACGGGCTGTATTTATCTACGTATCGGGTGATTTCTAATTCCGAAAGTGGGTGAAATGTGACAGAAGTAGTTTCATTAAAAGCGTGCTTTTTTCCGTTTACCACAATACAAACACCGGTATGCACTCTATGGGTTGATCCACTTAACTCGCGCAGCATCCGTTTCGCATGATCAAGATCTTTAGGCTTACCAAGTATGTGATCATTAATCCAAACAATCGTGTCTGCGGTAATTAGCACCTCATTCCCTTGTAGCCTAGATAAATGTGGGACACTCTTTTTTTCTGCAATGAACGGCGCGATTTCCGTTTCCGTTAGCGAGCTTGGATAGCTTTCATCCACCTCCAATACCCGCACTTCGTGTGTGAGATCGAGCGAACTGAATATCGATCTTCTTCTTGGCGATTGACTTGCCAATACAAAGGTGTATCCTGCCGCACGTTCAATTAATTCCATTATTGAAAATAGTATAGAATTGAGGACTGGATGGCGTACAGACCAAATAAGACGAATACAACCGTGACACCATTTAGTATGACTGACTTGGCAAATTGTTTCTTTGTCTTTGCTTTGAATATTAAATAGAACTGGACAAGAATCAAGGCAAACACCATCCAAAAGGCCGCCTGCACCATCATTCCATGATCAGCAAGAATTGATTGATGTATCCATAATAAGTAGAAGATAACCCCTGCATACAATCCAATAATTATGGATTTTGTTTTGCGAATTCCGAGTTCAATTGGAATCGTTTTACCGCCAAATACTTTGTCACCCTTCATGTCTACCACATCCTTAGAGACTTCTCTTGCCAGGGCCATCAATCCTAATAGCACTGCAAAGCCCATGGTCCAAAAAGCGGGAATGTTAAATATGGAATAACCGAGTTCTTCAACTATTTCAGGATTGGCTGCGTTTTGAAGTGGGATTTCAAAAAGGCCCACAATCATTGGAATACTAGCGGCAAGGATGGCAATGAGTAGATTGCCAATGACGAGTTGATGTTTAAAGGTCGTTGAGTAAAACCAAAGTGAGAAGACCGCGAAAATGAACAAGGCACTCATTTTCCACATACCAAGGGCGTAACTCAAATAACACGCAAGCAAAAAACCACTGCCCGTCAATGCGATATGCAAGGCCATGGCCATGCGGCGTTTGATTATTCGGTCGAGTAATACAGATTTCGGTTTGTTTATTCGATCGACCTTGGTGTCGAAATAATCGTTAATGGTGTATCCACCTGCAGCGATAAGTACAGAGGCTAAAACCAAATAGGCAAATGCCTGATCGCTCATTTGCAGACTATACCCATTTATAGTGAGCATAGGTTCGATCAGAAAGTGTCGAGTGGCGTATTGAATTAAGGCAATAAGCACCAATACATGAATACGGACGAGTCTAAGGTATGCGAATATTACCATGCGAAATCTGCGTAGTTTGATGGGTTGTTTTCTTGATCGTACCAGTTTCCTTGGGCTCGCATAATAAGCTCTATAATGTCACGGACACAGCCTTCGCCGCCATTTTTTTTACTAATAAAATCGCTGACTTTTTTCACTTCGGAACTCGCATCATTTGGGCAAGCAGCAACGCCCACATGCTGCATTGCACATAGGTCAGGAATGTCGTCGCCCATGTACATGATTTCCTCAAACTCTAAGTGATGTGAGAACTTAAAATCAGTGATAGACTCCTCTTTGTCCGAAGACTTTAAATAAATGTCTGTTATACCCAGTCCCATCAGCCGTTCCTTGATGGGAATGCTGTTTCCACCTGTGATTACCCCAAGTTGATATCCTTGTTTTACCGCGAGTTGAAGGGCATAGGCATCCTTAGAATGAGTATATCGAATTTGTTCGCCGTTTGGCATTACCAAAACTCTTCCATCTGTCAGGACGCCGTCAACGTCAAATACTAGGGCCTTTATTTTACCAAATTGGTCGAGGTAGCTCATGAATGTAAAGCTTGAATGCTAGTTGATAAATGCCGGTAGACTTCTTGAAGATCCTTTGAAGATTCAAGGTAGTTGAGGTGGTCATCGATTACATCGTTATCGCCACGCACCGCAGGCCCTGTTTGGGCTTCTTCGGGGCCGATGTCGAATGCTTTCCGCATTGTTTCAAAAACAAGCGGTTTGATCAAATCTAGCGGCAAATCCTTGCTTGTGATTTCCTTATCAATTAGATGCAAAAGATGATTGGTGAAATTTGAGCCAACTACTCCCGCAATATGAATTTGCTTGCGCTGTGAACTATTCAAAGGCATTGGCTTTGCACCTAAAGTTGAGCCAATGGTATAAAGCACTTTGTCAAGCGCGCTATCGCGTGTCTCAATGAAGATTGGCACATCATGCCATTGCGCATCGTAAGACTTTTTAAATGTTTGAAAAGGGTAGAAGACTCCTATGTTTTTCGCAGAGGCGCTGCCAATTGGAATGCTGCCTGAGGTGTGCACACTCCACAATGTTCGATCTCTTAACTCGTCTAATACATCTGAAACTTGATGGTCTCTAACGCAGACAAAGACCAATTCCTCCTTTGTGAAATCGTGATAGTCTGAGCAAAGTTGGGTGTTAATGGATTCTGCAAAATTCTGATTTTCTTCATTCGATTCAGCCATGATTCGAGCAATATGAAGCCCTTTTTCGCTGAGCTTTTTTGCTAAGTTCCATCCTAAATTGCCGAGGCCGATCATTGATATGGATGGAAGGGTGCTCAATTTCTTCGAATTCGTTGAATCACTGAAAAGAATGTGCCGAGGCCCATGATTAAACAGCCAAGCCAAAGAATATTTATACCTGGAAAGACAATGGCTTTCATAACAATAAAGTCATTGAACTTTGGCTGGTCCTCTACAACTCGAAATTTGAAATTTTCCTTTTCGGGGTCAATACCTTCAAAGCCAATCTTGATCCCGAGTTCTGACAAACTATCAGGGACGGTCATAGAGTATTGGCGATCCTTTAAGACAAACAGGGGTTCCAAGTGATGTGCTTTTGTGTCCACGTCAAATAGGGTGAAGTGGGCGCCAATGGCTAAATCATTCTCGGATAAACCCTTGAAGGAAGATTGTGGATTTCGATCCAAACTATCGAACACCATAAAACTGGTTCGAGTAAAAATGGTATCTCCTATTACAATCGAATGCTCCTCTGAAGTCGGTTTTGCATCCTTATCCTCTAATTCTGCGTATGAAATATGTGTGTAGATATCCTTATGGGCATAGTGTTTTGTATAAGGCTCGGCCACGTTGCCCATCCTCGGATTCAATTGCAGAAATGGGTAAAGTGAGAAGTCTAACTCCAACACTCCCTTTTCGTTCATTGTCATATAATCCACTTGGTAGTGAATGAAATTGTCCTCTGATCTTTTGCCACGATATGCAACGAGGAAATCGCCCATAATCAGGGTGTCATCGAGCATCAACAAAATGTTTTCATTGTTGTCAAAATCATCGCCTAGGACACTGATGTCATAAAGACTGCTATTTGAGGATATCACCGTGCTTTGACTCGTGCTCACCAGTATTCCAAGCAAGAGCAAGCCGAATCCGAAATGCGCAATGCTTGGACCTGCTCCTTTGATTTTACCCTTAAGAATTCGCGCCCAATAATCCAGGTTTGCGAATGCTGCGAGCGAAGTGGATAGCAGCATTACCACGTAAATCGGATTGTAGATTGACATGCTGTATGACATGGTCACGGTAACAATTACAGAGAGTCCAAGACTAATGGAAAGCCTTTTCCAAAAACGAGGCATGTCCGTTTTAGTGTAACTCAGAAACTGTCCGATAGCAACGAGAAAGCTTACAATAATGGCAAAGGGTGTCAGCCATTGATTGTAGTAATCGATGCGTTCACCTGATGTAGCGAGGTTCGTTCCAAAGATTTGGTTGATCACTGGAAAAGACGTGCTAAAGCTTATTATGAAGGCCGACATTAAAAGGACCAGCGCTGAAACGAACATCCAAAACTCTCTAGAAGTGGAAGATTCTTCTCTGTCCTGTTTTGGGAACTTCTTGAAATTTTTAACGATTAGAAAAATGGATAGGCCGATGAAGAAGAGTAAGGATATCGCCAGCTGAGCCGTCATGCCCAGATCGGTAAACGAGTGCACACTAGTCTCCCCGAGTACGCCACTCTTTGTGAGAAAGGAAGCATATTGAACAAGGCAAAACGTGATGGTCACCATTAGGAATAACGAGAATACAGATACCCCCTTTTTTCGTTGAATGAGCATTAAATGTCCAGCGCCTACCATAGTTAACCAAGGCACTAAGGATGCGTTTTCAACTGGGTCCCATGCCCAGAACCCACCAAAACTGAGGGATTCATACGCCCAAGCACCTCCCATTAAGACACCTATTCCAAGAACGCCAATGCCGAAGAAGGTCCAAGGCAATGCGGGACGGACCCATTCAATAAACTTTCCACGCAGCAACCCTGCAATGGCGTATGCAAAAGGAACAATAGCCGTTGCGTATCCAAATAGCACAAAGGGAGGATGAATAACCATCCAATAATTTTGGAGAAGCGGGTTTAACCCTCTTCCATCAATTACCTCCGTATAATCTGGATTATTGAATAACGGCAATCCCAAGAAATCCGGATGCTCACGCAGTAGCATGATAAATGGATTGCTTCCAAATTTGTAATCAAATACATAAACCCCAAGGAGCATAGTGAGCATGAAAAACTGCACCGCACTAATCACAGACATTACAGGGGCTTCCCACGACTTCACCGATTTAAATAAAATCAGACCGAGTATCACATGCCAGAACGTCCAGATCATGAAGCTGCCTTCAATTCCCTCCCAGAAGCATGAGAAAATGTACTTCATGGGCATTTCCGTATTGCTATGCTGCCACACATAGTGATACTCGAAATACTGATTGAATATCATTGCGAAGAGCGTTGCGACCATACCAATAACTGAGATGGAATGCGCTAAATATGCGATGCGACCGATTCTTAAATATTGGTCGTCTTTTTTAAGGTCAGCCAAAAAATAGGCAACCATGCTTAAGAAACTAAATGCGAAAGCAAGAATGGTGAATGTGTTGCCTAGCTGGCCAATGAGTAAATGCTCTCCTGAGTATGTCATCTATATCTGGCTTTGGTCTTTGGCCGTAATTTCCCCATCTTGATATTTCGAAGGACATTTCATCAGTATGTCATTCGCATGAAATTCATCTCCTTGGGCACTTCCAATCAAAACAATTTGCTCAGAACGTTCGAAGTCTTGGGGTTTGCTTTTATGCAAAACCACCTTCTTTTCCTCGTTCTTAATATCCGTCATGTAAAAGATGAACTCATCAGGATTTGAAACGGGGTCATAAATCATTTGCCGATCGCGATTGAGTTTCCCGACTACATGAAATTCTCCAGACGGTTCACTAAATGCCTCGCTGAAATCAGCGTAGGAACTTGAGTCATTTATGGCAGTGACCATTGCGCCAATCAAAATTGCGATCACGATTATTAGCGCTATGTGCGATTTTTTCATTTGTTATTCTGTTTCTCTAAACGTCCAATTTTTCGATCTAGAAATACGAGGTAGGTAAACAACACGCAAAAAATCAAAAAGATTACGCCTACAACTACGTAGATCTTTCCATTACTGCGCATAGTGTCGGCCATAGCCGTTGTTTGGGCTTGCCCCGCGGCTGATATAATCATCGCGAAAAGTGCGAGAAGGAATCGTTTATTCTTCATCGAGTCTAGGAATTGAGTCTAATCGATCGGATTTAATATCCAAATCATCATTCATTTTTTGCGAAAGGCTATCCACTCTGAATCGGAGCTCTGAAATCCACAGTCCCAAAAGTATCCATCCAATCGTTGCTGGATAAAACACAAATCGCATTGTGTTGTCAAGGTCGTATCCACTAAATGCTGGGTTTCCACCATTTCCAGGGTGAAGTGAATCGGTCATTCTAGGTAATATGAAGACAAAAATCACCATCATCACGAAGGCGAAGATGTTGTATACCGCGGAAATTTTAGCTCGGGTTAAGTTATCGGTCAAGCTGTTTCGCAAGATCATGTATGCTAGGTATGCCAAAAGCGCGATGGCCGCTCCGTTAAGTTTCGGATCAGGAACCCAATATGCACCCCATGTGTATTTAGCCCAGAGCATCCCTGTTACCAGTCCGGCAGCGCCAAAGACCATTCCTACCTGCACAAATATTTTGGCAAGAAGGTCGTGCTGTTCATTCCCAGAATTTAAATAACGGATGCTATAAACAAAGGAGGCAATGAAGAGGAATACCATGGCAAACCAGGAGGTTACATGATAGAATAGGTTCCGGATCGACTCATTTAAAATGTCTAGACGCGGTACGTCAACGAGCATGCCGACGGTAATGGCAAAAAGCACTAAAACGACGGCGGAAATTTTGAACGAAATGTGAAGTTTCAAGGCACCGGATTATTCACGCCAAAGGTATGGAAACAAGACAAGGGAAAGTGCCAAACAAACCACATTCAATGCGAATAATACAAAGGCATATTTCCATTGAACCGACCAATCAATTCCGTCGACGGCATTCTTAGTTAAGGTAATCGCCACCAAGATTATCGGTAGCAAAATGGGAAGGCCTAGTACGGCCAAAAGAGTCAGATTTCTTCCAGCTTTGGATGCGATTGTGCTGAGCATGCTAAGAACAAATGAAATTCCGCTAGCGCCGAAAACAACCCCGTAAGCGAAAAGTGCTAAATCATTGATTTCCATGCTAAAAAGCGTTGAATAAACAAATGCAGCCACGGATGAAAGCACGATCAATACCAGTCCGTTGTAGATCATCTTCGAGGCGATAAATTGGCCCGGATGATGCAGCGTGTAAAAATAGAGCATGCGCTCACGCGTCTCTGAAACAAAGCTTTTTGCTACAGCATTAAAGCTTGTGAACAGAATGATGATCCAAAAAAGCGCAACCCAAGTAGCGACAACATTAATTCGCTTTGCAGCGATGTAGCAGACAAATAAACTTGAAAGCAAAAACAAGCCTGACCCTGCTAACGTGTATGGATTTCGAAGATCGGACGTGATCTCTTTGGCTAATATTGCTGTAATCTTGCTGATCAAGTAGTTGATTTTCGTTCGGCAATGTTAGTTGTAATGTTTGAAAGTGCGTGTTTATCATAAAAAGAGATAAGATGAATAAAGTGGATATTTTGGCAATCGGTGTACATCCGGATGATGTGGAGTTGGGATGTGGAGGCACGCTTATCAAAGAAGTCAAAAACGGCAGAAAAGTTGGCATTTGTGATCTGACTCAAGGTGAGTTGGGAACGCGAGGTTCAGGAGCTCTTCGGTTAAAGGAAGCGGAAGCAGCTCGTGAAATTATCGGAGCTGATTTTAGAGTCAATCTTGGCTTGCCTGATGGGTTTATCGAAAACGACAAAGCGAGTCAGCTGAAAATTATTGAGGTCCTACGCGCGTGTACACCCGATGTCGTCATTTGCAATGCCCCCGAGGATCGACACCCTGATCATGGTAGATCTTCTGATTTGGAGAAGGTCGCTTGCTTTTTAAGCGGACTTAGACGCATCGAAACCAGCATAGATGGAGTAGAGCAATCCGCTTGGCGACCAAAAGTCGTGTTGCATTATATTCAAGATAGATTTTTAGTCCCGAACATAGTGGTTGACGTTACAGATTTCTGGGATCAACGAATGGAGGCCATCCAGGCCTTTTCATCTCAGTTTTACGACCCAAAGAGCAATGAGCCTGAATCTGCAATATCGTCTAAGGCTTTCCTCGAGCTGCAAAGAGGTCGCGGACTTCAAATGGGACGATACATAGGAGCTACCCTGGGTGAAGGGTTTATCAGTGAAAGACCTCTTGGAGCAGAGGGATTGTTTTCAAATTATTAGTCAAAAAAAAGGGCCGCTATTGCGACCCTTTTTCACTTTCACATTCGTTTGATTATTCGATAATAATCGACTGAATACTAATTCCAGCCTCACCCGCAACCTTAAGTTGGTAAGCTCCAGCTTGAACGTCGTTCAGATTTATTGATTCAATACTTCCTGATTGAGCATTGATTTGGTTCATAGCAACTACTTGTCCTAAAGCATTTGTTACTGTGTATACCATCTTTCCAGAAACATCACCAAATCGGATTTCAAATTGACCGTTGTTTGGATTAGGGAAGATGCTAATGCTGTTGTTCAAGTTTGTCACTTCGTTCAATCCAACGATTGTATTGGAAGCCTCAGACTCACAACCATTCTCATCAATAAAGATGCAGTATACACTGTTGTTTTCGCCAACAGCGCTGCTAGGTAGTGTGTTTCCAGACTGACCAGCAACCAATGTGCCTTCTATGTACCATTCGTGCGTTCCTGCTCCAGTTTGAGATGATGAATAGTTTGCGCCATTCAATGACAATACTGGGGCAGATGGAGCAGCAGAAATTGTAAGCGTAACCGTTGTTTCATCCTCATCACCACAGTCATTCATAACTGTTACCGTGTATGTTCCAGATTGGCTAACCTCAGTGATGGATAAACTTGGATCAGTGCTTCCAGTTGACCACTCGAAAGTTGATCCGCCTATTGCAGTAACCGTTAAGATATCTCCTTCGCAACCTGTCGTTCCGTTGTCAACAATTTCAGCAACAGGAAGTGATTCCATCACTACTGTAGCTGTCGCTGTTGCATTTCCTGCACAGTTAGTAACAGTTACAGTGTATGTTCCTGCAGCAGTTACCGTTGTGTTTGCCGTTGCCTGACCGTTGCTCCATAAATATGTTGCTCCAGCCCAAGGTAAAGCTGTTAACTCGTTGTTGTCTCCAGGGCATAATGTAAGGTCTCCACTAACAATAGCTTGTGGGGCCGCTGGTGTTCCAACAGTGATGGACTGAACAGTTGTTCCGCTGTTACAATCTGAAACAGTTACGGTATATGTGCCTGCCGCTGTAACGGTTGTAGCAGCCGTTGTGGCTCCAGTACTCCAGACATATCCAACACCTCCAATATTCGAAGTTGCTGTCAATACAGCAGAACCTCCTGAGCAAATCTCAAGCGTAGATGCGCCAATTGTCACGACAGGTCCACCTGTTCCTGAGTAAGCAACAACATTAAATGTCTCTGTTTGGGAACCACATGTTGTTGTCATAACACAAGTGTATGTACCAACAGCTGAAGCGCTAATAACTTGACTAGAGCTCGTGAAAGAGTTTGGTCCTGTCCAAGCGTATACAGAAGCACAACCTAGAGCTTCAAGCTCTACGGAACCTCCGCCACATAACATAGAGTCACCAGCAATTTCAGTTGGACAAAAATCAACAGTGTCAAATCGAGTAACATCTTCTTTAAGGTAAATGATCTTGTTTACACCAGAAGCGTCCATGTCACCAGAAACGGCAATACCTGGCTCAATGTCGGCCATGTACACGATGTGAATATCATCGTCAACGTGTCGAGCTATAGAAGGGTAGGCACATTCAACAAAGTTGTTGTTTCCACCACCTGTAACGTCGATAGGGAATGACCATGAACACCCACCGTCGCAAGACTTAGTTACGTATGTGTGTCGGTAGTTTTGAGTTCCATTAGTTAAATCTTCTCTAACACTTGTGTAAGAAAGGTAGATGCAATCATCTTCATCAATTCCTGCTTCTGGATGAGAAACCAAACCAGAGAAACGATATTGTCCACCTGGGTTGTCGATATCAAGCTGTCCGTTTGCATTCAAATCAAGCATTCCGAACATTCTCAAGCTGTTGTCGCTTGGGAAATCTTCGGTCCAATACTCGATGCCATTTGTATATGGGTAATACGTGATAGTTCCGTCAGTAATGTCAGCATTAGCGATGAACATTGTGCCAAACCATACGTGTGCCATGTTGTTTTCGTCAAGAAGAACCGTAACGGATCCGTCAGAAGTCCAAAGTCGACCTTCTAGAGTGGTGTCTACTACAGTAGAAGCCTCGTTAAACCAAACTGCAGAAGTCATAACGTCTGTCTTAGTCCAGTTAACACCTCCGTTTGTAGACTTGAAAAGTTGAACACCTCTTCCAAGGCCACCAACTACTACCGCTACATTATCACCTTGAGCGTCGATAGCATAGCTATCACCGTCGAAACCATCAAAATAGTTGACGTTCGTTCCAGGGATTTGATAATCGACAATGTCGAATGACGTTCCAGAGTTAGTAGAACGCGTATAAAGAAACGCACCATCCATGCCAGCATATGTAGACCCGTTGTTTGCAACAGGTAATGTCATACCAACCATGTGTATGGAGTTGTTGTTAGTGCCACCCGTAGAAGATCGACCCCAAACCTGGCCGCTTTGACTACTAAGGTTTCCTTGTGTCCATGTTCCTGAACCTACCGAGTTACGCTGAACGCGGTGATAAATGCTACTTGCAGTACTGTGGGAAATAACGATTTCCTTACCTGATCCAGTCTTCAATGGATTTGGCCATCCTACTCGTTCCGTTTCCAACTCTACAGTTGGAATAGATCCCCATGAACTTCCGTTGTAGAAGTTGTAACCAGTTCCTCGAGCTGTCCATGCTGCATCTGTACTAAATGTCCAAGTTGCAGTGATGGTACCGTTGGTGTGGTTTAATATTCTTCGCTGAATGGAAGAGTTTGTCTGTAAGTCATAATATGACTCACCAATTTGTGTTTCTGTAAGGCTCCGTTGAACGGGCTGTGTGTTAATTGGAGTTTGAAGTGCACTAGCGTCTGTGCTTTGTTGCTCAAAAAAATGAGCTGGCGCTTCGAGCTTAAACTCATTTTGCTCTGGTGTCAACTTCACTGATTGCTGGGATATACCCGCGAATGCAATAAGCATTGAAGCTGAAGAAAGTAGAATCTTTTTCATTTGTTGCTGTTTAATTAAACGAATGTGTTTTAAAGTTGAACAAATGTAATCAATTGAAAAGGCTAAATCCAGCACTAAGATTTGCTGGATATTCGATTCCAAACGTCCTTCAGCTTGTTTGATAGCGCAGACAAATCACTGGCCGTGAGATAGAATGAGGAAAATTCAATCCCATCGCTTCTCTTTAAGAACCAAACTTGGATTGCGGCTTGAATAAGATAAACAACAGATGCGCCAACCGCTGCGCCAATGGTTCCGAGCCTACTAACGAGTGGGTAAACGATGCAAAGCGTAATTAGAAAGCCAAGTACTGAGTTTATCGTGTTGTATCTGTGATCTCCGACTCCGGCGAAAAAATGATTGATTGCACCGCCAAATGCCAGCGCCACAATTCCAGGACTCAAATACAAGAAGTGGTTTTTTATTTCACCAAACTCTGCTCCGAAGGCCATTTCGAAAAGAGAAATCGGGACCAGTAAAATGAGAATTACACCGATGAGAGTCACAGAATAATTTAGTCTTACAAGCTGCAAGGAGAGTTTCAGTCCGGCTGCTCTATCCTTTATGTTCGCTACGCTCGAATACTGCACTGTGTTTACACTTCTTGTAAACTGCCACAGCGATTCTGCGACTTGCATGGAGGCACTGTAAATCCCAATTCGAATCAATGCGAGCTGTGGCGGAGAGATTAAGATTTCAAGGAAATAGTAGCTTAAGCGATAGTTGAATAACTGCGTCACATTGCCCAGTTGTACGAGAGCTCCAAATTTTAGACAGCTTTGAATAGATTGCAAAATGCTGCCCCCGAATGGATCGGATTTGATGAAAGATTTAATGGACCAAATTGAAGCAATCAGCGATAGGACGAGCGATATCTCATAAGCATAGATGAATGCCGCGGATGTTTTTCCAACGTACTCGATCAGGATTATGAGTGGAAGCAAGGTTGCTATTACCTTAAGCACTTGGATCACATTGTGTCTTTGAACACGCTCTTTCCCCAAAAGCAACATGAGATTGGTGGCAATCAAACTTTCCATGAGGCCCATCCTAAAAAAGCGAATTGGTTCGATGAACTGCAGCATCTCTGATTCATAAAGAAGAAATGTTGCCGCTGAAGAGGCAATGATGCTCCAAATCAAGTTTATTCTAAGGATGTTACGAACGGACTCTCTCGATGCAAGATATACCAATGCCGGGCCGCCTAGAAAACCGCTAATAATAGAGACAATGCTCAAATTAAGGATGAGTAAGCTTATTTCACCCTTTACTTCCGCCCCGAGTATTTTGGTAGTGATTATGAGCATACCAAGGCTCAGGATGACGATGATAAACCGGCTACCTAAGGTGTGGATTATCTTATTCAGCATCAGCGAAGAGTTGAATTTTCACAAGAGGCGTGATCTCCGACGGGTCTATTCCTCGAATACACTTAAAATCTGGGCAGTCATTTGCGGCCTCGACCCTTGATCTATTTGGTAAATAATAGCGGTAGCATGGATGACAATCCATTTTGTGCTGCACAATCAGGTGCTTTTTTGCGTCGAGTTTTTGCCAGCCAAAGAGTTCTGGATCTGATCCTCCGCATATGGTTATCGTGCGAGTGCCTACTGCCCCTGCAACATGCAGCAGGCCGCTGTCGGCGCCAATATGCAGGGCGCTTCCGCTTAATATTTTTGGAAGCTCGGCAAGACTAGTCTTGTCAATTAGTACGTCCACATTCGAACCCATTTGAGAAAAGTATCCAGCATATGCTAGGTCAGAATTATCGCCAAGCACTTTAACAATTAGTTCAGGGAATGCGGTTCGAATTTCTTGCACCAACTTGATCCATTGCCCTACTGGCCATATTTTCCAAGGTGTTTTGTCGTTTCCTGCGCCTGGTTGAATGGTGATGTATCGTTTTTGATTTAACTCTTTTTGCTCACCGATATTAAGGTGGAAACTGGTTGCATTGATAGCCGAGTCGTTCAGCTCAGAATCTAAGAAACGAAGCATTTGAGAGCCTTCATGCAATCCCAAAATCGGTGCAATAAGTTTGATTTTTGCCTTGAAGTACGGGTGGAGGTTCCTCGGAATTTGAGAGGTGATAACCTGTTTGCCGATTAGGTGTCCAAGGATTAAGTTCTTTCGAGAAGCACCGAAATAATCAATGAATACGCGATCAAACTTCATTAAAACATATGGCGATAATCCGATATAGTCTACAATGGAAGTGGCCATTTTGATGTGGCCGAGCTCAGTATGCGAGAGGTTTTTGAATATTCTTTCTGACCCAAAAGGCGAACTGGAAATTAACGTGACCGTTCCCGTTTTTCGAAGCTCCTTTATAAGCGGAATTAGGAATATGGCGTTGCCTATGCCTGATGTGATGAAAACGGCGTATTTCAAGTAAATTTCTTTGAAAGAGTGTAGCGCAATCTTATGGAATTACCAATTACGACGACATCGCTAAATGCCATGGAAAGGGCCGCAACCATAGGATCTAAGTATCCCAATGCCGCTAGAGGAATGGCGACGATATTGTAACTGAATGCCCAGAATAAATTTTGCTTGATGGTTCTAACTACGGCGCTACTTATCTGCAATAACCGTTCTACCCGATTTACGTTTGTGCTAAGAAGGACAATTCCTGCGGCCTTGGAGCTGATTGCATTTGAGAGTCCCATCGCGATACCAATCGTAGCCTTTGAAAGGGCAGGAGCATCATTTATTCCATCTCCAATCATCGCTACAGTTTCAGTGGCCATTTGAGAATCAAGGAAATCTAATTTTTCTTTAGGAGACATATTTGCGCGATACGTGTCAAATCCCAATTCATTTGAAATAGTTGACGTTTTTGATTCGCTATCACCACTCAGGAGATAGACGCGTTTCCCAGACTTTTTAAGCCCATTTATGAATGATCCGGCACCTTCTTTGAGCTCTTCTGATTTGATGAGGTGTGCAACTTCCTCATCGTCAATTCTCAACTCCAAGTCCGCATCGGGATTCTTCGATTTCCCTAAAGTCACTTTCCCAAACTGGGTCTTGGCTTGAACCCCTTCACCTATGATTTCCTCAAAATCTTCAAGATTAACGGACTCAAATGCATCAAATTGTTTTACCAACGATTGTGCTATTGGATGAGAAGAACGCGATTCGAGCGATTTAATGATGGCGCCTACATCATTTTTGGTGAAATTGTTTGAAGTGCGAATCAACTCGAAATTCATTTGCCCGGTTGTCAACGTACCCGTTTTGTCGAAAGCAAAGGCTTCTACGGCGTTAATCACTTCGAAAAATGAGGCCTTTTTTATTATTATCCCAAGCCTGTTTGCAACCCCTAGACCAACACTCACTGCTGTAGGTGTTGCTAGGCCCATGGCGCAAGGACACGAAATAACGAGCACCGCAATGGAGCGCAGCAAAGATTCAGTCAAGGATTCACCTAGTATGAGGTTATTTAGAAGAAATGAGAGTGCTGAAAGGATGAGAATCGTGGGCACAAACCACTTACTTATTTGATCCGATAGCTTTTGAATATCGGGTTTGTCTAACCTGCTTTCCTTTGCGAGATTGATGATTTGGCCTAAGGTGCTGTTTACATGATCGCTGCTGGTTTTTAATGTAGCACTTCCATTAACGACCACGCTGCCAGATAGTACACGTTCTCCAATCCCAACAAAAACGGAGTCTGATTCACCGGTCATCATGGATTGATCTACTTCTACATTGCCGTGCCGGATAATACCGTCAACAGGGACGGTGTCGCCGATGTTAATAAGGACTTGGTCTCCCACTGAAAGCGAACTCGCGTTCACAACTTCGAGATCTTGGTTAAGTCCATTTTGAACCAATCGTTTTGCTTTTGAAGGCTGGTGATTGATTAAAGACTTTAGGGCGGCCGTTGTTTTCTTAACCGCTCTGTGTTCAATGACATAGCCAAGTAGAACCAAACTAATTATCGTAGATGTGGTCTCAAAAAACAAGAAGTCATGCGCGTGATGCGCGTCGACCCTAAAGGCGAATAAGCTATATATAAACGCGCTGGTTGACCCCAATAGGATGAGGATGTCCATGTTGATTGATCGAACTCGTAAGGCTTGAATTGTGCTCTGACCGAAGTGAAAGAAACCAAGAGCGAAAACTGGAAGGCAAAGGAAGAGCTGAACCAACGGAATGTTGAGAAAGCTATCTGAAGGCATGAACATGTGTGAAAACAGAACCAAGCTAAATGGAAGGGTGAAGAGAAACTTCTTCTCAATCGTACTTAATCGTGTCTTTTTATGAATAGATTCTTCCAGCGTCTCATAGCCCGCGCTCTCGAGGCGCTTTTCGATAATCTTGAGTTTCGATTGATCGCTTAGCTCAAACGTTGCCTCTCCCATGAGATAATCAACATGGACCTTGTCTCCGCCTTCCTGGCAAATAATGCCATTCACTGTTTCGGAACAATGGGTGCACGTCATTCCCTCTAGTTGAAGCGACACATGATTTTCAGGCATTTGGAAGTTTTTTTTTCGAAAATACGCTCAATTATGATTTGGTTAAGCACAAGTTCGTTTGAACTTTTATTTTCGCGTCCCCAAATTACTGGGGATGACTTTTATGGTGGTTGTAGCTCAGTTGGTTAGAGCGCCTGATTGTGGTTCAGGAGGTCGTGGGTTCGAGACCCATCTTCCACCCAAAAAAAGAGAGCCTGCCTTGCGCAGGTTTTTTTTTGCCCAATATTTTTGGTGGCCTATCCCAATCGCCATTCTATCTAACCTTTTTAATCGTCAGTCGAAACCGAACTGAATTTTGTAGCCATTATGAGTTTACTCTTGAATAGGCCTGAAGAACAAAAAAGCAAAAATTGCGGCCTAGACGTTAGCGGAAAGTCGAAATCTTTTACTTTAGCGCCTCTAATTTAAATCCTTTATAAAATGAAAAAAGTAATATTATTTGCTGCTGTTGGTGCATTCGCATTGTCAATGACATCTTGCACTAAAGACTACACATGTACTTGTGAAGCATTCGGAGTAACTTCATCTGTTGATTACAACGGACTTGACAACTCAGAAGCTGAAACTCTTGAGGCTTCTTGTACTGCTAACGGAATTTGTACTTGGTCTGAGCAATAAGAACAAGCATTTTTTGAAAACCTCGACCCAATTTTGGGTCGAGGTTTTTTTTTGTCAAATCCTAGGAGTTCTACTGAATTGTCTAAATCCTTGTTTTAGCCACCGAATTTTAACCCTTATATAAGATGAAAAAAGTAATATTATTTGCTGCTGTTGGTGCGTTTGCCGTTTCTATGACTTCATGTTCTAAGAACTACACATGTACATGTGATTTTGGTTCAGGAGAGACTGTGACTGAGTATAGTGATTTAGGAAAAATTGACGCCGAAGCTCAAGAAGTTATTTGCGAAGCAAACGCTTGCACTTGGGCAGAAGCCTAAGCTAAGCTGGAAAAAGCAATGGCCTTTCTTTCTGGAATTTCTGGAAGGAGAGGCTTTTTTTTGTCCTTACCTTTCCAATTGATTCCTTTGAGGGAACGATTTAATTTTAAGAGATTATGATGGATATTTTTTTACAACCTGAGGCATGGATTGCCCTCTTGACCTTGACGTTTTTAGAAATCGTTTTAGGGATCGACAATATCATATTCATTTCCATCGTCTCAAATAGATTGCCGGAAGAGCAGCAACCCAAGGCAAGATCCATTGGCTTGTTGCTTGCACTTTTTGTTAGAATACTGATGTTAAGTGGAATCAGTTACATCATAGGTTTCACGCAACCATTATTTGAAGTCTTTGAGCACCCAGTCTCGGGGCGGGATTTGATTCTAGCAGTCGGCGGCCTATTCTTGGTAGCTAAGAGCATTACTGAAATCCACGACAAAGTTGATAAAGATGAACTGGAACTCTCCGGAGATTCGAAGCCAATCTCATTTAAAAATGTGCTTATGCAAATTGTGCTGCTCGATATTATTTTCTCATTTGATAGTATTTTGACAGCGGTGGGCATGAGTGGAGACTTGATCATTATGGTGTCGGCAGTTGTCATTTCCATTTTTGTCATGATGGCTTTCGCTACCCCAATAAGCAAATTCATCAATAAGTATCCAACGCTGCAAATGCTGGCCCTTTCCTTTTTGATCCTAATTGGATTTATGTTGATCCTCGAAAGTGTCCACATAGAAGTGCCTAAGCAGTATATATACTTCGCAGTCTTTTTCTCTTTACTTGTGGAGTTTCTGAATATTAGAGCAAGAAAAAAGCGAGTTAAGCAAAGGCAAGAAACCACCCACAATAGCTAAATGTTGCCATTGTGAACGAAGCGCAAATCCAACAAAATGGGTTTCAAGATCCACGCAATTTTTGCACTTTGGCCCCATAATTAAATACCCTTGTCAATAGTTACCCATATCAATAAGCTCGATACACCATTCGAGGACTGCCTGCACAGCGTCGAACTTGTATTGGTAGATCCCTTTGGAAGAAAGAAAGAGAAGACGGTTTTGGGTGTTGTGGCAGCGGAGGCTGTTTATAGAAAACTGCAGGCTGGGGAGTCGATAAACCTGGATCGAAGGTTCGTTGTTGATTTCTCTTTGGATGCGTATCGAGAATATGCTGGCTTGAGCCTAGATGATCACGTCGAACTGAAAGACTTTAGCGCAGATGGGGCGTATTTTGAAACAGAAAACGGCACCAATTTCAGGTTGGCGAAGTTCACTGGAGATCACGCTCAGTTTTCAAATTGCGTTTTTGGGGATGGCCCCATGACCTTTTATCACGCCAAATTCGAGGTTGGGAAAGCAGATTTTCAAAACTGTAGAATGGGATCTGGCGATGCCAATTTCCAGTACGCGGAGTTTATGACTCAATCCACCAACTTTGATGGAATTCACTTTGACACAGGCGATGTTCAATTCATCAGTGCAAAGTTTGGCAAGTCCAAGGTAAGTTTCAGGGGAGCCAACTTTGGGGAAGGCGTGGTCGATTTTCATTACTCCACATTTGGCGATGGCAACCTAACCTTTGATAAGGCAGTTTTTGGAGGCGGCGCAGTTTCATTTAAGCGGGTAGATTTCGGTCATGGTAAGGTTGATTTTAAGCGCGTGCATTTTGGCAATGGAGACATCGACTTTTCAGAAGCGGATTTTAAAAGCGGAAAAATTATTTTCAGATCAAGCGTTTTTGGAGACGGGAACGTCCTCTTCGATCAAGTAATAAGCGAATCTGATTTCATCTTTGATAATGCAGAGTTTGGATCCGGAAAATTGAGCTTCTTTGGCGCGGTAGCCAGCAAGCTTTCGTTTCAGTTGTGTCAGTTCAATAACTACGTGGACCTGCGCGTGAATAAGGTGCGGAAGATTGATCTTTCCTACACCATTGTGCGTGATATCATTGACATGATGCCCACGGAAAAGTCTCCTGTATTAATGGAGGAGATGAACTTTAGCGGGATGCGAAATCTCGGGAACCTATACATCGACTGGCGTGAAAATAAGGTCTTGAGCCTGATAATGTCGCAAGCCGATTCAACCATAAGGCAGAAGTCTGAACAGTTCTTGGTTTTGAAGGAAAGCTACAATGCCACAGGGCGGTATGCAGATGAAGACAAGGCCTATGTGTGGTATAAACGACTGGAGTTAAAGGCGGATTTGAAGCACGCCTTGGAACGCGATCCGAATAATGCGATTTGGGCTTATCCTACAACCTTCTCCAAATGGTTGTTGTTTGATAAAATTGGACTTTATGCCACCGAGCCCGTGCGCGTTTTATTCTCTGTCACCGTCGTTTATACGCTGTTTAGTTTGCTTTATCTGGTGTTGCCGTTAATGGCCGATACATACATAGATACGGCTGGAGGTGAGGTCTTAGCAAACATGAACCCCATTGCAAAGTCATTTTATTACAGCGCTATTACTTTCCTCACCATTGGCTATGGTGAATTTTATCCTGTAGGTATTATGCGCGTTTTTGCCAGCATCGAAGGCTATATCGGTGTCTTCTTAATGGGCTATTTTTCCGTAGCCTTTTTGAGAAAGGTGCTGCGGTAAAAAAAGCGCTGAAACTGAAGGCCATGACTTATGATTGATATTATTGGTTTATAAATTGCCGCCGGTTCAATCTATGACTGATGCGGATATACAATGAAGAGGTTTTTAATGTTGGTCATAGATTAGAGCCGACGAATAGTAGACAAGAAAAAGAAAAGAATCGAGAAAACTTTGCGAATCGACATTTTGAGTTTGCGAATGGTATTGTGCTGGATATTTTTTGTGTGGAATAAAGCATAAAGTTGCGCACGGAACATCTTACTTTTGCATCCAATTTATTTATTCATGTCATTAGTTAATATAACCCTGCCAGACGGGTCCAAGCGAGAATACGAATCGGGTGTTTCATCCATGGATATCGCTATGAGTATCAGTGAAGGTTTGGCTCGAAACGTACTTGCGTCAAAGGTGAATGGTGAAGTTTGGGATGCTTCACGTCCTATTGTCAGAGACTCGGATCTAAGTCTCCTAACGTGGAAGGATGAGGAAGGAAAGTCAACAATGTGGCATAGCTCGGCGCACCTCATGGCTGAGGCAATGGAGGCGCTTTATCCTGGAATTAAACTCGCCATTGGCCCTCCCATTGACAATGGTTTCTACTACGATATCGATCTTATGGAGCATGAGGTTACGGAAGCCGACCTCCCAAAAATTGAGAAGAAAATGATCGAATTGGCTCGCCAGAAGAATCAATTTGCTCGAAAAGAAGTATCAAAAAAGGATGCGCTTGCCTATTACGAAGAAAAGCAAGATCAGTATAAGTTAGAATTGATCAATGACCTTGAGGATGGGCAGATCACATTTTATACGCAAGGAGGATTCACCGACTTATGTCGTGGTCCGCACATTCCACATACAGGGTTTGTCAAAGCGGTTAAGTTGCTCAGCATAGCTGGCGCATACTGGCGCGGCGACGAAAAGAATGCAATGCTGACACGGATCTATGGTATTACCTTCCCAAAACAAGGGGAGCTAGAGACCTACTTGGAAATGTTGGAAGAAGCGAAAAAGCGCGACCATCGGAAAATTGGAAAGGAACTCGAGCTATTCACCTTTGATGACGACGTCGGACCAGGATTGCCACTATGGCTTCCAAAAGGTGCATTCATGATTGAGCAGTTGGAGGATTTGGCAAAAAAGACCGAGAAAAAGGCGGGCTATCAGCGTGTGAAAACTCCGCACATTGCAAAGGAGAATTTATACTTAACCAGTGGGCACCTTCCATATTACAAAGACAGTATGTTTCCTCCAATGGAACTGGACGGGTCAACGTATTACTTGAAGTCGATGAATTGTCCGCATCACCACAAAATTTTTGATGCGCTTCCAAAGAGCTACAAGGACCTGCCAGTGCGGTTTGCGGAATATGGAACCTGCTACCGATATGAGAAGTCGGGTGAGTTGTTCGGGTTGATGCGTGTGCGCGCCCTTCAGATGAACGATGCACATATCTATTGCACCAAACAACAGTTTGCGGACGAGTTTCGAGCGGTAAACGATATGTACTTAAAGTACTTCAAGATCTTTGGAATTGATAAGTACATCATGCGATTTTCAACCCACTCTCCTGAGAAACTCGGGAAGAAGTACGTTGATAATGCAAAGCTCTGGAAGGAAACAGAGGACATGGTGCGTGACGTGCTCATAGAATCTGGAATTCCATACAAGGAAGTGCCAGATGAAGCAGCTTTTTACGGGCCGAAGATTGACGTTCAGATTTACAGTGTGATTGGAAGAGAATTTACATTGGCTACCAATCAGGTCGATTTTGCGCAGCCTTTGAGTTTCGACTTGACTTACACGAATGCCAACAATGAGAGCGAGCATCCGATTGTGATTCACCGCGCTCCTCTTGGTACGCACGAGCGATTTATCGGATTCTTGATTGAACACTACGCAGGTAAGTTTCCGCTTTGGTTAGCTCCAGAGCAAGTGCGCATTTTGCCGATCTCTGACAAGTTCAATGAAGGGTGCAAAAACATTTTGCAATCCCTTGAAAATTACGATATTCGCGCCTCTTTAGACGAGAGGGGAGAGAAAATTGGCAGGAAAATCCGGGATGCGGAAATGTCAAAAGTTCCATACATGTTGATTATTGGAGGAAACGAGCTTGATGAAGGCGTTGTTTCTATTCGAAAACAAGGTGAAGGAGACCAAGGAAAGATGAAGACTGAAGAGTTTGCTGAATTTATTCAGCAAGAGGTAAATAAAATATTAGCTGTTTAATAAAATCTTAGAGTAATTAGAAGACCGTACAGAAAGCCGATTCAGCGAGAGCCCGAGCATAAGATCAATGATCGAATTCGAGTTCCGCAAGTAAGAGTTGTAGGTGAGGGTGAAGAACCAAAAGTTTTTACCACCGTTGCCGCGTTAAGCATGGCCAAAGAGGCTGGGCTTGACTTGGTTGTTATTTCTGAAAAGGCAGATCCGCCGATTGCCAAAATCTTAGACTATAAGAAGTTCTTATACGATCAAAAGAAGAAGCAGAAGGAGATCAAGAATAAGGCTCAAAAGGTTGTTGTTAAGGAGATACGATTTGGTCCAAACACCGATGATCATGATTATGCTTTTAAAAAGAAGCATGCTCTGAAGTTCTTGGAAGATGGGTTCAAAATAAAGGCGTTTGTGTTTTTTAGAGGCCGCTCAATCTTATTTAAGGATAAGGGTGAGATTTTGCTTCTAAAGCTTGCTACCGAAGTTGAAGAAATTGGGATAGTGGAGCAGATGCCGAAATTAGAGGGGAAGCGGATGATAATGATGCTGGCCCCAAAGAAGAAGAAGTAGATTAATTGTTCAAAATATAGGAAGTAATGCCTAAAATGAAAACGAATTCCAGCGCTAAGAAGCGATTCAGGCTGACAGCATCTGGAAAAATTAAGCGAAAGCGCGCTTTCAAAAGACACATCCTTACAAAGAAGGAGACTGTCCAGAAAAAGCGACTTGGAAAAACTGCTATTGTACATCCAGCAGATGTTCCAAACATAAAAGCGCTTCTCCGACTTAAGTAAAAACAAATGGTTTATCCTACACCTAGTAGGAACGTGTTTAACCCGATCGTGAGCTTTAAGACCAATAATTAAAATGGCGCTTTCGATCAAAAAGCAAAAATGAAATGCCAAGATCAGTCAATAGTGTAGCGTCACGAAAGAGACGCAAGAAAATAATGAAACGAGCCAAAGGATACTTTGGCCGTCGTAAGAATGTATGGACCGTATCAAAGAATGCGGTTGAAAAAGGACTACAGTATAGCTACGTAGGTCGTAAATTAAAAAAGCGAAACTTCCGAGCATTGTGGATTCAGCGTATCAACGCTGCTGCACGTCTTCAGGGGATGTCCTACAGCGTATTCATGGGTAAAATGTCAAAATCTGGAATCGAATTGAACAGAAAAGTGTTGGCTGATTTGGCAATGAATAATCCAGAGGCGTTCACTGCCATTTGCGAGAAAATAAAATAGTCTTAACAGAACAATTATCTACTGAAGGGGAGCCGAAACGCTCCCCTTTTTTATTTATATCATTGTAGTTCCTTATTAACCAGTGTTGTCATGAAAAAACTAAGCCTTTTACTAACTGCAGTTACCGCTTTTTTTGCCCTCAATGTGAGCGGCCAATCAGAGCCTTCAAAGCCATCTTACGAAAAGCAAGTATATCTTGATTCAGAGGGAGATATTTTTGTGCAGAAGCAGATGCCTATGTATCTCAAGTTTTCGACTGAGCCGAACGGCACGAACTATGACTTAAAAGGAAAGAAGCCAGAGTACTCTGAGCCAATGTATCTAGATACTGAAGGACCCAACTACATACGAAGCAAGTGGGCGGTCGATCCTAAAACTGGCAAAACAGCGCAGCCTCAACAAGAAGTGTTATACGAAGTGAACGCGGATGGTTTAGCGCCGGTGACATCGCTGAAATTTGAGAACGCTCCTAAGTACCGCTCCGGTGGAACGACTTACTTTGGAAAGAACCTTTCATTCGGCCTCACCGCGAGAGATGCCGTGTCTGGTGTGAAGGTTACCCAATATGCACTTGGTGGAGGCTATTCTGATTATAGCACAAACGTGAGCGTAAACAAGGAAGGTGCTCAAACACTTTATTACTACTCAGCGGATTTTGTTGGGAATTCCGAAAATACGAAGAGCTCAAACTTCACCGTTGACCTTACCGCGCCAAAAACAAACTATGAAGTTGTTGGAATCAACAAGGACGGAACAATATTGGCTCCATCAGCGAAGTTGAAACTGACGAGTACGGATAATTTAAGTGGTGTTCGAACTACGTACTACAAGTTCGATGGCGGATCTTCTAAAGGATATTATGGTCAAGTAAGCACCGCTGGTCTTAGCGATGGAGAGCATGTGTTTACCTACTACGCAGTAGATAATGTGAAGAACATGGAAGGCGGAGAAGGTGGTGTTAGCGCCAAAACATTCAAATTCTATCTTGATAAAATCCCGCCGGTTCCAACGCACGAAGTAAAGGGTGATCAACACAAAGGTCGCTACCACTATATCTCACCTAGAACCACAATAGCCTTGGCAGCTACAGATAACAAAGCTGGTGTGAAGAATATCTACTATCGAATTGATGGCGGCGAACGAAACGTTTATGGTTCTGAGTTTAAAATGACCAACGTTAGAGGCGTCCATAATGTAAAGTATGACGCAAATGATTTAGTGGAGAACCTCAGTTCAAACAAATGGATCAATGTGTTCATGGATAATGAAGCTCCAGAGACTGGCATTATATACGCGAATCCACAGTTCATGGATAGAGACACACTCTTTATCACAAGTAGGAGTAATATTTCTTTAAAAACACGTGACGATGCCTCTGGGGTTAAGTCTGTTGAATACAACATCGATGGAGGTGCATTCAAAGCGTATTCTCAATTCACGCTTCCTTCAGAAGGTTATCACTCAATGCAGTTCAGATCTACAGACAATGTGAATAACAAAGAATCTGAAAAGTCAAGCAGCTGTTACATTGACAATTCGCCACCTGAAATTTTCATCAAGTTTAGCATTGAATCTATCGGTACGAAGAAGGGCCTACCTCTATATCCCAACTACACGCGTATGTATGTAGCAGCCACAGATAAGAAGGTAGGAACAGAAAAGATATATTACTCAATGGATGATGCGGCGATGGCTCTTTACTCTTCACCGCAAACACTAGATGCATCCGAGATGAGTCGATTCCGAAAGAATAAGAAGTATTCCGTAAAGGTTATGGCTTCCGATAAGCTCGGAAATCAAAGCGAAAAGACGATTGAATTCTATGTAGGAAAGGACTCTGAATAGAGGTTACTCCATTTCTTCGAGTCTACTCAAGCCCAAGGCGGCTAAATCGTATTGTGGATTTATACCCAATACTTCCGTGTAATTAAGCTTCGCATTTTTGAAGTCTTGGAGTCGTTCATAAGCCAGCCCTCGATTATACATAGCCTGAAAGTATCTTTCTGGACCGTGATCTATAGCTTGGCTGAAGAAAAGCGCAGCGCTGTCATACACCTGAAGTTGCTCAAGATATATGTAGCCTGAATTGTAATATGCATTGAAGTAGTCGGCATTCAACTCTGCAATACGCGCATAAACCTCCAGTGCTTCCCTCGATTTAAATTCGCGTTGCAAATGCAATCCCTTAGCGTAAAGCGCCTCTAAACTGTTCGGATTCACCTTCAGGGCATTGTTGTAGTAGTCAATCGCCAACGGATCCAGATAGATTGAATACAACAGGCCAAGTTGTAGATATGAATCGTAATCATTCGGATCTTGTTCAATAGCCGTTTGAAAACTAGATACAGCCTTTACGGTATCGCCCGCATACTTGTAATTAAATCCCTTTAATCTATAGGCTGTAGCATTGTGGATGTCTACTTCAAGCACTTGATTTAGATAACCAAAGGAATTCTTGAAGTCTTCTACTAGCATATACAATTCTCCGAGTTTAAGCAGTACATCGATGTTTTTTGGTTCAAGTTCGTTGGCCCTAATGAGTGCGTTTCTTGCTTCTCGACTCTGTTTAGAGAGCATCTTAAGATTAGACAATAACATGTAGTATTCCACATTGCTGCTATCTAATTTTAGTGCCCGACCAACATCACTAAGGCTAGATGCTAAATCTCGATGTGCGTAATGATTGACAGCTCTTTGATAGTAAAGCTGAGAGTTTCCTGGATCCGATTTGATCTCAGAATTTAGACTGTCAAAAACGTTTGTTTCTTCCGCTGGAACGTCTGACGTAACGAGTTTTTTTGACGGATTTTGCTCGCAGGATGCGAGCAGGATAATGCCGATTATGATCCAAGAGTATTTCACGCTTCAAACTTAATGTGAAAAGGCCGATGCAATACATCGGCCTTTCTCAATTTAGAATATGGATTGTTAGGCTTTTGCCTTCGCTGCCTTTTCAGTAGTGGCTGAAAAGGATTCGAAAATTTTCTGCTCAATCTCTTGACTTAGTTCAGGGTTGTCTTCAAAAAGTTGTTTTACTGCATCACGACCTTGGCCAAGCTTTGTTTCGCCATAGCTGAACCACGAGCCGCTTTTCTTAACAATACCTTGCAATACACCCAGGTCTACAATTTCACCAGACTTAGATATTCCAGTGCCATACATGATGTCAAATTCAGCACGTCGGAATGGAGGAGCAACTTTGTTCTTTACCACTTTCAGTTTGATGTTATTTCCGATAACCTCATCTCCATTTTTAATTTGCGATGATCTTCGGATATCAATTCTTATCGAGGCGTAGAATTTTAAAGCATTTCCACCTGTGGTGGTTTCCGGGTTGCCGAACATTACACCAATCTTCTCTCTTAACTGATTGATGAAAATTACGGTGCAACTTGTCTTGCTTATCGATCCGGTGAGCTTTCGCATTGCCTGTGACATAAGCCGTGCGTGCAAACCAACTTTGCTGTCACCCATTTCACCTTCAATTTCCGCTCTTGGGGTAAGGGCTGCCACTGAATCCACAACGATTAAATCGACAGCACCTGAACGAATCAAATTGTCAGCAATTTCAAGCGCTTGTTCTCCATTGTCTGGTTGGGCAATGAGCAGGTTGTCTGTGTCTACACCAAGATTTTCGGCATAATATCGATCAAATGCGTGCTCTGCATCAATGAAGGCAGCGATACCGCCTTGCTTTTGCAATTCAGCAATGGCGTGAATCGCCAGTGTCGTCTTTCCAGATGATTCGGGTCCGTAAACCTCAATGATTCGTCCTCTTGGGTATCCGCCCACACCTAATGCTAGGTCAACCGAAAGTGAACCCGATGGGATGACGTCCATCGCTTCCACAACATTGTCGCCCATGCGCATGATGCTTCCTTTTCCATATGTTTTCTCGAGTCGCTCAAGAGTGAGGTTAAGGGCTTTTACTTTGTCTTTTGATACTTCTGCTGCCATTGCTTTCTTATTTAATGTTGTTTAATTCTTCGATTATCTGATTTGTGTGATCCTTTGATTTGACCTTATCAATACGCCTGATCACATTACCTGCCTCGTCAATAACAAAAGTGGTCCGATGAATACCGTCATAGGTTTTGCCAAAAGTGTTTTTTTCTCCCCAAACACCAAACGACTTTATTATCGATAGATCAGTATCGGCGATAAGATCGTAAGGAAGGTTGAATTTAGTGATGAAATTTTGATGTTTTTTTTGTGAATCACCGCTTATCCCGAGCACCTCAAAACCCTTCTCACGAAGGACGTCATAGTTGTCGCGCAAATTGCAAGACTCAACGGTGCACGTTGGCGTATTGTCCTGAGGATAGAAGAAAATGATCAATTTCTTGCCTGCATAGTCTTTGAGACTCCTTTGTTTACCAAATTGATCTAAACCCATGAATTCAGGTGCCTTTTTGCCTTCTTCTAACTTTTTTATCATGCTTTGTTTTTTGAAAATCTAGCGATGGTCATTTTTAAATTCTGGAACAAAGAAATAGACTTAGCAACGTAATCTATTTACATTGTCAAAAACAATGCGAAAATCTTTCAACATAATTGTAGCTGGGAAGGTTCAAGGTGTGTGGTTTCGCTCGTCAACACTAAGGAAAGCATCGGATCTCACCATCGTTGGTTGGGTTAGAAATTGTGAAAATGGGAACGTGGAAATCCATGCCGAAGGTGAAGAAATGGATCTAGAGCTGTTTGTGGAATGGTGTAAAGTTGGTCCGGAACTAGCGAGAGTTGATGATATTACCGTGTACGAGGCTAAAGAGGTGAGGTGTGATGACTTCTTAATCGCGAATAAATCAATCGGATAAAGCAAACCTTTGATGATTGTATTCAAGTTAAAAGCTTCGATATCGAGGAATCAAAAAGCCTACCCTCATTTTGTTTAATACTATGCAAAAAGAGATTAAATTGAGCCGGGCAAATGGGATGAACCCAGGTCTGATGGGTATTATAATGCTCTACCAGGATTATCGGATGTTATGTAATTGGAAACACTTTGGAACCGTATGACAAAAACTGAAAAGGCGGCGTATGTAATTGCAACACTCGAGAGCCTCTATCCTGAGGTTCCAATTCCACTGAATCATACTGATGCGTATACATTGACCATTGCTGTTTTGTTGAGTGCGCAATGCACAGATGTGCGAGTGAATCAAATCACACCAACGCTGTTTGGTAGGGCTGATAATCCCACGGATATGATCAAGCTTTCTGTTGAAGAAATAAAAGAGATAATTCGACCTTGTGGATTGTCGCCAGCCAAGTCAAAAGCCATTTGGAACTTGAGTAAGCTCATCCTCGATAGGTTTAATGGCGAGGTGCCGCAAACATTTGAAGAGTTGGAAACGTTGCCCGGAGTAGGGCATAAGACGGCCTCTGTAGTAATGAGTCAGGCATTTGGTGTGCCAGCCTTCCCAGTCGATACCCATATTCATAGGCTGATGTATCGCTGGGGGTTAAGTAGTGGAAAGAATGTGGTGCAAACAGAACGAGATGCGAAGAGACTCTTCCCAAGAGAAAAATGGAACAAGCTCCATCTGCAGATAATTTTCTACGGACGAGAGTACTCTCCGGCTCGAGGTTTCAAACTAGAGAATAGTCCGATCGATCAAAAAATTGCAATAAAAAACAGGCTTTAGCCTGTTTTTAGTTCGAAAACTGTTCGAAATCTCCAATAAGCGAAGACTTCTGTATTTGTAATGACTTGGAGAACCCAAGTATTTTTTGGATGGTCCATTCGGATGGTCCCACTTTGTCGTTCGTCATTTCAATCTCCTGTTGGAGCTTAGTTTCCTCGGAGTTTAAGAAGTCGGAAAAGAGGTCTTGAGAGTAAGCGTTCTTCATATATATGCTGTATAAATTGGTTGGTCATGCAGCTAGAACGCCTATTCTCAAAACATATTGTGTTACCTCAAAATATATTATTGAGTCAAGACAATATTGTGCTCTTCAATTAGCTTGCGAAGGTTGATTAACGCATAACGCATTCTGCCTAAGGCGGTATTTATGCTTACACCAGTGTCCTCAGCAATTTCTTTAAAACTCATTCCGTTGAAGTGTCGAAGCTTTAATACTTGCTTTTGTTCCTCAGGTAAAAATTCAATGGCATTTCTAAGATCGCTGTGAATCTGACTCTCTATTAGGACTTCATCGATGTTCTTGTCCTCATCCTTAATAACATTGAAGATATCGAATTCAGGTCCCCCATCTACAGTTGGGAAGCGCTTGTTTCTTCTGAATGTATCGATTACTAAGTTGTGCGCAATACGCATTACCCAAGGAAGGAACTTGCCTTCTTCGTTGTATTGACCTTTTTTCATTGTAAGAACAGCCTTTACAAAAACATCTTGAAAAATGTCTTCGGCTAATTGGTGATCCTTCACCATCATTCTAATGTATCCGTAAACTCGGTCTCTGTGTTTAGTAAGAAGTGTTTCAAACGCACTTTCTTCACCAGCTAAGTATCGACTCACCAATTGGCGGTCATCGTCCATTTCATTCATCATAATATCCACCTTTTAAAAAATTACAGGTACAAGTGTTTAAGGTAGAAATCTGACTATAGGCGGAAATGGGATTTAATTATTTAAGAAAAAAGAAATTTGATACTAAGACGTTAATACTTAACGATTGGTTTGAGTGTTAACGAATGGTTTGAGTAGATATTGTATCAGAGGCTAAATAATTATTATAGAAACGAATGTACCAACACAAAATTACATTTGCCAACTCAATTCAATATTTTAACAGTGAGCAGGATGGCAGGGATAGATGATTTAAACGCGAAAGAGTATATCGTGATTAAAGGTGCACGGATGCACAACCTCAAAAATATTGACGTGGCCATTAAGCGAAATAGCTTTACGGTAGTGTCGGGATTGTCGGGTTCGGGTAAGTCTTCGTTGGCCTTCGACACCCTATATGCAGAGGGGCAGCGACGTTATATTGAAAGTCTATCGGCCTACGCTAGGCAATTTCTTGGTAAGATCGAAAAGCCGAAGGTTGACTTTATCAAGGGAATATCTCCGGCAATTGCCATTGAGCAAAAAGTGAACACTCGAAACCCGAGATCTACGGTTGGAACTACAACCGAAATCTACGATTACATGAAGCTTTTATTTGCTCGAATTGGGAAAACATATTCTCCCGTATCTGGCAAATTGGTGAAAAAGCATCGTGTTGAAGACGTTCTTAATCATATCCTATCACAACCAAATGGAACCAAACTGCTGATCACGATTCGGTTGGGATTTTCTGATCTGAAGGATTTAGAAAAGAGACTGGAGTTATTAGAAAAAAGTGGATTTGTTCGGGTGCTGGTGGACAACAAGGTTGTTCGAATTTCAGATGTTGAGGCGGCTAAAGTGAAGTCGCTAGAGCTGATCATTGATCGGATCGTAGTTACCCAGGACGATGAAGGCTTTCAAAATAGACTAGCGGATTCCATCGAACTGGCATTTTTTGAGGGACACGGAATTGTTGATGTCCGACCGTTTGAAACACCAGAAAACTTTCTCAAATTTTCCAATCTGTTCGAATTGGATGGAATGCTCTTCGAAGAGCCAGATGTTCATTTTCTAAGCTTTAATAATCCCAGAGGAGCGTGCAAGAAGTGCGAAGGTTTTGGAAGCGTTATTGGGGTGGATGCCGATTTGGTGATTCCAGATCAATCACTTAGCGTTTTCCAAGATGCTGTGGTATGCTGGAAAGGCGAGAAAATGCGTGAATGGAAGAACGCTTTTATTAAAGCAACTGCGGACTCCAATTTCCCAATACATCGATCTTATTTCGAACTAACGGAGCAGGAAAAGGAACTTCTCTGGAAAGGGAATAAAGGTGTTCGTGGGCTGGACGACTTCTTTGTATATCTAGAAGAACAATCGTACAAGATTCAATTTCGAGTCATGTTAAGTCGATATCGAGGTAAAACGATTTGTCCCGACTGCAATGGCACGCGGCTCAGAAAGGATGCGAATTATGTGAAGGTTGATGGTATGTCCATCTCCGAGTTCATGTTGATGCCTGTAGATCGACTTCGAGATCGTTTCGCTGAAATAAAACTGAACAAACACGACCAAAGCGTTGCTAAGCGATTGTTGGTCGAGATCAACAACCGCCTGATTTATCTATGTGATGTTGGGCTTGGATACCTCACGTTAAACAGGCTTTCTAACTCACTTAGTGGCGGTGAATCACAACGGATTCAGCTCGCTACTTCATTAGGTAGCGCCTTGGTTGGGTCGATGTATATCCTCGATGAACCAAGCATAGGGCTGCATTCAAGGGACACTGAGAGGCTAATCAAGGTACTCATATCACTAAAGGACGCAGGAAACACGTTGATTGTTGTTGAGCATGATGAAGAGATAATGCGCGCAGCCGATGAACTCATTGATTTAGGACCCGAGGCTGGGGTGGAAGGCGGGCACCTCGTTTTTCAAGGTGGGCAAGATGCGATTGCAACAAACAACGAGAGTATCACCACGCGATACTTAAACAGAAGTGAACGAATTGAAACTCCAGCCATCAGAAGGCCTTGGAAATATCATATAGAACTTGTTGGCGCACGTGAAAACAACCTTAAGAACGTAGACGTGAAAATTCCACTTGGAATATTGACCGTAGTTACGGGAGTGAGCGGTTCGGGTAAGTCATCCCTCATTAAGAAGGTTTTGTATCCAGCCTTGGTCAAGCGAATTGGCGGACATAGTTCCATTCAAAGCGGCCAATTTCAGTCAATAGATGGCCATTTAAATAGGGTTGATTCAGTCGAGTTTATCGATCAGAATCCGATTGGCCGTTCTTCTAGAAGCAACCCTGTCACTTTCACAAAGGCATTTGATGATATTCGATCCTTATTCGCTTCACAGCCTTTAGCAAGACAACGTGGTATGAAGCCGGCACACTTCTCTTTCAACGTTGACGGTGGTAGGTGCGAAATGTGTCAAGGCGAAGGCGAAACCACTGTTGAAATGCAATTCATGCCGGATATTCATCTTACATGTGAATCATGTGATGGAAAGCGATTCAAAGAAGAGGTGTTGGAGGTGCGCTATCACGAAAAGAACATAACAGATGTGCTGGACATGTCTGTCGATGAAGCCTTAGGTTTCTTCGAATTGCATGCGCGCGTTGCTGCCGAAAAGAAGATTATCGCAAAACTAACTCCACTTCAAGAGGTTGGTTTGGGATATGTGGCCTTAGGACAGAGCTCAAACACATTGAGTGGCGGAGAGGCTCAACGAATAAAGCTGGCTTCGTTTATTGGTAAGGGCCAGAGTTCCGAAGGTGGTACATTTTTCTTGTTTGATGAGCCAACGACAGGATTGCACACACATGACATTAAGAAGCTTGTGAAGAGCTTTAACAAGCTCATAGAATTAGGTCATACCATTCTTGTTATCGAACACAATCTTGAGGTGGTTAAACAAGCCGACTGGGTAATTGACCTCGGTCCTGAAGGCGGTGATGAAGGAGGTTACATTGTCTTTGAGGGCACGCCTGAGGAGCTTGCCAATCAAAAGAAAGGATATACAGGGCAATACCTTAAACCCCAGCTCTAAACAAACTGTAGCTCATAGAGCTTTCGATAAGCACCGTCTGCCTGGAGTAATTCCTGATGATTTCCAGTCTCGATGATTTTTCCATTGTCCATTACCATAATCACGTCTGCGTGCTGCACTGTCGCTAGGCGATGAGCAATAATGATGGACGTTCGGCCTTTTGTGATCTGATCAATGGCGCTTTGAATCATCATTTCACTCTCTGTGTCAACAGATGACGTCGCCTCGTCTAAGACCAGAATTGCCGGGTTGTATATGTATGCACGTATAAAGGAGAGCAACTGACGTTGTCCAACACTCAACATGCCGCCTCGCTCCTTCACATCAAAATAATAGCCCTCAGGTAAACGATCAATGAACTTATGGGCCCCGACTTTTTTCGAAGCCTCAATTACTGCCGCTTTATCTATGTCTGGATTGTTGAGCGAAATATTATTCAGTATGGTGTCTGAAAAGAGGAAAACATCCTGAAGTACAATCCCAACTTGCCTGGTTAAATACGCAGGATCATAGTCACGAATATCAGTTCCGTCAATCTCGATGCTTCCCTTATTGAATTCGTAGAAGCGACTGAGCAAGTTGATGATGCTTGTTTTTCCTGCTCCCGTTGCGCCAACAATCGCAACCTTTTGTCCAGGTTTTACGGAGAAGGATACATCGCGCAGCACCCAGTCTTCATCATTGTAGGCAAACCAAACATTTTTAAAATCAATGGAACCTTCAATTTTTGGTGACTTGTTTAACCCAGAGCTTTCAATGTGGTCGTCACGGTCGAGAATCTTAAAGACTCGTTCGCTTGCCACCATGCCCATTTGAAGTGTGTTGAATCGATCGGCAAGCTGCCGGATAGGTCTAAATATCATGTAGATGTACAGAAGGAATGCAACCAGTTTTCCGTATTCAACTTTGTGGTCAAGCACTTCCATGCTTCCCCACCATATTAAGAGCGCTACGCTCAAAGCGCTTAAAATCTCAACGATTGGGAAGAATACCGAGTTGGCGAATACAGTCCGTAAATGCGCATCTCGGTGACGTGCATTTATCTTTTTGAACTTCTCCATTTCCTGCTTCTCCCGATTAAAGATTTGGACGATAAACATTCCTGTGATATGCTCCTGTACAAATGCGTTCAACTTGGAAACTTCAGATCGAACATCTTGAAAAGCTCCCTTGATATAATTCTTAAAGACATTGGTGGCCCAGAGTAAAATCGGGATGGGGATAACACAAATCAATGTCAACCGCCAATTGATCAGAAACATAACAATGAGAATAACGATGAGTTTTAGGATCTCACCAATAATGATCAAAACTCCTTGCGAAAAAATGTCGGCGATGGTTTCAATATCGCTTATTGCGCGCGTTACAAGCGTGCCTATCGGAGTTTGGTCGAAATATTTTAGCCGGAATCCTGATATTCGCTCATAGACATCAACACGTAAGTCTCGAATAACGGATTGGCCTAACCAGTTGGCCAAATATGTTTGCAGAAATTGAACGATTGCCTCTAATACAAGAAGTCCAACAATGATGATTGTCATTGTGCGGAGCATCCCCGGATTAGGAATTATGATCGTGTCGTCTAGCGTGTATTGAATGAGCAATGGGCGAAGTGGTGCCAGTAACGCGGAAAAGATCACCATGGATGTAGTGAACCAAAACATGGCTCGATACGGCTTCACATAGCGCATCACACGGATAAGTAGCCTCAGGTCAAAAGCTTTACCGCTAACAGATGTGGATTGCTTTTTACCCATTCATTGATAGTTCTGCCGGATACGTGATGTCCGATAAATAGAGGCCGTGCGCTGGAACGCTATAGCCTGCGGCCGACCTATCTTTAGCGTCAATGATGTTTTGGAATTGATCCAGATCGATCTTATGTATGCCAAGTTCCAGGGTTGTCCCTACTAATGCACGCACCATATTTCTCAAAAATCGATTAGCCGTAATTTTAAATTGATATCCAACCTCGGTCTTGCTCCATTCCGCGAACTGGACATCACAGAGATTGTTCTTTGTGTCAGAATGTAGTTTCGAAAAGCTTGTGAAATCCTTCGTGACTTTAAGTAATGCGCATCCGGTTTGCATTGTCTCAATATCCAACGCATCCTTGAACTCGTAGCTGCGACCCACTGAAAATGGGTCTTTGGCCGAGTGAATGAGATAGATATAACTCCTGGAAGTGGCAGAAAATCGAGTGTGCCAGTCGTCCTCAACAGGAAAGATGGAGTCAATTGCAATTTCTTTGGGAAGGATGCAATTCGCACGAAACACAAGCGATTCAAGCTCAGTTATCTCGGCGTCAACGTTGAAATGGGCGTAGAAGGTGAGTGCGTGAACTCCTGTGTCTGTCCTTCCGCATCCGACGGTGTAAATTTCTTTGCGAATTATTGTGGATAGTGCCTCATTTAGCGTCTGCTGAATAGATTTGGCGTTCTTTTGAATTTGCCACCCGTGGAATGGGGTTCCATCATAAGATAATTTGATAAAATATCGTCGCGCCATCAGCGCGCAAATGTATGTTTAGCGAATGGATGTAGAAACACATATTAAGTCTAAATCGAAGGTTGGCGCTTGGATAGGTGCAATGCGCTTGAGAACGCTTCCACTGGCAATTGCATCAACCATTCTGGGTTCTACCATCGCGGAGATGGGTGGGAAATTCGACTGGTCCATAGCCTTATTGACCGGATTGACCACCATTCTACTTCAAATTAATAGCAACCTCGCCAACGATTATGGCGACTTTGAAAAAGGCACGGATGATGAAAGTCGAATTGGTCCGATGCGCGCAATGCAGTCTGGCGATATTTCTGAGCCTGAAATGAAAAGAGCGATTATGCTTTTCAGTGCACTATCATTTATTGCAGGATTGGCGCTCATTTGGATCGCTGATCTAATTCTGGTTGAAAAAGTGATTTTTCTGATTGCTGGAATTGCTGCGATATTCGCTAGTATTCGATATACGGCAGGTTCAAATCCTTATGGATACCGAGGCCTTGGGGATTTGTCGGTGCTGTTTTTCTTTGGAATACTTGGTGTTTATGGGGCGTTTTATATCCAAGTTGGTGTATTACAAATAGATCCTTGGCTTTGTGCGCTTGCTATGGGCTGTTTCAGCGCTGGGGTACTGAATGTAAATAACATCCGCGATTTGGGAAGTGATCAGGCAGCCGGTAAGATTACGCTAGCAGTGCGAATGGGGGAGAGGTTGGCTCGAAAGTATCATGTGCTGTTGCTTCTTGTTGGCCTAGGTTCCGTGACTCTCTTTGGTTGGCTCAACTTCTCAGTAGGGATACACTGGTTGCCACTATTGGCCTTTCCGCTAATTGGATATAATGCATGGAAAGTATACACCACAAATGAAGCCGCGCGTCTCGACCCTTATTTGAAGCAATTAGCGCTTTCAACCTTTGTTCTAACTATTCTGTTCGCTGCCGGTCAGGCACTATAGTTAATGCGTCGTAAAAACTAGTTCTGGAATATTTACGTCGATTACCTCAACATCTGCATGAGGATTTGAGGAAACAAGGAAGTTTACATAACCATAATACTCAAGCTCGGCCGGATAGATATACCAATTCTTGGCATTAAAAAAGGCTACATCCGGCTGAATATAGATTTCCTTGATATCGCCTCCGACCATTTCGCCATCGGCTTTAAGTACGCTCTCCTTGATTGTCCAAAACTCATAAAAGCGACGCAATGGAATAATGTGCGAATAGATTTCTCGCCATTCTAGGTAGGTCATCTCTTCTCGATAATCACTTAGATTGATTGGTTTTAATCGTTCAACGTCAATCCCAAGAATACTCGTTTCACTTATGGCGCAAACCGCTAGAGCTCCATCATTTGCAAGACTGAAATTAGGTGCGTCAACAATAAAGGGTTTGCCAGATTCTGTGAATTCAAGGCACTCAAATAGGTCATTCATGTTGGCGCCTATTTCGCTCATCGCGTGCCACAACATTAGCTTGCGAGCAAGGCTGCCATGCTGATTTTCCCAGCCTTCTTCTGCCAAGACCCGCTCTTGCAGATCCTTTGGAATCACGTTCATCAATCGATCAAAAGTCTCTTTGTCCCATTGCTCGGCAATTTGGGTCGAGTAGACCTTAATGATGTTTTTTTGTCCCATACGGCGGCAAATCTATCAATCTAATTGGTCACACCGAACCGCTAGATTGTCAGTTATCACCATATTCTCATTTCAGGAACTTAGAACAAGATCAAACTGCACGATTCGTTAAATTTGGAAGCATGCACAGTAACTATATCCTATTCCCAATTCTATCGATTGTTTTGTTGTTTGGATCCTGCAATGAGCCGGAGCCATTCGAATATCCCGAAGACCCGATTGAAGTGGAGCCAGCTTGGATTACCGAAACCGAACGTGTTGTTTCCACAGAAGAGCTTTGGAAAGCCGTGCAGTTGTCAGATGGTTGCGACCCAAATTTACATGTGAGTAATTTGGCTTTCTACGAATTGAATTACACTCGAGGTTTTGCTTCGATTCAGTTGCTTCCCAGCGATAGTGCGTGTCAAGTTGAGGTGGGATTACGAACCAAGTTCAACAGTGGTGAGCTTTCTACGCATGAATGGGATGAACTTCACTTTGAATTCACCTACTCAGAGTATAGCGGACAGCCTTCAACAGAGTATTGGATTGATTTAAATTACAAAGGCCTAGAACTGAATTTGAACCTTGCACCCGTCATTGCTTCGTTGGTGCCTTTTGATACAACAGACGGATTGTTTAAGCTGCATTTTGAAAATGATAAGCCCGTTTTCGAACTTAATGGGAAGACATTTTCTCCTGATTTTACGGAAGGAACTGGAAATCACTTTGAAGCTCATGGCGATGGAATAGAGGACTACTTTGAGGCGCGGATGACTTCAACTGACACCGAGCTACATTCTTATACTATATTTCAATATCTGCGCTTTTCTCGCTTCGGGTTAAAGGATGACTAGGTATGTTTGCTGTGTATGGCAGACGTTGATCTTCAAATTCCTTTAGCTGAAAGACTTCGCCCCAAATCATTGGATGATTATGTGGGTCAGAAGCAAATTGTCGGAGCCGATGGTCCGTTAAGGTTGGCCATGCGTGCTGGATCTTTACCTTCTATTATACTTTGGGGTCCACCTGGTGTTGGTAAAACAACGCTGGCTCAGATTCTTGCGGACGAGATGAAGCGGCCCTTTTATTCGCTCAGCGCCATTAATAGCGGCGTAAAGGATGTTCGAGAGATTATTGAAAGAGCTGCACGAAAAGATCTTTTAAATCAGGATAAACCAATTCTGTTTATCGATGAAATTCATCGTTTTAGTAAGAGTCAGCAAGACAGCTTATTGGGTGCAGTAGAAAAAGGTGTTGTTACCTTAATTGGTGCTACCACCGAAAATCCATCCTTCGAAGTGATTCCAGCATTATTGTCACGATGTCAAGTGTATGTGCTGGAAGAATTTGGGGTGGCAGAGCTCCAAGGTATAATTGATCGGGCCTTTAAGCTGGACGGTTGGTTGAAAAGCCAAAAAGTGAAGGTGAAAGAAACTAAATCACTCTTTCAGCTTAGCGGAGGCGATGGGCGTAAATTGTTGAATACGCTTGAGTTGGTCATCCAGTCGCGCGGCGATGAAAAGAACATAACAGATGCGATGGTTCTGAACGTGGTGAAAACCAAAATGGCCAAGTATGATAAAACTGGGGAGCAGCATTACGACATTATCTCAGCATTTATCAAAAGTATTCGTGGCAGTGATCCGAATGCTGCTGTTTATTGGTTGGCGCGTATGATCGAGGGAGGGGAAGATCCCATGTTTATAGCTCGGCGTTTGTTAATACTTGCTAGTGAGGATATCGGCAACGCTAACCCGCAAGGAATCGTGGTGGCAAATAGCGCGTATCAAGCTGTGCATGCTATAGGGTATCCTGAATGCAGAATTACGTTGGCTCAGTGCACGGTCTATTTGGCGACTTCTGCTAAAAGCAACGCGAGCTACGCGGCAATCGGCGATGCGCAAGCGAAGGTGCGGGAAACAGGCGATTTAAGCGTGCCTTTGCATATCCGAAATGCTCCAACAAAACTGATGAAGGAGCTGGGCTATGGAAAGGATTATAAATACGCCCATAGTTATGATCAGGGCTTCGTAGAACAGGAGTTTTTGCCAGAAGAAATAATCGGGTCGACGTTTTATCAGCCTGGTAAAAACAAGCGAGAGTCTTCCATCAAGGAGTGGTTGAAGTCACTTTGGAAATCGAAATATGACTACTAACCACTCATCCGCACTTGTCACCGTCTGAAATTTTTTTGCCCATAAGTGATATTAAAATGATATCATTGTGATAGAAAAATAAATCAAGAACAGATGAATCAAGAAAAAATAACAAAGCCGACTAGCGGATACATAATGTTACTGCTTGCGATCGTATTAATTCCGACGGGAGTTATCCTGCTCAGCCAAAAGCTTCTCATTCTCGGAATACCATTATTAATTCTTGGAGTGGCGACGTCATCGGGCTTCTTCTTTATTAATCCAAATGGATCCGTGGTATTGACGCTGTTTGGGGCATATAAGGGCACGGTGAAGGCGAGGCTTCTTTTGGGCTAACCCATTCTACACCAAGAAGAAAGTGTCTCTTAGAGCGCGTAACTTCGATTCAGATCGAGTCAAGGTGAATGATAAGCTAGGAAACCCGATTATGATAAGCGTGATTCTGGTTTGGAAGGTCTCGGACACGTTTAAGGCTGCCTTTGAAGTAGATGATTACCAACATTTTGTTCGAGTGCAGACAGATGCTGCAGTGAGGAAAATGGCCGGCTCATATCCATACGATGACTGGGAAGACAGCGATGACTATAAGATAACGTTGCGATCTGGGATGTCAGAGGTGAACGACGCGCTCGAAAAAGAACTGGCTGAGCGGCTTGAAATGGCTGGTATAGAAGTGATGGAAGCGCGTATAGGCTACCTAGCATATGCAGAAGAGATTGCAAGTGCGATGCTCAAGCGTCAGCAGGCTACAGCCATAATTGCCGCTAGGGAGAAAATAGTTGAGGGCGCTGTTGGAATGGTGGAAAATGCATTGGATCAAATTTCTGCCAAGAACATTGTTGAGTTTGACGACGACAAAAAAGCCACGATGATTAGCAACCTTATGGTCGTGCTTTGCTCTGACAAAGAGGTTGTCCCCGTTGTGAATACTGGAACACTACATCAATAGACGATCATGGAAAATTTTAAGATTGTGAAAAAGGGAGTCTTCGAAAAGCTAGGCGCGTTTGAAAGTCGCATTAACGAATTCTCTTTGTCAGGATGGAAGGCCATCTCAATTTCCTCTGACAATAGTAGGGTCATCGTTTTATTAGAACGTCAAAAGTGATATGGCAAAGAAACCATTTGCACTTCGGGTGGACGAAGAAATGATGAAGGCGATTGAGAAGTGGGCTGCGGATGAATTTCGATCCGTTAACGGTCAAATCGAGTGGATGCTTCATCAGAAACTCAAGGAATCCAGAAGGCTGAAAAAATAGGCACAAAAAAAGGCGACCCGTATGAGTCGCCTTTTTGCATTAGATGCAATGTCTTATTTCTTAAACGGCATTTCGTCTGAAACTGTAAGCCTCTTGCGACCTGCAGCTCTTCTTCGAGCTAAAACCTTTCGGCCATTCTTAGATGCCATTCGTTCGCGAAATCCATGTTTGTTGATTCGCTTCTTTCTTGATGGTTGGAATGTACGTTTCATTGCCTGTTTCTTTTAAAGGGCCACAAATGTAATCTGAATTAATAAAGTATCAAATAATTATCGCCTTTCTTTTACAATTGGAATGGCGTATTGTTTTCCATCCAGTTCCATTACGATTGTATACACCCCAGAAGGAAGCTTGGCAATGTTCAGGGATGTTCTGTTGACGCTAGGTGCAGCCCCGAAGGTTTCCTGGATTACAAGCTTACCATTCAGGTCAACTACTCGAATATCTCCGTCTGTAGGTGTTGCACCATTGATGAACTCAATATGTACGATATCCGAACTAGGCGACGGATAGACCTTCATCTTCACATCGTTAACCCCCTGGAATCCGGTTATTACAAATGGTTCGGACCATAAACTCCAACAGCCGCCGTCAAATATGCGCACCAAGTATGTTCCGTCCCCTTCCTTGGCTTCGCGCTGGTTGGTGGTGGTAGAAGTGCTATCATCAAACTTCCACAGATACATGTCCGCTGGTATGCTGCATTCTAAGCTGTCTAAAATCACGGCAATGCTTGGGGTAGGAGGTAAAGGAAGAACCGTTGTAATGATGGTGTCTGTTAGACCCTCACATCCATTCGTGTCAGTGAGTATAGTCCATACTTCATCATTACTAATAAGACTTCCAGTAGCCCAACTATTAGCGGTTCCGTTTTGCACCGATGTGCCGTTTAACTGAAAGTTATAATTGGAAAGGTTGACATTCAGATTTGTGAACGTCACTGTATCCCCATCGCAAATTTCATTGTCTGGATCAGAGGATACAAACACAGTTGTTGGTGATTCCCAAACTAAAACAGGAATCACGTTACTCTCTCCAATACAACCTAATGTATCTGTCACCACAGCTACGATTGAATCTCCGTTTTGAAGCCCCGTTAAAACTGCTTCATTGGATGTGGACGAGACAAGCTGCGTTCCGTTATTGTAAAACGTGTAATTGGTGAAGCCCGTTTCTAGAACCTCAAACCAGGCCGAGTCTTCCAAACAGAATGAATTGGCGCTGCTATTTGAACTTAGCGTTGCTTCAGGGTCAGCGATTATGAGGTGATCAGACTTTACTTCGAAATCTGCCCCATACTCGTTCGATGCATAGAGTGTAATGTCATATTCCCCTTCAGCATTGAATTCAACGACTGGATTTTGGCTTGAGCTATTTGTGCCGCTTACATATGTGTGCGTGTTAGGTGAAATTGTCCAGGACCATGATGTAGGATCCTGAGTGGATTCGTCGAAAATATTTATTGATGTGTTCTTGCAAGGCATTGTGTCGCTGACGCTAAAATCGGCCATTGGTGCAGCTGTTAAGTGAATGTCGTCAATGGCAATATCCGCCTGCCATCCACTGCCACTGGTTCCAGCAAAACGAAGTTTAACTGACTCGCCTATGTAGGAGCTTAAGGATATGGAGTCTGTATTCCAAACATTACCTAAGTTGGAACCTGTGTTGCTCCACAGATTCGTCCAAGATCCGTTTGAGAGAATATCTACTTCTAAGTCCTCAATCCATGCATTCCATCCATACATGTGAAATGCAAATTTGAATTCTGGGCTCGTTACCTCGTCAATTAAGATACATGGACTCTCGAGCAGTGCGAGCTGGCTTGCGCAGCCAGTAGCCTCTAAATACAAGTAATTCGTTGAGTCCGTTCCTGGATTGAAATCAACCGATGGCCCTGTTCCTCCTGATGGTGTGCCTCCGGCATCTACACGCCAGTCGATATCGTCTTCCCCACCATTTTGAACATTTCTCCAGTCTTTTAAATCACATGTTGTGACGCAGCTCGATGTTGCGCATCCATTATTTCCTTCAAAATCATCAAACCATGGAAAGCTCAATCCATTTGAAACCACAATGGCACTGTCACGGATTATTGAATCTGAACCGTTACCATTTGCGACCACTAGTTTAACCGAATAATAGCCTGTGTCTGATAGCACTATGCTCGGATTCATACTCGTATCGCTTGTGCCATTTACAAAGGTGACATTGCTGCTCGGGCTAATAACCCATAGTGTAGATGTGACTCCGTAGGCGGTGTTGTTGAATAAATCGATGGTATCTAGCGAGCAAACGTCTGTGCTGTCGACAGAAAGGTCCATAAAGGCAAGAGGATCTAATGTGCCAGGATCATACAAGTCGCTTTCCCAAAGTCCTCTTCCATAAGTAGCCGATCGAATTCGACTTCCTTGCCAGTTGCCTTGTGGGTGGTAAATCTCTAGTTCACGACTGCTAACGTTCGTCGGGAAATCATCAAAAAATGAAGTCCAATTGGATAGCGAATTATCTCGGTAATAGATACCTGCGTAGCCGCCAACATAAAGGCCGCCATTGCTTAGTGGATCTGCGATAATGGTGTTGTAGCTGAGGTTTGGCAAGTTCCCTGTATAGTTTGACCAACTCGTTCCTCCATTAACTGATTTCCAAATCAAATTCCCCCGCGAAATCCATAGTATGTCTTTATCGAATGGATCTGTTTCAACATCGCGAAGGGTTCCCGAACCGGGTAGTAAACTGGTAAGGTCTGTCCAAGATGGAGTAGTCGCATGTACATTATCTGTTCTGAAAAACTTGTTGTCACTGCGGATGGCAAACATTCGATTTCCATCAACTTTGCTTTGCCTCATCTGCCGCATGTTGCTTGAATTGGACCCAGCAAGGCTGTTTGATATTGGGGAGAAGTTTACCGAACTGGATTTTGCCGATGTCGTTTTCCAAATGTTCTTATATCCGATAAACATGATGTTCGGATTGTCCTTATCCAAAATATATGGAGTCACCCAGGCCCCACTTTCGGTAATGCCGTTTGTGTTGATCCCCGCAAATCCACCCATGTTGTAACCATTGTTTAATGAGCGAGCAATTCTTCCGTAATAGACGGATGCATACATCACGGCGTCATCCGAATAGTCAATGATGCATTCCATGCCATCGCCTCCACGTACCGTTCTAAAAAGCGTATCTGACCAGAGGGCCGTTCCGTTATCCTGGTATCCATTAATTACGTGCGCATGGGTTTGTTGGCTTACGCCAATCTTGTATAGTTGACCAATTCCAAGACCAGAACTTAACTCCGGCCAAGTTGCGCCATCATCGGCCGTGTAGTATATGCCTCCGTCATTACAGATATATAATTTGCCGCTGACAGGTGAGTATGAAAGCCAGTGCTGATCAGCATGCACGGATGCCGCAGTTGAGCTTCCAACCCAATGGGCAGAGCAATCCCAAGTGACTCCAGAGTTTGTTGATTTAAAGATGTTCACTCCACCCACATATACAATCGATGCGTCATCTGGATCAACCGCTACAGTTAAATCGTACCAGCCCTGACCGCCTGAGGAGCTCCCGTTTTCATTCCATCCTAAAATGTTTGGCGTCGTTGATTGAGTTGAAAAACTAACACCTGAGTTGCTCGACTTGTACAATCCACCAAATGCTGAACTAACCGAGCATAGCACATATACAACGTTTGCGTCATCTTCAGATACTCCAATAGAATATCGTTGCGGACTGGTTGGAAGACCACTTGTCACTTGAGTCCAAGTATCGCCACCATTGGTGCTTCTGTAAAAACCAGCTCCAGAACTCGTCTCGGTGGCATAGACCACGGTTGAGCTTCCTGGTTTGTACTTAATGTCTTTATAATTTGCTGAAGTCGATTCAAGTGTCCATGTTGAGCCGCCATTCTGCGTGCGATATACGCCACCGCTTGTAGCAGCAAGAATGTAAGAGGAATTAGAAGGGTGCATGATCATTGCGCCAACCGTTCTGTTTCCCATTCCTGAATTTGATTGGGTCCAATTTGTTCCACCATCGGTTGATTTGTACACACCACGGCTTGGTGAATCTCCTGCGTCTCGGTCTCCAGTTCCGATATACATCACATTGGTGTTTGTTGGATCGATCAGAATGCTCGATACCCCAAGTGTGGCCAGCTCATCTGTGTTAGAACTCCAAGTAATACCACCGTCGGTCGTTTTCCACAATCCACCAGCCGGTGCGCCAACCCAAAAAATATTCTCGTTGGTTGGGTGAAATCCGATGGTATTTAAGCGGCCATTTCCATTCGGTTGGCCTGTCCCGTTAACTGGTTTTGCAATTGGGCCAACTTCTTCCCACGCACCATTTTCAGACTCAATTCCCTGTGTGTTGGTTTGATTGTTCCAAATCTGCCAAGCTTCAAATGCTTCTGCCTGAGCTGTCAAATCTAAATAGGTTCCATCTAGATTAATTTGATCCTTTTTTAAATTCTCCCATCGCTTAAATACTTTCCATCCGTCCCCTCGCTGGCGTTCTCGACCCTCGAAATACATCTCAAACGCATGTTGCGTCTCGTAAAAATTCGCATCTGGATCTTGCATCATCTCTGCCCAAACTGGTACGTTGGCCGTGTCAGTTGTCTGGGCATTCGCTGAAATAATTAGGGATAGGGGAAGGATTGTGAGAAGGGAATATTTCATCATGCTAACAAATGTAGTACCCAACGCTCAGGCGCCTCCAATGCTCGTCGAAATTGTCAAAAAAAATGCCCGTCTCATGTATTCGAGGCGGGCAGATTCTTAGTCGTCTATGGTTACATGGCTCCAGTTTTCTCCGGACTTGATGCGATACAGTTGCATTTCAGAGATGTTGAACTGTTTCGCCAGAATTTTCAATCTTGTCTTTCTATTCGGATCGAAAATTTTACGCTTCAGTCTTTTTACCTGGGTAGCATTCAACTTATGACCCTTATACGGCTTTCGCTCTTTTCTGAGCTCTCGCGCTTTTAAAACGTTTGGGTTTTTCTGCTGATGCAGCTCCATCTCACGCTTGGTGGCCCACTTTAGATTGGTAACGTGATTATTCATCTTGTTGTAATCCAAGTGAATCACGTATCGATCATCTTCACGCTTCGGGTCAGCAAAATATGCGGCGACCAATTTGTGAATGAAAATCTGTTTGTTTTTGACAGTAACGTTGCCGTCTTCTCTTGTGAATTGTTTGTAGCGGAAAACCGGGTATCCGTCAACCAGACTACCCTTTAATACTTTTCCATCTTCTCTTTTGACACGATAGCTTACGATTCGTCCATAGTTGGAGATATCATATTTATTCCTCAGCTTGTCTTGGCTAAGATCCACCTTTTTCCATTCCTCGTCCCAATACGATTTGATCATGATGTAAATTAAATTTAGTTACGAACTCATACGGTCAATTTGGTTTAACTGCATTAGAGTTTTATTGATTTGGTTAGGTAAGTACGTATCAAATTTAATAAAGGGAATCGAGTAACCATAGAATTTATCATACCGCAGTAAGAGGATAGCCGCAATTCTTGAAATTCTATCTGGTTAAATCCCGACTTTCGCGCCGATGAAAAAGGAAGCGCCGAAGTCAATTACCAAAGCCGGATTTAAACGCGCACTGCGAATTTTTGAGTATGTGAAGCCATACAAAGCAAAGTTCACGCTTGGCTTGGTGTTTCTGCTGCTGTCGTCCGTGACATTTATGACCTTCCCAGGTTTAATCGGAAGATTGGTGGGTGGAGATGAAGTGAGTGATAGCCCGATTGACCGTTTCTTTAATTTGGAAAATATTGATCAGGTTGCCTTGCTCTTAATCGGTGCGTTTAGTTTACAAGCGCTTTTTTCATTTATGCGGATTTATCTATTCGCTGATGTTACCGAACGTGCCATAGCCAGCATCCGAAAGGATACATATCGGCACTTAGTTCGATTGCCTATGACATTTTTCTCTAGTCATAGGGTTGGCGAATTGAATAGCCGAATCAGCAACGATATAAGCCAGCTTCAGGATACGTTCATGACCACTTTGGCGGAGATGGTTAGGCAGACCATTACCATTGTATTTGGCATTTCACTCTTGTTTTTTTACAGCGTAGAGTTGACTCTGGTGATGCTCATTTCCCTCCCAGTCATGATGCTCGCAGCCTTCTTTTTTGGCAAGTTCATTCGAAAGCTAAGTAAGAAAACACAGGATGAATTGGCGGATTCTCAAGTTATTGTGGATGAAACCCTTCAGGGAATTCAGAGTGTAAAGTCATACACAAACGAACCCTTTGAGACAGCTCGATACAACGTGGTTGCAGAAAATGTGCGTAAGGTGGCAATGCTCGGTGCAAAGTGGAGGGGAGCCTTTGCTTCATTTATTATCCTTGGATTATTCGGGGCGATTGTTTTGGTGATTTGGTACGGCGTGCGCTTAAAAAACTCGGGAGAGATTGGTATGGACGTCCTTATGTCATTCATTCTTTACAGCGTTTTTGTCGGAGGTTCAATTGGTGGAGTAGCTGATATTTTCGGGAAAGTTCAGAAGGCCATCGGATCAACGGAGAATTTGTTCGACTTATTGGAAGAACCATTGGAGGAGGCTATCGAAGAAAGGCATGGTAGTGGGTCTCGCTCAGGCAAGTTTTCATTTAGCCAGGTTGCTTTTAGTTACCCTTCGAGGCCGGACAAACCTGTGCTTAGAGATGTTTCTTTTCAAGTCAATCAGGGCGAAAAGGTTGCTATCGTCGGCGCCAGTGGAGCTGGCAAGTCTACGATTGCCTCTTTGCTGCTTCGATTTTACTCGATCGATCAGGGAGAAATTCAAATCGACGGAATGCCGATCAATGACCTTTCAATAAATGAGACTCGATCAATGATGGCCCTCGTGCCTCAAGAAATCTTGCTTTTTGGAGGGACAATCTTTGAAAATATTCAATACGGCAAACCCGGAGCCACCAGAGTCGAAGTTGAAGCTGCAGCCCTTAAGGCCAACGCGATGGAGTTTATTCGGGGATTTCCAGAAGGTTTCGAGACCAAAGTTGGGGAGCGTGGAATCCAATTGAGTGGCGGACAACGTCAGCGTGTGGCAATTGCGCGCGCAATTTTGAAGGATCCTAAGGTGTTAATATTGGATGAAGCAACTTCTTCGTTAGACGCCGAAAATGAGCGCCATGTGCAGGATGCACTTGAGATACTTATGAAGGGAAGAACAAGCCTTATCATCGCGCATCGTTTGAGTACAATTCGGAGTGCCGATAAAATAGTAGTGCTGGAGCATGGTATAGTTCGTGAGTCCGGAACACATGACGAGCTTTTGAAGATTGAAAATGGCGTGTACAAAAACCTACACAATCTGCAAGACGCTAGTTAGCGTGAAGCAAGCGACGTTCTCTTAGGTATTGGAAGCGGTAGAGCCATCCGCACACCAGACCACCAAACGATTGTTCGAATGCCTGCCATCCTAGGTCTAAGGCAATGTATTTTAGGTCGATGATCGTATAAAAGCTTATTCCGAAAAGAAAGGCAACAGCATAGATGAACACCCCAGCAATGGCCCCGACTAACATTCCATACTTGAAGGAATCCTTGATTTTTTTGCCGACGTAAGTCAGGGTGGTGATAAAAAGGCCTATTCCCAAATAAACAAGCACGGATATTATTAGAAAGATGTCTAGCGGATAAGAGATCTTTAGGAAGTCATTAAGTATGAATCCATGCCAACCATAGGACAAAAGGAACATGGAGGCCGAACATGCCAGCCATGAGATAAAAAACTTTAAGTCTGGTTTTGGAATTATCTGATTCATGATGCTATCGCAAAGCTATTTCCCATCTCTTAATTATACGCCATAATTAACGATAGGGTTATTAACTTTCATATGTTTTCGATATAAAACTTGTTAGATCGATGAACTGTAAATCTTGGATGCTTTCGCATGGATGTTCGCGCTCGTCTTATTCATTGAAAGTTGAGCAATCCATCCAATTTTTAGCACCTTTGATCATCTGCATATGATAATTATTCCACGCCCACTTGTATTTCTTTTTGCCTTCGTTCTTTTCGCAACATCGTGTCGAAGAGATTTACAATTGGCCAGTTGGAATGTGGATCTCGTAGCGCCGATTGCTTATGGGGAGTTGAACTTTTCTGACTACGTAACCAGCGATAATTTGATTGCGGATAACGAGGAGTTGATTCACATTGTTGCCAGCGAAACCTTGGTTAGCCTAGGGTTAGATACCCTTATTGGGATTCCAGACTATAGTATTGATACTGGCTTTGTTATTCCTATTAGCATTACGTTTCCTCCTGGCGTTCCCTTCTTTGTTCAGAAAGAAGACACCAGACTAGAAGTTAAGGATGTTGAGCTAACATATGGGGTAATTCGCGAGTCGGAGATTGAGGTCTTTTTGGAAAACACCATAGACAAGCCCGTGTTGTTTCAGTATGCCATATACAGTGCAACGCTGAACGGCGATACGTTTTTTGTGGAAGAACGAATTGAGGCGAACGATACCATGACGAGAAGATATTCTCTCGAGGGATACGACTTAGACCTTCGCGGCGAATCAGGTACGGGTTACAACACTGTTGTGACTTTTATTCAGGCAATGATTCACCCGAGCGAAACGGAGAATCATAAATTCAATGCTGGGGATGAATTCAATATCAAAAATACCGTCAAGAATATTATCCCAGAGTACATTGAGGGATACTTTGGCAATCAATCTTTAAAGTTCGACGAAGATGAGAGTGTCAAGGTATTTGAAAAACTGCCCTTTAAATCAGTGAACGTTACAGAATATGATCTGGAACTCTTTATAGATAACGGCATCGGGGCTGACCTCAAGCTTTCCATTAATGAACTGACAGCATTTAATGGATCAACCTCAAAAGAGGTTGGGCTCGATCATTCAATTATCGGTTCGGATGAGTTTTTTACTCGAGCTGTTAACCTTTATGACGCAAACGATCCAGTTAGGCACGTGCAAAAAGCATTTTCCTTTACCGACGAGAATAGCAATCTGGATAAATTGCTCGAAAACCGACCTGATCGTTTTCTGTTCGATTTGTCGATTGAGGTAAACCCATTGGGAAATGTTTCTCTCGGAAACGATTTTGCATGGTACGGACATAACCTGAGCGCCATTATGAAGCTTGACTTGCCGCTCGTGATCTCTGTGAAAGGAGCGGAGTTTACAGACACAGCGGCGTTTACTTTTGAGTCGGGTCAATCTGCAAATACTACCAAGCGCATAAACTCAGGTCAACTCAACCTTTTTCTCGAAAACGGTTATCCATTCGGTGCAACGGTTCAGTTTTATCTAATGGATACGTTGGGTACCGTTTTAGACAGTCTGTTATTAGTGCCAACAAGCTTAGATGGTGCGCTTGAAAATGAACTCGGAATAGTGGAAGAATCAGTTAAAAGCGTGGTTGAAATCCCAGTAGATCAAGAACTGTTTTCCAATTTGGAAGGGGCTAGTTTTCTTAAGACAAATGTGCAATTGAATACCACGGGGCTCGATAGCATTCATATACGGTCAAATAGTCAAATCGGCTATAAGTTGACGGCCGATCTAAACGTCGCAACTCAATGATTCGGCATATCATTGTTTTTGTCATGCTGAGTTATGCTGCTACTACATACGCACAGGAACCAATATTGTCTTTTCAGTCAGAGTATGCCGGAAGAAACATGGTAGGAGCATACGGAGGTATTACAGCAACTTCATCCGATTTCTCGAATCGATTTGTGGGTTCACTAATTTCTGACGATCAACTTGAGCCGTCCTTAATTCTGGACCAGCTTTCAATTATGGATGCGGACCGGAACAAGCTCGGAATGGATTATGAATCGGGCGTTATTGGAAGTTGGAATGTGAAAAATGGGCCACACTCTTTATTGTTTAGAGCGTCAGATGGAGCGCATATTCACTTCTCGACCCCTAAGAATGCGATGGCACTTGTGTTCCAAGGAAATAAACCATTTGCAGGTGATACACTGGATTTTTCAAACATATCAGGATTAGGAATGCGATACCAACAGCTATCCATAGGCTGGTCTTATAACCAAGGTATTGGCGCTTCAATTTGGGCCATGGCAAGTTTTGTGAATGGGCAGCAAATGGCGGAAATTGACATTTCCCGTTCATGGCTTTATACAGGAACACTCGGAGATACATTGGGTGTTGGACTAACTGGGACGGGTTATTTGTCTGATACTTCACACGTGGGTTTTGCAAAGCCTAGTGGCATTGGTGGTGCGCTTGATTTTGGGTTAAATCGACAATTTCAAGGTGATTTTTCTGACTGGATCATGCGTGCCTCTGTTCAAAACCTAGGTATAATCGAGTGGAGTTCACGAACAATACAAGCAGACGTGGATACGAATCTCAATTGGTATGGAGTTGAGATTAATGATCTACTGGCAGCAGGCGAGCAGTTCGAAGGAACTGCCTTAGAAGATAGCTTAACCCGGGGGATCGACAATTCATTATCAAAGGGTAGGCATTATACCTGGCTTCCAGGTGCAGCGCAGGTTGACTTTGTTCAACTGAAAGACAAGGGATTAGAGTTAGGCGGTGGCGCAGTGGTTCGTTGGAATGCTGGTTACAATCCATTTGCTTATGGCCGAATTGGATATAGATTTAATACAGCTATCGCCTTACATAGCACAATCGGATATGGAGGTTATGGGGCATTCCAAATGGGAATTAGAGGCGGATATGTCTCTGAACATATTCACGCGGGTTTGGCCATAAATAATCTGGAGGCGCTAATCGTCCCTTCTCAATTTGCCGGAGGGAGTTTGAATTTTCACTTTAGTTATTTGTTTTAGATGAAGCGAATTCTGACAATACTATTTGTAATGACCAGTCTCGTTGGGATAGGGCAGGACACCATCTTTTTCAATAAAATCGGGACAAAGTATTCTGAGCGAGGTATACGAATGGAACCCATTGCAAATGGAGAGTTCTTGATCCTCGTAAATTCGGGCTATTCTGCCTCGGAGGCAAGCTCAAATGTTGATCTTGTTCGGATAGGTTGGGACGGAAATGTAAAGCATTCCACTTCTATAGGTTCTGAAGCTTCTGAAAGTGCACTTGATTTCGCAATAGCATCAGATTCAACCATTATCATTTCGGGTATTTCAAATGGTCTTCAAACTGGATATAATGGGTTCCTGTATTTTGTGAGAAACGACTCTTTAATAAAGGAGATCAATGTGTCGGGAGAAGCAGCGTGGAATGCATACGATGATTTGACCGTTTCGGATGATACTGTTTTTGTTGTACATGATTTTATTGATGATCCCAGCAGTACTCCAGTAATTGAAAAGTACTCCATTCAAGGCGACTTTTTCGAGCGACTGGTCCTGACTGATCTGCCAGGTTACAAATTTGAATCGATTAGCAGGGAGAAGTATGGGAGCGGGTTTTTGGCCACGGGTAGCGTTCTTGGGGATTCGTTAGATGGATTCATTATTCGGTTTAACCGCAACTTTAGCGTGGAATGGGAATATGTACTCGGGTTGTCTGGCGATGAGACATACGTAGACCTCGTAGAGACAAACGATTCGTCCATTATTGCAATTGGAAACTCGAGTAGTTTTAATGGTCCTGACTTTGATATTCTCGTGCAAAAGTTCACGAGTTTGGGCGTGTCAATGGATACAATTATTCAAGGCTACGGAATGAATGTAAACAACGGCGATGACCTTCCAACCGATATTGCGATCGATGAAGACACCGTATATATCACTGGCCACACAAACACTTTCGGTTTAGGGAAATCCGACGGATTCATAACTTTAATGACCATTAACCTCGGTCCAAAACAATTTTCCACAACGTTTGGAACCAAAAGTACAGATGAGTCGTTTCAAATAATTAAAACCACAAAGGGGCTCTGCGGAATAGGCAGTACCGATAACAAGACTAATGGACTCGACGATATTGTTTATTGGCGGCGTGAAGTCTTCAGCAACGACACTACTGTCATTGCGGATACGGCATATGCCTATGACCATAATCCATTATTGCTCACCGTTGAGTCATCAAACGCACCCGTTTCTGATGAGTTGAGGGTGTATTATTCTACTGATTTTGGTCTGCACGTTAACAATGGGGAAGCTGAAGTTGAATATGAACTGTTTGATGTAAGCGGTCAATCCGTTTATTCTAATCGAGGTAATAGTAGAGGTCGTATTGGGTCGTTGCCGACTGGAGTTTATATAATTCGAATCGCGAGTGGTCAATTCACTACTTCTCAAAAGGTGTTTATTCACTGATGTCGTCCAAATTATCGGATAGAGCCTTTGGTGTTTCGATTCTAATGCTTGTTGCGTTCCAAGCCATGTACTTAGATCTGGGCCATTTTTGGGATGAGTCTTGGGTATACGCTCCTGCAATTCGCACGATGGCCGCGGGCACACCCTCCATTCTTCCTGATGCCCTCTCGGTTGAGTTGAGTCGGGGACACCCATTACTTTTTCAATTTCTTGGAGGAATTTGGATGAAACTTTTTGGGGCAAGCAACATCAGCGCGCACACCTACGCGTTGGCCATTTCCGTGTCGTTGCTGATCATATTGTATTCCTTGGCGAAAAAATTGTTTGGCGCATCTGTGGCGCTAACTACAGCGCTGATAGTCATGGCCCAACCCATGTTTATGACCCAGTCCGCCATGTTATATCCCGAAATGCTTATGGCTCTGGGTTTAATTGTTGCCCTGAGTGGCTATCTCCAAAACAAAACATGGCTGTACTACATAGGTATGTTCATCGCCATTTATTCAAAAGAATCAGCACTTGTGTTTTTTGTAGCCTTCTTGGGTTGGGATGTTGTGCGTGTTCTCACAAGAGAATCAGCTAGCAAAACCTTAGTAAAGCATGCGTGGCCAGCGCTTTTTTTTCTTTCCCATCTCCTGCTGCAATACCTCTATCACGGATGGTTTTTGTTTCCAGAGCATACAGATCTAGTAACCTTAGAAATGAAGGATGTTCGTTTCAACGTTCGCAAGATCTATCGCATATTGTTTGAGGGGCAGTATCGAGGCTGGATGCTATACCCCGTTCTAGTTGGTGGTGCCTTTCTCTTCAAACTAAAAAAGTGGTGGATCAACCTGCTGGTTGTGCTGATCGGGTTTTCAGCGTATAAAGTTTTGATTTGGAAGTGGGTTGTGCCAACTTGGCTGTTTCCAATAATCTTACTTGCAGCCGTTTTTATTCCAATCGCGCTTTGGTTGAGGTTTCGTGAAAGACGGTCGTTTGGGATTATAGCGAACACAATTGGGTTAGGCTTCATTGTGACAATTGGGTTCGTAATCTTTTCGGCTATGAACTTTTTTACGCCGCGATATTTGCTCGCAAGTCTTATTCTTATCAGTCTTCTGACGGCCATAATTATTTGGAGTCAGAGATTCATGCCTACATGGTCGAAGTACTTAGTTTCAGTTTTCTGCATTGGACTCTCATTATTCGCAACATATGATTTAAGGACAATTGGCGATACGGATCTAGGAGTTCATGATGATCTTAAAAACCAGAAAATATCGATCGCTTGGATCACCGAAAACATTGATCGAGACGCTGATGTGTGCACGGATTTTGTGATGTCAAACTACTTAATCAATGAGTATGGGGGGCACGTTGGGGATTCGAATTTTATGCGTCGCTGGTTTCCTGACATATGCAAGGATTGCAAGAACGTTGATTACATAATAAAGTCTCCAACCGCTGTCTGCAATGGGACGGATAGTGGGGTGTTGGCTGGTTTTGAGCTTGTCTTTGAAAATACCATGGGACCATCAACGGTTCAGGTTTACAGGCGCGCTGAAAGCCGATAATATCTTAGCCTAGATGACTTGTGTGCTGTTTTTGACGCATCGCATCATGATTTGTGCGTTGAATGAACCAAATGTACGTGGCCTAAAATCAAATACTTCTAAGCTGGAGAAGAGCACCAACTATTTTTCGATGATGCGAAATTCAGTCCTTCTGTTTTGCTGGCGTCCTTCATCCGTTTCATTGGTGGCGATGGGTTCAGTCTGCCCATATCCTTTATAGGTAAGCCTGGCCTCGTCGATTCCTACACGCACCAAGAAGTCGCGTACGGCTTGAGCTCTATTTTGAGATAATACCTGGTTTGCTCCTGCATTGCCTTGATTGTCTGTGTGGCCGGCGATTTCTATTTTCAGTTCGGGGTTCGATTTTAATAGTTGCGCCAGTCGGTCTAGCTCTGTTTTTGATTTGGGTTTCAATTCAAATTTATCCGAATCAAAAAACACGTTTTTCAGCACCACTGCGCTACCTGTAACCATTGGTTGTAGCTCGATATTCTTCTTGTAATGTGACAACGACTTGGAGAAATCCAACTCAAAGTTTTCACTGTGGAATAAATAACCATCATGTTCTGCGGATAAGGCATATTGCTCGCTTGCCGGAAGCACAACTAGGAAGTCGCCTGTTTTTTTATCGGCAAGTGCTTGAACTACAGTGTCACCCGAATTTAGGTCTATCAATTGAAAGAATGCTTCAAGTGGCTTACCAGTGCCCGCATCCTTTATTTTACCTTTTAAGTAGGTGATTTTTTGCGGCTTTGCTGATTCTGGAAGCTTTAGTTTGTAGAGATCCATTCCACCAACTCCACCCTCGCGATCGCTGGCTATGATGGCGTAATCTCCGGAAGCAGAAACATGAAAACTATTTTCATGATCGGAGGTGTTAATTGGATAACCCAGATTTTCTGGATCGCCCCAGCTTCCGTCGGGTTGTCTTCGGCTAATGAATATGTCCATCTTTCCTAGGCCGATATGACCGTCAGATGAAAAATATAAAGTTTGATTATCTGGGTGAATGAACACAGATTCTTCGCCGCCATCTGAGTTGATGTTTTTTGGAAGTGGTTTGGCTTGTGACCACCTGCCATTTACCATTTCACTCACGTAAATATCAGTGTGCTGATCGCCGTATCGATCATACTTCCCACGGATAAAATAGATTGTCTTTCCATCGCTTGAAAATGATGGTTGACTTTCCCAATGCTTTGAGTTTATAGTCGATCCCATATTAACGGGCTTCGACCATCTGGTTCCCTGCCGCACGCTCACAAATAAATCGCATCGACCAAATCCCTTTTTGTCTGGACCATACGAGCCCATGTCTCCGAGGTCGCACGCGGTGAAAATCAGGTATTTCCCATCAGGCGAGAGGGTAGGGGCGCCCTCATTAAACTGCGTGTTTAAAGGTCCTCCTGGGTTATATGATTGCCCCCAGGTGTCGTTTTCCGTTTTTTCTGAAAAGAAAAAATCCTCATTTCTATCATTTAGAAAATACGTACCCCTTTCTACAGGGACTGCCCTGGTGAACATAAGCAATCCTTCATCTGCAGTTAATGCCGGGAAGTATTCGTCATGTTCGGAGTTTACATTCTCACCGAGGTTCGAAATGTCGTATTCCACGGGATTCTTCATTGCCCATTCTGCATACTCGCAACTTGCGGCGCCCAACTTTGCCGCCTGATAGTTTGATGATTCCGGCGGTGCGATTTTTAAATATTGTAAATAAAGTGGAAGTGCGAGACTATAATTAGAACCATGATGCTCTAATGCTGCGAGAATGAGAATCAGGTTGGGGCTGTAGTTTGGGTTTTTTTCAATTACACGTTTAGTCCATTCCTTAGATTCATCAAGGCGGTTCATTTTAATGTACACCTCTGCCAAAAGGTTCATCGCATCTAAATAATTATCATCTCGTTCAATCGCCGAAGTAAGCTTGATTTCAGCTCCTTCCCATCGATTCCATCTATAGTCTTCCTTCGCAAGGTCGTAAAGCTTTTGAGCTTTTTTGTCGCTAGTGGTTCCATCCTGTGCCCACCCTAATCCCGCAGAAAAAAGTAGCAGAAGAGTTAAAAGAATTCTCATGGTATGTTAATGTATTTATGTGCCTGGATCGAGATTTTCCATCTTGGATTGAGTTTAATGTAATCTACGATCAGTGGCATTGCCTTTTCACGGTTATCCCATTCAGGTTGCAGATATAACTCACAATTTCCTGATACCGTTTTAGCGTGTTCTTCAGCAAATTGAAAATCACTTCGATTGTAAATGATCACTTTCAATTCCGATGCCAACATTCCAAATCCATTTACCGGCGACTTGAATTTTTTCGGTGAAAATGTAATCCAGTCCCATGTGCCTGTCAAAGGATGGGCTCCGCTGGTTTCGATATGTCTTTGAATATTGTTTTCACCGAGAACCTCGGTTAAGGGTTCTAAATTGTGCATGGTCGGTTCGCCACCTGTGACCACCACGATGTTGGCATTTGAGGAAAGGGCGTCGTCGGTTAGTGATTGTACGGACTCGCTAGGATGTGCGTCAATTGGCCAACTTTCTTTTACGTCACACCAATGACAGCCCACATCACATCCCCCAAGGCGAACGAAATAACTTAGCGTTCCAGCAAACTTTCCCTCGCCTTGAAGGGTGGTGAACTTTTCCATTACAGGGAACATTGATTCTCTTGCGGATTTCGACTTCATTTCTGGCGCGAAGATAACTTCATTCATGGTAGAGAGTTGTCAGCTTAAAGTTTGGACCTAACTTTGCGATCTATGCCAGACCTAACCCAAACCGACCTGACCCCAGAAATCCAAGATCAACTTGAACTGTTTCAAAAGGGCACTCAGCATGTGAAATTACTGCGAGCGGCCATGGCTGGTAAAGGTATCCATGCCTTTAATAGGGAAAGAAGGCTAGATCTTGTGGATACGTATCGTACTGAAATGCCAAAGCATTCGGTAGTTAAGTTTGTGCCTGCATCTGGTGCGGCAACGAGAATGTTCGGGAAGATGTACACCTGGGTTGGGGCTCCACCAGCAAACAGAAAAGAGATCAATAAATTCTTCAAGGAGATTACTCGATTTGCCTTTTTTGAAGAATGGGCTCGATGTGCAGAAGCGAACGGAATTGACACGTACGAAGGTGGCTTAGACTCCAAGGTTAAATGGTTGAAACTTTTATTGAACGGAGATCTGGGGTATGCGAAAATGCCAAAGGGTCTCATTCCCTTTCACTTCAGTGAAAAGCTGGAGACTCCTGTGGAAGCGCACTTAAACGAAGCGCTGTTGTATGGCAATGGAGTTGGAGGCCCTGAGGTGCATTTCACGATAAACAAAAATTTCGAGCCTCAATTCCAAGCAATGGTCGATACGTTCAACGCTGGCTTAACTAACCAAGAAGTTCGGGCAACGTATTCTTACCAAGATTCAAAAACCGATACTATTGCTGTTCAGACTAATGGAGATCCGCTGACGGATGAAAGTGGTCAATTTGTAATGCGTCCCGGTGGTCATGGTGCATTGATTCATAACCTGAATAAAATTGAGGCAGATGTTGTTTTCATAAAGAATGTTGACAATACGGGGCACCCAAGATTGATGTCCGATACAGTTCGGAGTAAAGAGCTCATCGGTGGAACTTTGCTTGACATCCGTCGTGAGCTAATTGCGCTAAATAAGCAGGTTTCTAAGGGATTGGTCGATGCCGTAACGATCGATCAGGTAAGAGATAAATGGAATTTGAGAGTGCCTCGAGACTATTTAAAGCTTAAGGAATACCTACGACGCCCGGTTCGTGTATGCGGAATGGTTAAAAACGAAGGCGAGCCAGGTGGGGGGCCATTTTGGTGCTTAGATAAGTTCACTGGCGAGAGTTTGCAGATTATCGAACAATCTCAAGTTGATACTTCGCAGATGCGTCAAGAAATGATTTTGAATTCAGCAACACACTTTAATCCAGTTGATTTAGTTTGTTCGATTCGAGACTTGGATGGAAATAAAATTGACCTCCTAGAGTTTGTAAACCACGATCAATATTTCATTTCTGAAAAATCTGTGGCAGATCAAAAAATCAAAGCGCTCGAATGGCCTGGATTGTGGAATGGCGCCATGGCAAATTGGATTACAGTATTCGTGGAGGTGCCAAGTTCGACATTCAATCCTGTCAAAGAATTGGAAGATCTTCTCCGCCCAGCACATTTAGCAGGTTAATTTGATGACCTATCCTGTTGAAATTGAGTGTATTTAACCAATTGTTAAACACATTAATTCTTAATTTTACGAGTTAGAGGCATCCTTTTAAAGGTTGCGCTGTCTATAGATTGAGATAAACATGGTTATTATGAAGTTGAAGTATTCTTTTGTCCTGGTTTTGCTAGCATTTTTTGTAGTTGGGTTTTCCAATTCAACGATTGCTCAAATCCCTAGTGACGCAGCCATCCTGCCATATCAAGTGGATGAGGTTACCAATATTATTAAGGAACGATTCGAGGCTCCACATGAAACCAATGAGTATATCCAGTTTCTCGTTGAAGAGGATGATTTTCCGGCCATCGCGCCAAATGTTCCAATGAGTTCAGAGTTAACCGAAGAGTTAACAGAATGGGTGACAACTCATCCTGCCGCGATTGAGCAATTGCTTATACGTGCAAAAAAGAACTATGATAAATACTTCAATCCAGCATTGATTAAGTAGAATCTAGATTAAGAAAAATGAAAAAATTTATTTCCATACTGGTTCAATCAAGATTCAAAGTGCTGTTAGCCTTAATGGCGGCATTCTTTGCGATTGACGGCATTTCTCAAGTGCCTTTTAGCCCAGGAGCACAGATTACGTCATACACGGCCAATAGGGTTAGAGGATATCACTTCACTGCCCAATCGGCTTTTAGAATATGTGAAGTGTATGTGCCTAATTCCATGAATAATAACATGTGGCATGTGGAGATTGTGAAATTTAATAGCAGCACAGCCCCGCCGGCATTTCCCGCTACAACAAATGCGTTTGTTAGCCAGTTTTATGCTGACAGTGTAACGGGCAATAATTCCATCACTTGCAACGTGGTTGTCGCCTCCGGTGATGTAATTGGGATCTACGGAAGTCGCAGTACTTCTGTGGGAACGACGATGGCGAATAGCTACGACAGCCCGAACTTTGTCACGAGCATCTTGGGTAACAATACCACACTTAGAAGAAGCGGAATGCAATTCCCGCTGAATAATCAACAAATGCACAACATTTGGTCGGAGGTTAGCTACAACACTAGCCGAATTATTGGTTATCACAGCTGTTGTCCACTACCACCGAAGCCGCAGGGCCCATTCAACGGGCCAACCCAAATCTGTCAGGGAGATACGGTGACATGGTGGATACCATTAGACTCAATTGCCGAAGATTATTCTTGGACGGTTCCTGTGGGCGATTCAATTGTCGCAAACCAGGGAGATACTATGATAACTGTTGCGATTGGCCCAAATTCAACGGGTGGTCAAATTTGTGTAGAGCTTGAAGATTCCTGCACATGGAGCGGTGATACGTGTTTCACCTACACAATCAATCAACCAACAACGCCAAGCAGTATTACAGGCTTGACTTCTGTTTGTCAGAACAACAGTGAATGGTATAGTGTGGTCGCCGCTAACGGAATTCTAGAGTATGATTGGTCCATTACCAATGCAACTTTGTTGTCGAATGAGGATAGCAACGCAATTAATGTATCGTTCTCCGTTGGAAACGCTGAAATCTGTGTTCGAGTTAAGGATTCGTGTGCATGGAGCGATTCTACTTGTATTACGGTGAATACCATGACTCTACCGAACGTAGCGAATGCCGGCCCAGACCGAACGGTTTGTTCAGATCATAAGGCACAACTAGCAGCGAACGCAGCCAATATAGGATCGGGTGAATGGACAGTTGTAAGTTCTCCAGGACCGGGAACATTCAGTGATTCAACCGCACATAATTCGACTTACTTGTCAAGTGTTCCTGGAACACACATTCTTCAATGGACTGTTTCAGCAGGAGGTTGCCCTTCTACCTCTGATCAAATGATCGTGACAATCAATATTACGCCAACAGCTGGGTTTAGTACTGTAAACGTATGTGAAGGTGGGCCAGTTCCATTTAACGATCAGAGTACCGGAAATGGAGCAACAATAAATTCATGGCTATGGGATATGGATGGAGATTTAGTGAATAATCACGTTGTTCAGAATCCGATTCATCAGTATTTAAACTCAGGAACATACTCAGTTCGGTTAATAGCGAATGTTCAGGGCTGTGCGGATACTCTTTTTAAAGATGTCTATGTAAACCCAGTGCCGGATATGGATATTTCTGCAGACAATGTTTGTTTCAATGAGGTTATGTCCTTTAATAATGCGAATTCGGTGGCCACAGGAGCTATTGCAACCACGACATGGGATTTTGGAGATGGTACACCGGCGGTTAGTGCCACTAACGTTTCTCATTTGTATCAAGATCCTGGATTTTATACAGTTACATGTAATACCGTCTCAGATAGTACGTGCGAAAGCTCTCAGCAAATAGATGTAAGAGTCTACCATTTGCCTAAGGCCGATTTTGTAGTTGACAATTCGTGTCAATATCAAACTTCAGTATTTTCAGATAAGAGTACAGTAACTGGCGCCGACGTTGATGCATGGACATGGACCTTTGGAGATGGAGGCGATTCTAGCATTATTCAAGATCCTTCACATGACTACAATATCAATGGGTTTGTGCCAGTTCACTTGCAGGTTTGGTCGTCACAAGGCTGTTTTGACGACAGTATTGGCTACATAGAGATTTATCCAACACCGGTAAGTGAGTTTAACTTTACAAATAAGGTGTGTCTGGGAGATACATTGGACTTAGATGCTGTTTCGCATATTGCATATGGTGCTATGACCCAATATGATTGGCAAGTAGATTCGACTTGGTTTTACAATGGCAAAGAAGTCTTCCATATGTTCGACGCGGTTGGTGACTATAGTGTGCGATTAACCACAACATCGGAAAAGGGATGTGAAAGTTCTATTCTTAAATCAGTACCGGTTTATGAAATCCCAAAGGCAGATTTCTATTTCACAGATGGATGTGAAGACAATAAAGTTCAATTTACGGATACTACCTTCTTTCTCGAGCCAGTAATGAAATATGAGTGGGATTTTGGCGACAGCACCGTTTTAGCGGATGAGCATAATCCTGAGCATGTTTTCGAAGACTTTGGCTTGTACGATGTGTCATTATATGTCGAGTCTTTTAGAGGTTGTACATCGCTGATTGAGCATCCAATTAAGATTTACGAGCGACTAATTCCGCGTTTCGACGCAACCCCAGATAGCGGCTGTTCGCCACTAACGGTTTCGTTTATTGACAGCACAGCGAGTGAGTCAGGGGTGTCATGGGAGCGAAGCTGGGTATTCGGAGATGGAAATACGCGCTTGGATACTGCAGAAAATATCTATTTGAATTATTCTGGAAAACACCTGAGTTACGATGTCACCCTCAAAGTGCTCACCGAGGAGAATTGTTACTCCGAAGTTACCAAGGATAGCATAGTTTATGTAGTGCCTCAGCCGGCGGCTTCATTTCAGCACACACCAGAAGATCTTCTAACCTTGTCAACCAAACGACCAGTAGCTCAGTTTATCAATACTTCTAGCCAAGCGAACAGATACGTTTGGAGCTTTGGCGATGAAGAGAAATCTTCAGAACACAATCCTTTTCACGAATGGGCCGAGGCTGGAGATTATGAAGTGGTTATGATTGCGCGCAACATCTATGGTTGCACGGATACGACCAAAACCGATGTGAACGTTCACCATGTCAATGTTCCTTATATACCAAGTGCATTCACGCCAAATGGAGATGGTAAAAACGAATTTTTCTTTGTCGCCGGTCTCGAGGATATTACAGAGATGGATATGGCTATATATGATCGATGGGGAACTGCGATCTATGAAACAAACGGGTTGGATGCTTCGTGGGATGGCAGAAACAACCAGAATAAGATAATTCAGCAAGGACTTTATTTCTACAAAATCAGATACACTGATAAAACGGGCGAAGTGTTCGAACACTTTGGTAGCGTTTCAGTATTAGGAATTGAATAAGATGAGAAAGTATTTCTACATAGTAACAGTTGCGTTGTTGGTCTTCGCACCATTTAGTGGCCTCAAGTCACAATGTGCAAGCCCTATCAACACCATTATGAACTATAATAATGGGCAAGATGGAAACATGTTTAATGTTACCGCAATCAACAACATATTCCTAGACTCGGTCTGGTGTAATTTTGATGCTGGCACGATTCAAGAAGTTGAAATTTGGTGGAGATCTGGCACTGTGGTCGGAAACGCAAATGCCGCAACAGGCTGGACAATGATTGACAGCGTTGTCAACCTTACATCGGCTGGGGTAAACAACTTCACTCACGTGCCAATTTGGATGAATCTTTATGTCCCTGCAGGACAGACAGTTGGGCTGTATGTCACGCGTGCATTTGTGGGTTCTGCTGGTCCCTATATGAGATACACAAACGGTACAGGTACGGCTGGAAATGCATACGTAACTAATGCAGATTTAAGCCTTTCTGTTGCGTACGGCAAGGATTACCCTTTTGGAACAAGTTTTAACCCTAGAATATGGAATGGTAGACTTTTTTATCACTGTTGCCCTCCTCCTCCGGCCATTCAAATGGCTGCGGCTCCAACGCAACTATGTTCGTCTGATACGTTTACCTACAGTGTTATTCCTTACGCTTTCGCAGAATCATATACATGGTCGGTAGGAGGTTCTGGAAACATAGTTGGTGCGAACAATGACAGTTCGTCTGTACAGATAGTCTTCAATGGTAACTTAGTTAATGATACCGTTTGCGTCACACTAGAAGATTCATGCTCGAGTATTGATACATGTATTGCAGTTACAATTAACCCACCTACGGCGGATGCAGGACCGGATACATCAATTTGTTCGACAACATATCAGCTTCAGGGAAATAATGGACTTGGAGCATGGTCAGTAGTTGGTGGGTCTGGAACCTTTACCAATGCAAATGCTTACGATTCAGAGGTAGCCGGTTTGGCTCCTGGGGTGAATACACTCCGATGGTCTGTAGGTAATGCCAATTGCGATACAGTCTTTGATGAGGTTAATATCACAGTAAACCCAATACCTGTTGCACAAATGATCTTGAATGATGGTTGTGCTGATAATCAAATCACGTTTGTAGATAATAGTTACGCTCTAGGAGGAAACATTATTGATTGGGATTGGGACGTAGATGGTGACGGAACCTTTGATTATTCAACGAATCAATTTCAACATACCTATACTGTTCCAAACGTTTATCTGTGTACACTGATTACCACGGCTAACCTTGGATGTAAGGACACTGTGATCGATTCTGTGTTCGTTTATCCTAATCCTGTAGTTGACTTTAGTTATGACCCAGATTGTGAAGGCTCTCCAATGGCATTTACAGATTTAACTACAATATCTTCCGGTAATCTTGATACATGGGAATGGCAATTTGGAGATGGTTCTTCACCTAGCGGGGCACAAGATCCTGCCCATGTTTATCCGCAGGATGGACTATATGTTGTGACTTTAACGGTAACCAGTGACTTCGGGTGTGCTATAATTCTCGAAGACACGGTAGAAGTGTTCAGTATACCGGATGTAGATTTTATATCACCAAACGTTTGCTCGAATGATACTGCGGCCTATACAGATATTTCTGTGTCCACTCAGGGTAACCTTAATTATTGGGAGTGGGACTTTGGAGATGGTACACCGCCGCTATACACCCAAAATGCAGAACATGAGTATAGCATTCATGGCACATACAACGTTAAATTGCTTGTTGGTACCGATAAAGGTTGTACAAACATTGTGGTGAAACCACTTGACATTTATCCAGTGCCTGTTCCTTACTTCACCCAGAATGGAGAATGCGAAGAACAAACGGTGCGCTTTAAAGATTCTTCAGTACTCGACAATATGTTTAGTTCCACTTTAGTGCAGTGGGATTGGGAATTTGGTGATGGGAAAGTCGCTAGCAACGAAAGAGTAGGAAACTTTTATCAGGAACCAGGACCATACATCTTAGCTCATACTCCATTCTCGAATCATGGTTGTCATACTACTGTTGAGACTGAGATCCTAATTCGTCCTCGTCCAAAAGCAAAGATTTTGGTAATGGATGACCACGTTTGTGCGGAAACTCCGATTAGATACAGAGATGAGACCTACTTTGATTATACATATGATACCACGGGTGTCATTGATTGGCAGTGGTTCTTTGGCGACGGAAATGAATCGAACGAGCAGCACCCAACAAATACGTTTGCCAAGGGAGGAACTTACCAGGCAAGCCTGATTGTGGAAACACAGTATAAGTGTATTGATAGCATTGTGCGAAACGCAGTCGTTTACCATAACCCTGTTGCCGACTTTGTGGCGGACACACTGGAAGGATGTAGCCCTCATTGTGTTACGTTTATTGATAAATCACAGGTTGCGGTTGACCCAGACAAGCTTGGATATAGTTGGTACTTTGGAGATGATGATACTGGTTCAGACGTTAATCCGACACATTGTTATTCGGTCGAGGATGGACAAGATTATTATGAATTTGCAGTGGGACTAAAAGTGACAACCCTTGAAGGTTGTTATGACAGCACTCGGCTTAAAGAAAACGTCGTGATTTATTCAAATCCAATCGCCGACTTTGATCTTGGCGCTGAAGTATACAGCTTACTTGATCCAGTAGTTGAGATTACAAATTACTCTGAAGGTGGAGTGAACTGGTTGTGGCATTTTGGCGATAGCACTTCAAGTACAAAGCGCGACCCAATTAATCATGAATATGCGAACTCAGGTAGGTATCAAGTTTCCTTGTATACAGAGTCTGATTACGGTTGCAATGCTATGCTAATTAAGGGCGTAGATATCGACTATCATCAGACCTTGTTTGTGCCTAAGAGCTTCTCACCAAACGCCGATGGAATCAACGATTACTTTGAGGTTAAGGGAGAAGATTTAGAGTTTGTCCGACTATGGGTTTATGATAGATGGGGGCATGAGGTGTTTTTTGGTGAAAACGAAAATGCACGATGGGATGGCCTTTACCAAGGTCGAGTTATGCAAATTGGATCCTATGCTTATGCAGTTGAATACAAGCAGACAAATAGAATTAAAGAAAAGATTTACGGAAACTTCGTGATATCAAAAGCTAAAGATCAATGAGAGTAATTATCACACTTTGTATCGCTGTCATGGCCTGTGCCTTTCAAGCCCAAGCTCAGCAGCAGAAATACGATCATCCAGATGTGGCACCAACTACGTCATATGATCCTCTAGACGTCTGGAACGAATGGAAAGTCTGGTATGCAAATCCGACTGAAAATACGTCTTATGTTCAGGAATTCATGACTCAATATGAAGTTCCTCAGAAAGGAATGAAAAACCTAAGCCGTGAAGAAACATGGTATTGGTGGATATCCAATAACGAGGATGCTATCGAGTCCTATTATAAAATGAAAGAAGACGCCCTCGATTAAACACGGGAATATCTCTAAAGATTTAAATCCTCAATGATTAGTTCAATCTTATCGTTGAGGATTTTTTCTTGCGCCATATAATTTAAACTGGGGTTCCAATCTGCTCGTAAGCTGAAGTAAAATTTAATCTTTGGTTCGGTGCCTGAAGGACGTGCTGAAATCTTGCTTCCGCTCTCCGTATAGAATTGCAACACGTTCGACGTGGGTAAGTCGAGCGTGGATTGTTTCCCCGTAATTAGATCTCGGGATGTTCCTACTTTAATGTCATCCACTTGGCAAACAGTCTCGCCCGCAAGTGTTTTTGGCGACTCTGACCTCAAACGATCCATAATAGCAGATATTTCTCGAGCCCCATGGATTCCTTTTTTGGTAATGCTAATCAGGTGTTCCGTATACAATCCGTGTCGTTCATAGATAGAGCAAAGCCGTTCGAATGCACTACTGCCATTTGCCTTCAATTCAGCAGCCATATCACAAAACAAGAGCGTTGATGTAAGCGCGTCCTTATCGCGAACAAAGTCGCCGATCATGTAACCATAGCTCTCTTCTCCACCCCCAATGAATTTTTTTAATCCTTCATTGTTCCGTATTAACGAGGCGATATGCTTAAACCCCGTCAAACACACTTCTGAGTCGACATTGTAGTGCTTTGCTACATCGCCAAAGAGCTCGCTGCTCACAATGGTGTATGCGATAAACTCATTGCCTTTCAGTTCTGTTTTGTCGAGCAAATAGTCGGTCAATAAAACCCCACATTGATTCCCATTTAGAAGTTGCATCTCACCTTTGTCATTGCGAATTGCTACTCCGAGTCGATCACTATCAGGATCGGTGCCAACCACCATATCAGCGCTAATTGCATCTGCCTTTTTTAATGCTAGATCAAGGGCTGCGCGTTCCTCTGGATTGGGACTCTCCACGGTTGGGAAGTTCCCGTCTGGAATAGCCTGCTCTTCAACGATATGAACATCCGTATATCCAGCTTGATTTAGTAGCTCGGGCATAACCGTAATCGACGTGCCATGCAGTGATGTGAAAACAATTTTTAGTGGATCTGATTTGGTGGTCTTTCGCTGTTCTATGGATGTCTGAATGAAAGCCTTATCAATTTCAGATTCAATAAATGTTATGTTCTCCGCATTGGAGTCAAATTTGATTTGATCTAGAGATTGTATCGCATTGACTTCCCCTATAATGCCGGCATCATGGGGATGAACAATTTGAGCGCCGTCTTCCCAATAAACTTTATATCCATTGTATTCGGGTGGATTATGCGAAGCGGTGATGACGATTCCGCTTTGACATCCTAAGTGACGAACGGCGAATGATAGTTCAGGGGTAGGGCGCAAGGCGCTAAATAGGTATGCATGTATGCCATTCGCCGAAAAAATATCCGCGACCAATTGCCCAAACTCCTTGCTGTTGTTTCTGCAGTCGTATGCGATCACCACCTTGATGGCTTGATCTGCAAACTGCTTGTTTAAATAATTAGACAAACCTTGTGCAGCCATACCTAAGGTGTACCTGTTCACACGATTAGAGCCTATACCCATTACTCCACGCATTCCTCCGGTTCCAAATTCCAAGTTTTTGTGAAACGCATCCTCGAGAAGGGAGGCGTCTCCGTCAAGTAATTGCTTAATCTCAAACTTCGAGTTTTCATCTAAGTTTTGATTAATCCAGTTCTCGGCAGTTTCTTTCGCAGTCATAATGGGCTATTAAATCGACTGCAAATGTACATTCTCGACCGACGATTTCTACACAGACGATTCGGTTTGTCGGTTGAAATCTCGATCAAGGTCTAGGGAATTTGATTAACCTTCCTCCGTACTTTTGCCAAAAATCTACCATGAATAAGTTATATCCACTGGGTTTTGCCCTTCTAGCGGCAATTACTCTTTTTAATTGTACGGGATCATCGGAGCAAAAAGAGGTCGTTCAAAACCAAGACTCTTTGCTTCAAGTCCAAAAAGATTCGCTTTTAGATTTATTCAAAAGTGAGTTGGAATCAATTGCCTCCAAGGTCAATGAAGTAAGCACGTCAAACGGCATATTTAAGCTTGACACAAGCGAGAATGTTTTGCTTAGTAAGGAAACCATCATTGACCAAGTTGAGAGTCTGGACAACTTGCTGGAAGCAAACCAAAAGCAACTGGCTGATCTTTATGCAAGAATGAAGGATAGCAAGGTGGCGAATGAAAAGCTAGAGGGCCGAATCAGCGGAATGCTGGACCGCATTGCTCAAAAAGAGGAGCAGGTCAGCGAATTAATGAAACTACTAGCAAATAAGGATATTCAGATAGATGAGATATTAAGCACGATGGATAGCATGCGCGTCAACAACATTGAGCTGACCGAGGAGGTAATAAAAATGGATGAAGAATTACACTCGGTATACTACACGGTAGGTGATGCAAAGGAGCTGAAGAAGAATGGAGTCGTTACTAAGGAAGGCGGAATTTTAGGCGTTGGTAGTTCAAAAAAATTGGATGTATCTAAGCTGGATCGATCGTTATTCAAAGAGGTAGATCAACGAGATTTAATAAGTATTCCATTATATTCCAAAAAAGCTAAGGTGATTACAAACCATCCGGAGTCTTCCTATGAGTTTGTGCTGGATCAAAACGAGACAGTGGAGTCAATAAAGATTTTAGACCGAAAAGCATTTTGGGAAGTAACTGATTACTTGGTTGTTGAGGTCAGTAATTAATTCATACGTCTTTATACAGCATTCGGCGAACGGATATAGGTTATCGTCTTGAACTGTAAACCATTTGGTAGCAATTGCGTCTTACTAACAATAAGACGTTTGTTATGGGTTTGTTTAGATTTTTTAAGTATCGTTATTTAGTTAAGAACAGAAAGCGACATTATGCCTCGCTTGCACTCTCACTGGCTCTGGCTCATGCCTCCTTTGGAGCGGTCAAGTATCGGTCTATTGGTAATGGGATAGCGGATATTTCATTGGCATTAAATGAGAACCAAAAGTTTGTTCTGGATCTACAAAAAGCCGAGGATCAAAAGAAGATGATACTGAAAGGCAATTGGACCGTTGAGGAGGACAGCTTTGTCTTGAAGTTTAAGCGATCAAAACGACATGTACGCGACTTATTTGGAAGTAACTCGGGCTTTAATAAGTCTGTTAGAGTCGAAGACGAAAAGACAATACGATTCCCTCTTGGAAAAGCTGGCTTAACGATTCTAGGTATTTACTGCCCTAAGGAATTGGTTTAATCCGATTCGTCGGGCTTGTAGCCGACAAACATATTTATCCAAACCATTCGACCTATTCTAAAGGTAATTGGAGCCAATCCAATGATACCTGCGCTAATAGCTGCAAGGTAGTGCCACTTTTCCCAGGAACCTGAAATCATCATTATTGCTGCGATTGTAAGCGCAATGCCGATGGTGATGCCATAGTTAACGTACATGGCCCCATAAAAAAAGGAAGGTTCTAGTTGATATCGCTGCCCACAATTTGAGCAGCCGTCGTGCATGTCCCAGATATTTTTCAAGATATAAGGATTGCGTTTCTCAAACATATCGCCCTCGTGGCATCTAGGGCATTTTTGACCTAAAATAGAATACAGTTTTGATCCTTTTTTCACGCTAAATGTTTTGGCGAATGTCAGACTAAATGTTCATTCAATCTGTGATTTTGGGCACTAATTATTGGTTACAATGAAGTTAGCGTATTGCACCTTTTCCATCAAGGCATCCTGGTTATGAATTGTAATGAGATACGTTCCCGAGGGCCATGTACTAACATCGATTTGTACCGTCTCTCGTGGTGTTTGCATATCGAACATGTGTTCACCTTGAAACGTGAAAACCTTAATTTTTAATTGCTGCCTAGAAGGGTTCGAGCGTATCAAATTGACTTTGTTGCTAGTTGGGTTTGGGAATAAAAGGAAGTCGCCTTCTATGGAGTAATAGTCGATATGGATTATTCTTGATAACCCGTTAAACCCCAGTTCCAATCTCTTGTAAATCTTTGTTTTGTAGGACGCTTCCACCCTTTCTCTTTCCTGTCTTTCCATTTCTCTAAACTCATTCCAATACGCTGATATTCTTTTATCTAATTGTGGAGATGGTATTGGTGAAAGGTATTTCAGGTTTTGAGTCGGTTTAAGCTTAAAGCGAGATTGAAATTTGTGGATAAAATCAAAAGCGCCGAGAATAAAAGTTCGCGTCAAAAATGTATCTTGTCGACGGTTAATCATTATGAATTGACACAGAAACATAGAGCGTCAAACTCCGAACCAAAATGACTTTTGAACCACAAAAATCTGCCAAAAATCAAGGAAATCGGAACGTTAACGATCATGATTCGCGCATTAGCGGGGCACAAAAGCAGACGATAACAAACAATAGAGGAGAAAGTGACCAAAATGGTTTGTTGCAAAGGATAGCACAAAACAATGACCGGATATCCGAAACTTATCAGCTCAAAGCGCACTCTCAAAGAGGACATAATACTGATGTTGCTCAAAGAAAAGAAAATAAAACAGGTCTCCCTGATGACTTAAAATCAGGTATGGAAAACCTATCTGGAATGTCCTTAGATGACGTCAAAGTACATACTAATTCCAGTAATCCAGCCCAGTTTCAGGCCCATGCCTATGCGCAAGGTTCAGATATTCATTTAGGACCAGGTCAAGAAAAACATTTACCTCATGAGCTTGGTCATGTAGTACAACAAAAGCAAGGTCGTGTTCAGCCTACGAAACAATTAGCAGGAAAAGTAAATGTAAATGATGATTCAGCTCTTGAAAAAGAAGCTGATACCTTAGGTGAGAAGGCTTTGGGAAATCAAACCGAGAATTCATCCTTAGAAATTAAACCTCAATTTGACTCTGTATTACAAAGAGTTGAAAGCGAAGCTTTAATAACTCAAAAAACCAAACTGAAAAAAGATGAGGGTGGTAACCCAATGCCAAGTAAAAAGTTTGGGTCGTCAACTATTGGAAAATATTTACAAGCTGGAACTTTTCACAAAAACGTAGATTTTGATGTCTCGAGAACCTCCGGCAAAACAACCTACTACAAAACTACAACTGATGATGGCACTGCTGCTTGGTTAAATGCAGAGCGAACTATTCCTAAAGATTTTCTTAGTGGAGCAGATCCAGAATTCAATCCTGAGAATATGGGAGCAGATCATTTGGGTGGCACTGGTGGAGTTCTTGATAACGTAGCTGTTGGGATAGAGAACACTTATTTAAAAGGGGTGGACGGGAATAAAGTAGCAGGAGCTATGACCGCGAAAGACGGTGATGATAGAAGCAACGGCGCATGGGGCGACTACAATAAACCAAATAGCAAAGTCGCACTTGCGAAAGATTCATTAGATGTTGCTTCTGGCTCTATTGGATTGATGAGTAATTTATGGTCTATGAAAACAGCTACAGTAGATTTTGCAGAATCACCGAGTTTTGAAAAATTTGCTCAAGGGGGAGAACAATTCATTGCAGGCCTTGCAAATACGTCCAAGATTGTAGACGCATCTGCAAAAGCCGGAGGCATGAGCGACGGTATAGGAGTGTCAGATAAGTTCGGAAAATACACTGGTGGTATAGATTCTGGTGTAGCATCTCTTAAGAATGCATTTTTAGGTGTTGCAGGTTTATTTAAATTATATAATTCTCCAAGCAATGAAAAGGGCAAGGAAGCATTAGTCAGTTTTAAGCAGATTACACAATCCGCACTTGATGCTGCAAAAGTCGCAAAAACAGTATATGATATAATTGGAAAAGGAATTCCACCAGCCTTAATGACTACAATACCAGCAATAAGTTTGGCAGTTTCAGCAATAAGCTGTATAATCCGTCTAGCTGATTCGCTCCAAGCTGCAGGTTTTAAGGAAAAAATGAAAACACAATCATCAGCCTTACGCACCGAACTAGCAGCTGAATTCAGTCTCGCTCCAAAAGACCGAAAATTATTTCGAGAAGAACGACGAGGAATTTTACCAAAATATCACACTTATTATAGGGTTGATCCTGCAAACAAGGTAGAAGATACACTAACTGCTGCTTTTGATGCGGGAAATAATGCTGATTTTGACCAGTCACTAGGATCAGCGCGTGAACGGGGAAAAATAAAAAGATCAAAACAGGAATTTGACCGGCAAGTTCAAAAGGTACAAAACAAAGAACTTAAGGTTGAGAATGCAAAAACGAGAACTGCTGATGCTTCGAAAGAAACGGCAATATTTTTAGAAACTAAGGATGTGGCAGATCAAGGATATAGAGCTCTCTGGACTAAATGGAAAATGGCAAGTAAAGCTGAAGATCTTGAAAAGTGGCAATTAGATTGGTTGCAAAAAAAGGCTTCAGAGCTCAATGCTAAATACACCACTTTACATGATGTTATAGTTAAAAAAGCCGTTGATAAAAAAGTTGATGATACTGCAAACGGTGAATTCAAGGATAAGATAAAGGCTAAAGTGTCAGGACAGTCAGATTTAAAAAACCTCAGTGATTTATCTGATAAAATTCGTGACTATGAGCTCGTTGATAAAATGTCCGAAATAAATGATAAAAGAAGAACTGCTGGTTACAGTGGAGTTGCTAAAGAAATGATTAGCTTTTCTGCAGACGTTATCACACTTAGTGGTGTTGGAGCTATCGTAGGTTTAGCTATGAAAGGTGCTGTTCAAGCAGGAGGGTTAGCTTATGCAGGCGGAAAAGCTTTTAATAACTGGAGGAAGGATAAGGCAGCAGGAGCCAATGCAGATGGCCTCAGTAAAAGTGGTGGAGTGGATAAATCTCAAAAACAAAAACATAGAGAATATGTGAAGCACACCAAGCATATTTTTAAGATGCTTTCTTCAGCCGAATCACAGGAGCAAGGAAACAATGTATTACTGATAATTAAAGCCACAGGGGTCAATACAGCTGGATTATTTGCGCAGAATGGAAAACCACAAAAACAAATGATAATGATGGTTGAAGCAATGAAAAAAAGAGGTTAATTATTTTACCAATAAATTATGGATAGTAACAAAGAAATAATTCACCTTAAAAAAGTTGAATCAATAATTAAGGAGTCATTTAATTTTGAAACATCTTTATTGGAAAGTTCAGAATTTATTCCTCTCAACATGGTTATTACGCTTCTTCCGAAAGATAAATTTGGGAGAGATAGAAACATGAATTTTACATTTATACCATTCCTAAATGATGAATTAGAACATGTAAAACTAATTCAGTTTTTTTCTAGTATACCTGACTCTAAAATAGAAAAAAATAGTAATTCAATTAAGGACTTAATCTGTGAGATTAATAAGAACACAGTCTTTGGGAATTTTTTAATTACTGAAAATGATGAATTGGCATTTAGATATGTGTCGGGTATATCAAAAAAGAATGAAATAAACCCCAATGAATTTTGCGAATTATTATCAGTTTATTTATTTTCTCTAGACTTGTTTAGCGTTCATATTTCAAATTTTCTAGCTGGAGCGACTACTATTGAGGAAATTTTGGAAAGCTTACTGTTACGACAGGGATTATAAATCTTTCATCTTAGGAAGCACTCCATTTTCAAACAGACCGTTTTGTCCTTTAGGCATCTGTGGTTGGCGAAGTTTTCTGCTATTTCTGCTGAACGGGTCTGTTTTCTTCTTTTTCTTTCGATGAGCCTTCTTTGATTTGCTGTTCTTATTTGGGTCGAAGTTTATTATGCGAAAATGCTCTCCCTTAAAGTTTTTCCGCCAGAATTGTTTTTTAGCTCCCTTTCCCTGGAGGTCTTTTTCTGAGCGTTCAATTACTTGTCTCCCTGAAGAGAAATGATCTAGTGCGTAGCCTCTTTCTTTTTTGCCTAGCGGTTTAGAATAATGATCCTCTAATATTTTATCCTCTCTGTTCTTGCGATCTGAGCCAAAGTGAGAAGGCGTTTCATCTTGTTCTTTTTTCGAATTTGATTTTCCAAAATGATTAGGTTGATACTCGCGAGCTTTCTTTTTGCTGGATTTTGTGCCAAAATATGATGAAAGAATCTCTCGTTCTGATTTTTTACTTGATTTGGAACTAAAAGCACTTCCTAATTCTTTGCGCTCATTGTTGCCCCTTTTAGTCGAGAAAGCGCTAATCAATAATTCTCTGTCTTTATTTGCTTTTTTAGACTTTGACCCAAATGGGTTTGAAAGCAATTCCCTCTTATTTTGTTTTCGTTCAGTTGAAAATGCCGTCGACAGCAGGGTTCGCTTCTTTTTCTTGCTAGATTCTGCACCAAAAGAACTGCTAAGCATCTCGCGCTTTTTGCTTTTTGCTTTGGTGCTGAAAGCACTATTCAAGAGTGATGTCGCTTTTTGCTTTTTGTCTGTTTAAATGGACTACTAAGGAGTTCCCTATTCGAACTTTTGCGTTCCGTTGAAAAGGAATCAGAGAGGTATGCTGTACCTCCATCCGAACCACATTGGCTGAACAGTAGAATCAAAGAAAATGATGACAGTATATGAATGTGGTGTCGCACCAACCGGCTAATGTGCGAGATTACGGGCTTATGTTTAAAGTAGGTCCTCAGATTCCAGGGAGTGTATTCCAAAGTGGTTCTTGAAGACATTTAAAATTTGGGCAAAATCAACAGTATGATCACTCTTGTTTCTCTTTCCTTCTAGTGAAATATATGGGAGATCGCTACTGAAGTCTCCCCAGGTAAGTAACCGAATCTCATTAAGAGGTCTCAACAAACAACCATAAGTGCGTAAACAACAGATAAACAAATTGTCATTAAACTTCTGAATATCTCTTAATACAATACCGACATCAGAGAATGGTTTGTGAAGGGTGTGCTTTTCCTTTTTACACGGTATTCTCCCCAAGGGATTACTGATATCCTCTGGTAGTATCCTCCCAATGAGAGAAGACAGTCTCCTTCTTTCATGATTGAAGGTTGATACGGTGGTTGTGGAAGTCTCGAGATAGGTGTTAAACAGCTGACTATGAGCTTCTCTTACTTTAATCTGTGATAGTCTGTCTCTTCGAAAGTATGTGGTAAATCGATTAATAGTACCAACTAACTCCTTGTAGTATTTTGGGGAAAAGTCATCCGGTTTCAACTTCATGTTGGAAACCACTTCAAGTAAGGTTGCCTCTGACTTCTGATTGAGACTCCATCCTGAAGAGAGCGCAGACTGAAACTCAAATAACATAACAATTACGAGCCTCTATAAATGAAGGTGAACACTTAGTACCCATATCAGTTATGTCTAAAGAAAATAAGACAGCACAACAATGTGCACATTGTATAGTATCTTTCGGGATACTATGGGACCATAAACGGAACGTTAGCCACCATAAATTATGAGAAATCCAAAATGGCACAGAGATGAGGTGATTTTAGCTCTTGATTTATATTATGATTTAGAATCAGGAGAAATGAACTCAAATAATCTAGAGGTAATTAAATTATCTGAATTATTAAACCGGTTACTTATACACATAAATCGACCAGACCAGGAAAGATTCCTAACAAGAGAATTGAAAATAACCCCACCCTGACAAAAAAACCTCTACACCACCCTAGACTGTACTATGTATCGAAAATTACTCCCCAGACTATAAAGAAGGGAAACAGATTTGCAACCCCTCTGAGGCATAATTCGATTACAGGCATTTCCTCTTGCCCAAGAGGCTCTGTTTCAAGTCCTGTGTGGCTTCGGGAGAGACCTCATTGAGATTATTAGTTGCCTGAGAAAATAAATTTAGCTTTGAAATGCAGTTGGTGATTAAGCCAGAATGCCTTACTAAATACCTTGTCCATCATTATGCGACTTCCCCTAACAGTATGCTTCATGACCCTAGTCCTATGCTCTAGTGCCCAAGATTGTTGTTCTCCAGTTTTTGGGTATAAACTTTTTGAGATCATAATTGGTGGAATTACGCAAAACGATAGCACAGAGATTCTGGGCGGGAAAGAGCACCACATTAAAAACAACTTAGCCCGAGTTGATTCATTAGACGATGTTTACATTTTCACAGATTGTCAGCCCATTGCAGAGTATGAAAAAGTGGGTCAGATTGACATTCGAGGCGGTAAATGGAATTTGGATAGTTACGAAGAAATGAAACAGGATTTAGTGAGAGACGCAAAATCGCAGTACAACAATTTTGATGCAATTTTATTTAAACCTCCTGGGGGATCAATTTTTGACGATGGAAATGCGGTGCTAATAAAATTTAAATTCTGACAAACGTATATGCAGTGAAAGTCGAAATCATAAACAGTTAATTCGATCATATTGATTGTCTAATCAATGCTCAAAGCTTAGAGTCATATTGTCGTATTAATGAAAAAATATCCCCAAGCTATCGAGAATATCTCCGTAAAAAAACCTCTACACTATTCCAGATTGTATCATAACCTAATATAAGTCCTCAATCATCCAAAGGACACACAGCTCTACAAACCCCTCAGGGTCATAATTCTATTAAAGGCATTTCCTCTTGCCTTAGTGTCTCTATTTCAAGACCTCTAAGGTATCGCAAAGTAGTATTGATACTCTGATGACCCATTACAGACCTGACCTTCTCCACGCTCTTAAAACGGGTGTATACGTTTATCGCTCCTGTGTGTCTGAAGCTGTATAAGGTCTGATTTGGTTCAAGAACATTAGTCTGCTGAGCATACCTTCTCCACAGTAACTGAAAGTAGAACTTATTATAGGACTTCCCGCCCGAGAAGATGTTCTCGTCTGACTCTCCCTTATTAAGGAAGGATCGTATTTGTGGGGCAACAGGTACTATTCTGTTTCTCCCACTCTTGTTTCTCTTTCCTTCCAGTGAAATATATGAGAGATCGCTACTGAAGTCTCCCCAGGTAAGTAACCGAATCTCATTATGAGGTCTCAACAAACAACCATAAGTGAGTAAACAACAGATAAACAAATTGTCATTAAACGCCTGAATATCTCTTAATACAATACCTACATCAGAGAATGGTTTGTGAAGCGTGTGCTTTTCCTTCTTACACGGTATTCTCCCCAAGGGATTACTGATATCCTCTGGCAGTATCCTCCCAATGAGAGAAGATAATCTCCTTCTTTCATGATTGAAGGTTGACACGGTGGTTGTTGAAGTCTCGAGATAGGTGTTAAACAGCTGACTATGTACTTCTCTTACTTTAATCTGTGATAGTCTGTCTCTTCTCAAGTATGCGGTAAATCGATTAATAGTACCAACTAACTCCTTGTAGTATTTTGGGGAAAAGTCATCCCGTTTCAACTTCATGTTGGAAACCACTTCAAGTAAGGTTGCCTCTGACTTCTGATTGGGACTCCATCCTGAGGAGAGCGCAGACTGAAACTCAAAAAACATAGCTTGAGCTAGTCTTTCTCTTTCTACACCCACTAACGCATTTGGGAATATGGACTTCCCAAGAACGGTGGCAGAGAAATATCTGTATCTGCGCCCCGCAAAATAAAACTTCACATAATAACTCCCAGCAGAGGGTTTAACAAGTTCCAACTTAGAATAATATACATGCATAACTGACATTTTACTGCCAGTCATTAAATCTTAAAATCCTCAAACCCTTACAGAACCAATAGCTCAACCGGATAGAGCAGCTGCGCTTTCATCAGGAATGCTATACCACATTTCAATGTCTCTTTTTGCCTCAACCTTACCGCGACTTGCAAAAGGGAATTCTGGATTCGTTTGTGTTGGAAATATAGACGATCCTCCGAAGAGAAATTTGACGCCTACCTTGCTAGTTCACCGCATGTTCATCCCAAAAAAAGGGGACGCCACCGCGTCCCCTTTCAGTTAATTATATGAAGAACTAAGTTCTAGTAATCCGCCAAAGCTGTGATCTCAATGATCTGATTGAATGTCTTGCTTGGGCGCATTGCTGTCCGAGCCAAGTCTTCATTTGGTTGATAATAACCTCCGATGTCCATTGCTGGGCCTTGCGCACTGCTCATTTCGGTTAAAATTGCTTGCTCGTTGTCAGCTAAGGCCGCAAGGCATGGAGCAAACGCGTTACTCAATCCTTTGTCTTCCGTTTGATTGGTCAATGCCTCCGCCCAATACATCGCCAAGTAGAAATGGCTGCCTCGGTTGTCCAATTCACCCACTTTTCGTGATGGGCTTTTGTCGTTCAATAAGAATTTACTCGTGGCGTCATCCAAACACGCACCCATGATGCGCGCCTTGTCGTTGTTGTTCACCGTGCCTAAGTGGTCAAGTGAAACTGCCAACGCCAAAAATTCTCCAAGCGAATCCCATCGTAGGTGATTCTCCTTTTCAAATTGCTGTACGTGCTTTGGTGCAGATCCACCTGCGCCTGTTTCGAACAATCCACCGCCATTCATCAGAGGCACAATGCTCAACATTTTGGCACTGGTTCCTACTTCCAAAATAGGGAAGAGGTCGGTCAAATAATCCCGTAAAACATTGCCGCTCACAGATATAGTATCCAATCCTCTGCGCATGCGTTCCAGCGAAAACTTCGTGGCTTCGGTAGGTGTTAGAATCTGAATGTCTAATCCGTTGGTGTCGTGATTTGGTAAATACTTATTTACCTTTTCAATGATCTGTCGGTCATGAGCTCGGTTCGTGTCTAACCAAAATATGGCGGGGTTGTTTGTAGCCCGCGCTCGAGATACAGCAAGCTTCACCCAATCTTGGATCGGTGCGTCTTTCGCCTGGCACATTCTCCAAATATCTCCGGCTTCTACTGCGTGTTCCATCAATGTGTTTCCTGCAGCGTCGATCACCTTTACGGTGCCTGCAGCACTCATCTCAAATGTCTTATCGTGTGATCCGTACTCTTCGGCCTTTTGGGCCATCAGGCCTACGTTTGATACACTTCCCATCGTGGTAGGGTCCAAAGCGCCATTGGCGATGCAATCGTCTATCGTTGCTTGGTAAATACCGGCATAGGATCGGTCGGGAATAATGGCCTTCGTGTCTTGTGACTTGCCATCCTTGTTCCACATCTGACCCGAATTTCGGATCATGGCTGGCATGGAAGCATCAATGATGACATCGCTTGGTACATGTAAGTTGGTAATGCCTTTGTCAGAGTCAACCATGGCCATGTCTGGGCCATTTTCCATTGCAGCATGAATGTCTAATTCTATTGCATGTCGATCGGCCGCTGGTAGGTTTTGAATTTGACTCATTACATTTCCCAAACCATTGTTTGGGTTCACTCCGGCTTTGGCTAAAGCGGCACCGTGTTTTTCAAATACGTCGGCGAAAAAGGTCTTTACAGCGTGTCCAAACAAAATCGGATCGCTTACTTTCATCATTGTCGCTTTGAGGTGAACCGAAAACAAAACGCCTTTTGATTTGGCGTCATCCCGCTGCGCGGATAGAAACTCAACTAAAGCGCTCGCGCTCATTACCGACGAGTCAATGACTTCGCCTTCGAGTAATTCGAGGCTATCTTTTAATACCGTTGTTTCGCCATCAGCTCCGTTAAATTCAATGCGCACGCTGGTTTCGCTTGGCAGTGTCACCGACTGCTCACTACCGTAAAAATCACCGTGTGTCATACTGCTTACGTGCGAGGCAGAGTCGGCGCTCCATGCCCCCATGCTGTGTGGGTTCTTTCTAGCGTATTCCTTCACTGCTTTTGGTGCGCGTCTGTCCGAGTTTCCTTCGCGTAATACTGGATTCACCGCGCTGCCCTTGATTTTATCGTATCGAGACTTAACATCTTTTTCTTCGTCAGTTGTTGGAGAGTCGGGATAGTTTGGCAATGCATGCCCATGGTCTTGTAATTCTTTAATTGCCGCCTTCAATTGTGGAATAGATGCGCTGATGTTTGGCAGTTTGATGATGTTAGCGTCGGGAGACTTTGCCAAATCGCCTAGTTCGGAAAGTGAATCCGGAATACGCTGCTCTTCTTTTAGGAAGTCAGGAAAGTTGCAAAGAATACGTGCGGCAAGTGATATGTCGCGGGATTCAACCTCAACACCGGCTTTGGCTGCAAATGCGTTGATGATTGGCAGGAACGAATATGTAGCTAGTGCCGGGGCTTCGTCCGTTTTAGTGTAGATAATCTTTGATGTTGCCATGGTGTCTTCTTGTAAAATGTGATTGGCTCAAGGCCATAAAAAAACGAGGCGCAAAGGTATGCTTTGCGCCTCGTATAAAAAATGTGTTAGAAGGTTTTTCGATGCTTCTCGAACCTTCGTTATTACTCGTTCTAGTATCCGAAAATTTGCATGAGGGTCAACTCTTCTACCGGGCCTAAGACGCCCAAGGCACCCATGTCCATTTCTTCTTTTTTACCGATGACCAAATAAGTGTAGGTGCGTCCTTGCACATTCTCATCAAAAAAGGATTGAATCTCTTCGAAATTCATCTGCTTAATGGCAGGATACATTTTGTGGTTGATGTCGAAGTCAATACCACGATCTTTTGCTCGCTCATAAGACCAAAGAATGTTCTGACCTGTAGTTCGGTTGGTTTCGATCTGCTTCAATGCACTCATTTTAGATTGCTCAAACTGTGCATCTGCTCGAGGCAATGTGCTCATCAATTCGAGTAAGGCGTTCGTGGCATCTCCAAGCTTGTTGGCCTGTGTGCCAATGTAACCGCGCACATAGTGATGCTGGTTAGGCTTTGCTGGAGAAGTGTATCCGGCATAGGCGGAATAAGCCAAGGCTCTAGACTCTCGAATCTCCTGAAATACGATAGAGCTAAGTCCACCGCCAAAATATTCACCAAAGATTTTTGCCTGTGGCATTACGCTAATATTTAAAGGTTGGCCTCGGTGATACATCATTAATTCGGTCTGTACCATGTCGTACTCCACGAAGTAGACCTTGTTTTCGTTTGTTGCTATTTCTTGGTAATCTTCAGATGGATCAATTGGACGCAATCCTTCGGGAAGCCCGTGATTCTTTTCAATGATTGTCTTCGCATCAGCCAATGACTGAGGTCCGTAAAACAATATTCTATGTTCGTATGAAGTCAATGTATGAAGCATTTCAACTAGAACTTTGGGATCCATGTCCTTCAATTCGGCCTCTGATAAAACAGTGTTGGTTGGGTTCTCAGGTCCGTACTTGGCGTAGTTAGCCATAGCTCCAAATAGAATCTGGCGCTTGCTTAGCTTCTTATCAGCGCGCTCCTTTAATAGACCTTGAACCATTTCGTTGTAGCTGTCTTTATTTGCAACAACAGAGTTCATAAGCTTCTCGAAGAACATAATTCCTTCTTCAAAATTCTCTTCTAACCCACTTACGATCACGTAGCTTCGATCTAGGGACGAGGAAACGTCGAAGTCAAGTCCAAGTTTGAACATCTCTTTCTGCACTTCAGCAGGAGACATGCCATCCGTGCCGAGGTAAGGCAGGTATTTGAAGGCCAATGGAATCATTAGGTCGTTCTTTTTACCCATCTCAAACACATAGTACATATTGTATATCTCGTTTGTGGTATTCTGAACATAGTTCATTGGTACTAGCCCCTTAATGGTTTCCTTTTGAATCTCATTATCGTAGTTGATAAACATGGGCTCCAATCGCTTGGAACTCATCGCGGAAATTTCCTTGAAGAATTTGGAAGACTCATCTCGATTAATGGTCAACTGCGTGATTTCAGGCTTGTCTACTTTCTCCACGTTCTTTTCACCTTGACGCTTGTTCACAGCCACATAATTGTCCTTGAACTTCTTGTTTGCCCAAGCCACCAATTCATCCTTGGTAATCTTCTGCATTCTGTCATATCGATTCACAACATCGTTCCAGTCTTCATTCAAAATGAAAGCATCACTCATTAGGTACGCACGTATCCAGTTGGCTTCCATTTGGCCCATCATGTCCTTTTTATAGGATCTCACAACAGCATCAATCATCCAATCGTCAAATGCACCTTTTTTCACTTCTTCGATTTGAGCAAGGAGTAATTCGCGCACTTCCTTCAAAGACTGCCCTTCGCGGTTGTTCGCGCTAAGCATCAAGAAGCTGTAATCTTCGTTTGTGGTAACACTTGATCGAGCACGCAAAACCTTCTGGCTTTGATTTAGGTTCAAGTCGATCAAACCCGCAGTTCCGTTGCTGAGAACTCCGTTCATTAGCTCTAAGTATAAGGCATCTTGCGATCCAACACCATCAAGCCTAAACGCTACCATTTCAAATTCAGCATCGGCGCCCGTAACGTCCGCTATCTGAGGTGAAGTAATTGGCTTCTCAACTGGCATTTTTGGATTTACTACTTCTTGTTTTTTAAATTTCCCAAAGTATTTCTCGACCATAGCCATGGTCTCATCTGGGTCTACATCGCCGGCCAAAACAATAGCCATATTGTTTGGTACATATCGTCGTTTGAAGTAATCATGGATCTTCACCATGCTTGGGTTTTTAAGGTGATCACTTGTCCCAATAGTGGATTGTTGTCCATACGGGTGCGTTGGGAATAGTAAGTCCATCAACTTGTAATAGCCTTGACGGAAATCACTGTCCTGACCTCGGTTATATTCTTCGTAAACAGCTTCCAATTCTGTGTGAAACAATCGAAGCACCAACTCGCTGAATCGCTCGGATTCGAGAGCCAACCAACGCTCCAATTCGGTGCTTGGAATGTCGTTGATGTATACAGTGCGCTCGTTGCTCGTGTATGCATTTGTGCCCTGTGCACCCATCGAGCTGATCAACTTATCGTATTCGTTTGCTGCAACAAATGTGGCTGCAACGCCTGATACACTGTCAATTTGATGCAGGATTTGCTTTCGAGTGTCTTCATTCTTCGCCGCCCGTAATTGCTCGTACAGTGCTGAGATTACATCCAAATGCTTCTTTTCTTCTTCCCAGTTAAGCGAACCCAATCTGGAAGACCCTTTAAAGAGCATGTGCTCCAAGTAGTGTGCAAGTCCAGTGGCATCAGATGGGTCTTGCTTGCTTCCTGTGCGCACAGCGATGTTTGTCTGCACGCGCGGTTCGGCCTTGTTTACACTGATATATACCTTTAAACCATTGTCGAGTGTATAAAGACGCATTCCAAACGGATCACCATCGACGGAGGTGTATGGGTATTTAGAGTCTACTGGAGTAGAATCCGCAGCTTTGGCTTGGCCCATAAATCCAGTTAGGAATAAGATAGATAAGAGAGACGTAACGTGTCGTTTCATATAAAGTTGATTAATAAGCGATGTCAAGATCTAAGTCTTGTTTTAGTTTTAAAAGGTTCTTGTTTTTCTTAGCGAGATGCTCAAATTTTTCCTTGGCCGTGAATAGCTTGGTTTCCATTACTACTTCCAACAATTCGGTACTTATTTGAAGCGCTTTGTTTCCTGTAAAAGCACGCAATTGCTGTAGTGTGTCTGAACTGTGCAATGCGTATTCTTCTTCTTCCACGTTGTGTTGCAGCCCGATTACAATTTGTTCCTTTCCTTCAAAGGAGTCTATGTCCACCCGAGAGAGAATGGTGTGGATGGCGCTTTTCTTTTCGTCTTGATACCCAGCGAGCACTTTGGTCCAAGCGTCATTTAGATTGAGTTTTGTCTCAACCTCCGTGGCTTCCATTACTTCGCCTATAGATTGTGCGACAGCAGGTTCGGCCTCTTTGTCCAAACTCAATGAAATAGTAGATGGGGCACGTCTGGTTCGTTTGCCAGGTGTCGGGTTTAGAGTCGGAGGGTTTAGAGCCTCGTGTATTTCTTCTTCGGTCTTTTTTATTGGCTCAGGTTCTGGTTCCGAGGCAACAACAATTTCTGGCTCCTCACTAATCGGTTCCGAAGGTTCAGGCGTTTCTGAAGGTGTAGATGCGGGTGCCGAGTGCACCTGTGCAGCAGGGGGCTCCTTTGCGACAGGCGTTGATGGTACAGCGTTCTGAGCGCGTGGCTTGGATGGTTCCACGATACGTCGAGTGCCGGTTAGGTCTGATTCAGAGTTTTTTTTTCGCCAGTGCCAATACCAGCAATGGACAACAAAGCAATTTCGAGAAGCAGCCTTGGATTGACTGTTGTCTTAATTCGAAATTCTGCTTGCTGTGCTTCTTTTAATGCTAACAGCAGCCACGCTGCGTCAATTGCTCCAGCCTGATCCAAATATTGCTGCTTCACCGCATTTCCAACTTCCAGCAATTCAACCGTCTTTGGCTCTTGACATACAAGAAGGTCGCGGAAATGCGATCCTAATCCTGAAATGAAGTGGCCGGGGTCAAATCCGAGTTTTAGAATTTCGTCCAAAAGCATCAACGCACTCGAGTAGTCACCATCATTCAGATAGGTGCTCAATTTGAAGTAATAGTCGTAATCGAGTACGTGCAGGTTTTTTAAAACCGCATCGTAGGTTAGATTTCCATTGGTAAAACTTACCAATTGATCGAATATTGAAAGCGCGTCTCGCAATGCGCCATCTGCCTTCTGCGCTACAACGTGCAATGCTTCTTCCTCAGCTTCAATTTTTTCTTTTACCGTAATCGCACGCAGGTGTTTCACAATCTCCTCAACGGGAATTCGATTGAAATCATAAATCTGACATCGGCTAAGAATCGTAGGAATGATCTTGTGTTTCTCAGTCGTAGCGAGAATAAAGATTGCGTGCTTTGGCGGCTCTTCTAACGTTTTCAGAAATGCATTGAACGCTTGGGTCGAAAGCATGTGCACCTCATCGATGATATATACTTTGTATTGACCAATTTGAGGTGGTATGCGGACTTGGTCTGTGAGGTTCCGTATGTCATCTACCTTATTGTTTGATGCAGCATCAAGTTCAAAAATGTTGAAGGAAAAATCCTCGTCGAGATGTTCTTCAGAGCGATTAATTTCCTTCGCAAAGATGCGAGCACAGGTAGTTTTGCCTACACCACGCGGCCCGCAAAACAAGTATGCGTGAGCTAAATGGTCTTGCTCAATGGAATTGTGCAATGTGTCCGTAATCGCCTCTTGACCTATCACCTCACCCCAACTAGCGGGGCGGTACTTTCTAGCGGAAACAACAAATGATTCTTTCTTGGTGGACATGGCGCCAAAAATAGATTTCTCGTTCCGATTTAATTGTGATGCTCTCATAATTACCATTCGTCGAAGAAAATCGTATGGTTACCCGTTAAAAAAGCCAATATTTGATACACTTAATCCATTTTTTATGAAAAACTTTACTCAACGATCTTTATTCATTCTGGTGCTTTCTCTGCTTTCAATAGGCGGAATTGCTCAACCAGAATACTACAATGCCACGTATTCCTCTGGTGGTAATTCAATTCCTCTCAGCTGGAGTTCAAATGGTGCTAGAGGTGAGCAACTTTACCCTGTAGGGACATTCGGAAGTGTACCATCTGGAAAATTTATAAGCAAAATATACTGGGTCTGTGGATCCGGAGGTACCGGGTCAGCCATTTATGATCATCTGAAGATTACCATGAAGCAGGCCAATGTAACTGCATTAAACTCTGGTTCATGGACAACAGGAATGACAACGGTTTTTGAATCTTCCAGCTATACGATTGACAACACAATCGGTCAATGGTTTGCCATCGAATTGGAAACACCATTTCAATATGACCCTACGCTTCCCTTGATTGTAGGCGTTGAAAGCCATATGAGCACGTTCTACGCATGGTATTGCTCTGTAACGACTACAACGTCTGGAAGTTGGAGGTCCTATGCAACTCCTTACACAGCCTCTGCTCCTTCAGGAAATGGTGCATACCAGAAAACATGGGGATTTGACTTAACGGATGGAGCCAACCTTCCTTATTGCCAAAACTTTGAAGATGGCGATGGCGGTTTCATCTCAGGCGGGATATTAAATTCATGGGAATATGGAGAGCCTGATAATACCGTAATCGACGAGGCAAACTCAGGAGATAATGCATGGGTGACGAATTTGGATGGTGATTACAACAACGATGAATTGAGCTATGTGCGGAGCCTTAGGTTTAATATGACTCAGCTAGTAGATCCGGTCATTAAATTTTGGACAATACGAGACTTGGAGTCAGGAGACGATGGTGTAGCCTGTCAAGTTTCTGGCGATAGTGGAAATTCTTGGGCCACACTTGGAACTTCAACGTCGACTGCACCATGGTATAATAGCAGTTCAATTAATGCACTATCATCGGCTTTTTCTAATGGAAACGGATGGACAGGAGAAACCTCGTCTTGGGGGCCAATGCAACATTCGCTTTCATCATATCAGTCAGATACCGCTGTCTTTGTAAGGTGGATGATGGCCGCAGATGGTAATACCTCGGCTGAAGGATTCGGTTTGGACGATATCATCATTGCTGAATCGAATGATGTCTCGCTTGTCGAGATGTGGCATCCAGATTCCGCGTGCGGAACATCGGGTTCCGTTGTTTCAGTCTCGCTGTGTAACCGAAGTATTGAGCCCAAATATGGTTTTGGTATTGAGGTCGATACAAATGGAACGTCATTTACGTATTCATACACCGACACATTGGATATATGCGGGTGTGATACGGTGGATGTACTAACAATAAACTCAAGTGCCGGAGGCAATTGGGATATTGAATTAGTTATGGATAATTCAGGAGATGTAAATCCAGCAAACGACACATTGACCAGTGAAATGGTGATGTGGGGTACACCGGGTGTTTCCATGGTAGGTGGTGGAAATAATTGTGAAGGAGAAGTGGATACATTGGTCTTCACATTCACAGGAACACCTTCTTTTAATCTGAGTTTTTCAGATGGAACGAATCCTACCTACATAGCAAACATTACTTCTAACCCGTTTAACGCTATCGTATCTGCATCTGGTACATACTTTCCTGTATTTGTATCTGATTCTAGCGGATGTCCTGCAGATACAAGTGGAATTACTGGATTAGCAACGGTGAACTTTTTCCCCGCTCCGATTATTGACCTAGGTCCAGATTCATCGGTATGCGAAGGGTATACGCTCGATGCTGGCGCTGGATATTCGGCTTATCAATGGAGCACTGGAGAATCTTCTCAAATCGTAACAGCGTCGCAAACAAATGTGTTCAGCGTTACGGTTACCGATTCCATTGGTTGCACATCTACAGATGTTGCTGATTTAAATGTTTTCCCGGCACCAGTGATCACTATTGGCGATACGGTTATTTGTGAAGGAAGTTCATTCCTATTTAATGCCGGTGGTGGAGCAGCAAGCTATGTCTGGCATGATGGTTCAGTGGGTCAGTTGTTTGCCATTGACTCAATTGGTACGGTTACAGTGACAGTTACGAGTTTCTTCGGGTGTGAGGCTACTGAGACAGCTTCGATAACCGCAGTGGTTCCGAATCCGACACCATCAATTTCGTCTAGTTCAAGTTTTGCTCCAGTAACAATGGATGCAGGAGCGGGATATGCGGCTTATTTCTGGAACACCAATGAAACAACCCAGACCATCAGTGTAGCGGTTGCTGGAACCTATACTTGTACTGTAACGGATGGTAATGGCTGTCAAGGTGAAGGCGATAAGAAGGCTAAGATTTGGGCAAATGGTATAGAAGACCTTGCTTCAATGAATGGTGTCGCGGTTTATCCGAACCCGGCTGTTGATCAATTGAACGTGGAAATTGCTTTGAATGCATTCGGAGGATCAGTTGACCTGAGTCTATTAGATGCTGAAGGTAAACTAGTATGGTCTGAGATGAATGTCTCAAAATCATCCGTTCAGGTTGACGTGTCAACTCTGCCAGCTGGAGAGTATATTTTAACTGGTGCAGGTGATGCGACAACAAAATCTACATTGGTTAGCATTGTCAAATAGAACAGAATCAATTACATAAAGGCTTGGATGTCTTAGACGAAATGCGCAAATTTGAGGACTAAACTCAAGTTTGCGCTTATGAAACATCCTCACACTATTGGGAAAGGGGCGACAATTACGCTCCTTTTTCTTTCATTATTTGTGCTTGATGGATGGTCTCAAACATTGATGCCATTACCATCTCAGTCTACTACATACACCGGAAACACGCGTGGTTACTGGTTTCAAGCCCCAACAGATTTTAGAATTGTTGGCCTACGGGTTCCGACTGATGCGTCTACGGATGATCAGAGCGTTACGGTCGTTAGGTTTAATGCAGGAGCGCCCCCTTTTTACGCAACTACCACTAACAACTTTACGGTTCTTGCTTTGTTTCAAAACATTGCTGGGAATAATGTGCTTAGCGTAAATATTCCAGTATACGAAGATGATTACATCGGGATTCTCGGTTCGCGCGGAGCAACTTCTACCAATTCATACGGCGCAAATAATTTTTCTACAAACATCCTTGGTGAGTCTGTTACACTGGCACGATGTGGTATGCAGTACGACTTAGAAACAACGAGTCCACAGAATTTGTGGCAAGAAAATGCAACAAACCTCGCGCGAATTGAGATGTATTATAAGACGCTCATTATTGATGAGTTTCCCTACTGCGACGATTTTGAGGACGATGAAGGTGGTTGGACCGTTTCTGGCGTATTGCCGTCCTGGGAACATGGTGAGCCAGATAATTCCTCTATTAGCACTGCCAACTCTGGCGATAATGCTTGGGTGACCGATCTTGACGGCGACTATAACAACGACGAGCTGTCATACTTGGTGAGCCCAGAATTTGATTTAACCGCGCTGGTTGATCCAGTGATTAAGTTTAGTCAAATCCGCGATCTTGAAAATGGGGACGACGGTGTTCAGTTTCAAGTATCTATCGATAGTGGATACACATATTCTGTGTTGGGCTCGTCCTCTTCAACCAATTGGTACAATAGTAGTTCCGTGTCGGCGCTGTCATCCTTAGGAAATGGAAATGGATGGACGGGAACCACTACGGGATGGTCCTCCGTTCAACATACATTGTCAAGTTATGCTTCTGATACTTCCGTGTTTTTCAGACTTGTTATGGCGGCTGATGGGAATACTGTGGACGAAGGATTTGGCTTTGATGATCTTATTATTGGGGAATCAAATGATGTGGCCGTTACCGCACTTTGGTACCCAGATTCTTTGTGCGGATTAAGCGCGACGAGCGTGACTGCGTCGATATGTAATATTAGTGTAGAAGCCAAAACGGGCTTTGATGTTGATATTGATACAAATGGCGTAACGGTCTCAACGACGTATTCTGATACGCTAGATGTCTGCGGATGCGACACCATCGAATTGGTCAGCATTAACACTTCCGCTGGAGGAACATGGACGTTGGAGGTGGAAGTAGATAATTCGGGCGACGTAAATGCTTCGAACGATACACTTTCGGGATTGATGACAATGTTTGGAACACCCGGAGTAGCGCTGCTTAGTCAAAGTGGAAATCTTTGTGAAGGTCAAGTAGATACACTCACCTTTTTATTTCAAGGTGTTGGGCCATGGAATTTGAGTTACAGCAATGGAACCAATCCACAGTACATCGCAAACATAACTTCCAATCCTTTTCAAACATTGGTAAGCCAAACGGGCGTCTATTCTCCAGTTGCTGTCACAGACGCTAGTGGTTGTCCAGCCGATACAAGTGGGATCACAGGAGTTGCGGCAATCACTTTCTTTCCTGCGCCTATTGTTGATCTAGGTCCTGATTCGAGCGTGTGCGAAGGATATACACTCAATGGCGGTAGCGGGTTTGCCAGTTATCAGTGGAGTACTGGAGAAACAAGCCAGTCAATTGTAGCCACTCAAACCAATGTGTTCAGTGTAACAGTTACTGACACCATTGGATGCACCGGTTTTGATGTCGCGGACTTGAATGTGTTTCCTGCACCAATAATTCAATTGTCCGATACGATCCTGTGTGAAGGATCTTCATTCTTGTTTAACGCGGGTGGCGGAGCAGCAAGCTATATATGGCATGATGGCTCTACTGGACAGGTTTTTCAAATTGATTCAATAGGTACTGTGAGTGTTACCGTAACCAGCTTTTTTGGATGTGAAGGAACTGAGACGGCATCGATAACGGCTGTTGTGCCAAATCCTACACCTTCCATTTCAAGTACATCAAGTCTAGCGCCCGTTACTCTTGATGCTGGAAACGGTTACCTTGCTTATCTATGGAATACCAATGAATCGACTCAAACCATTGATGTAGCAATTGCAGGAACCTATACATGCACCGTGACCGACCTTAACGGATGCCAGGGTTCCTCAGATAAAAAAGCCAAAATATGGCCCAACGCGATTGATAAGCTGGACTGGAGCAATGAGATTATTATATTTCCAAATCCTGTTGATCAGCTTTTGACCGTTGAGTTTCAGTCAGAAATCAGAGGCAACTATGATGTCTTCATCTTAGACGGGGCTGGAAGGGTCACCAAAAAATTTATAAATCGAACAGGGCAATTACAGACGTTGCAAGTCTCTGATATTGCGAGCGGTAATTACCTGATTCGAGTTCAAAGCGATGAGTTAAAGCTCGAACAACCATTTATTATTATTCACTAACGATATACCTCACTATGAAATCTTTTAAGTCCTATTTATTTACGTTCACGTTTGTCCTTATCGGCGTTTGTGCAATGGCTCAAAACATGATGCCGCTGCCTGCCCATTCTAGTCTTTATTCAGGGTCAGCACGTGGGTTTTGGTTTGTGGCTCCAACCACTTTTGTAATTGTTGGATTAAGAGTTCCAACTCAGGCGGGAACAAACGCGCAAGCAATCCAGGTCATGAAATTGCACGAGGCTATGCCCATCGCCTTTACAAGTCAGTCCACGAATTTCACCAATTTGTTTTACACAAATACGGGGACAAGTGGTCAGATTTTACCGGTTAATATTTTGATAAATGCAGGCGATACCATCGGTATATTAGGAACTGCCGGGACGGGGAACTCCTATGGAAATGGATATTACAGCTCGTCCATTTTCTCCAACACCGTGCCGATTCAACGTTTTGGGTATCAGGGAAACATAAATACGGGTGCTACATCCCAAATTTGGGGTGTTGGATATCAAGGTTCTGGTAGCATTAGTAGAGTCGAGGTATACTATGATTTGGCCACGATTTCGGAATTTCCTTATTGCCAAGATTTTGAGAATGGCGAGGGTAATTGGGCATCTTCGGGAATACTTCCGACTTGGGAACACGGTGAGCCAGATAATACGATCATTTCGGATGCGCATTCTGGCGACAATGCATGGGTCACCAATTTAGATGGAAACTACAACAATGATGAACTAAGCTATTTGACGAGCCCGCTTTTCAACTTCACCAACTTAATGGATCCAGTAATTCGTTTTTGGCAGATTAGAGATCTTGAGAATGGGGACGATGGGGTTCAATTTCAAATTTCGGCTGACAGTGGCTCGACATACGCGGTGCTCGGGTCCTCGAGTTCGACAAATTGGTACAACAGCTCATCAACCTCTGCACTGTCCTCTCAAGGTAATGGAAACGGATTCACCGGAACAAGTTCATCTTGGACTTCCGTCCAGCATTCATTGGCTACATACGTCAACGATACAAATGTTTTGATGCGGTTTGTGATGGCTGCAGACGGAAACACCTCTGCCGAGGGATTCGGATTGGACGACATAATTGTTGGAGAGTCAAACGATGTCTCACTAGTTGAGTTGATTTATCCTGATTCTCAATGCGGAAATTCAGGGACGGAGGTGCAGGCTATCATTTGTAATATAAGCGTGGTGGAAAAAACAGGTTTTGACATTGATTTGGATACGAATGGTGTGACCATTTCTACGACATATTCAGATACGCTTCCAATTTGCGGATGTGATACGCTGAGTCTGGTCACCATAAATACAACTGCTGGTGGCACATGGACGCTTGAGGCTGAAATTGATAACTCAGGCGATGTAAATGCATCCAACGACACCTTATCCGGAACCATGTTCATGTTTGGGACACCAGGCGTGTCAATGACAGGAGGTGGGAACAATTGCGAAGGAGATGTTGATACCCTTACATTCACTTTTGCAGGAACAGGTCCTTGGAATTTGAGCTATTCAAATGGGTCTTCTCCACAATACATTGCAAATATTGCTACTAATCCATTTCAGGCCTTGATTAGTCAATCGGGAAACTATTTTCCGGTAGGCGTCACTGATGCAAGTGGATGTCCGGCAGATACAAGCGCTATTACAGGGTCAGCCGTCGTTAACTTTTTCCCTGCGCCAGTGGTTGATTTAGGTCCAGATTCATCTGTATGTGAAGGGTATGTGCTTGATGCCGGGGCTGGTTATTCGGCCTACCAATGGAGTACGGGAGAAAACGTGCAGATTGTCCAGGCAACCCAATCAAGTGTTTTTAGTGTAACCGTTACTGATACCATCGGTTGTACAAACTTTGATGTAGTCGATCTCGAAGTGTTTCCTGCGCCGGTGATTACAATTATGGATACGGTGATCTGTGAGGGATCTAGCTTCTTGTTTAACGCAGGAGGTGGTGCGGCGGCTTATGTGTGGCATGATGGTTCTACAGGACAAGTTTTTCAAATTGACTCTTTAGGAACGGTAAGCGTTACGGTTACAAGCTTCTTTGGTTGTGAGGCGGAAGAAACTGCTTCGATCACCGCAATTGTGAGTAACCCAACCCCATCAATTAGTAGTACATCGAGTTATGCACCAGTTACTATGGATGCGGGCAGCGGATACGCAGCATACTTCTGGAATACGGGTGAGACGACGCAAACAATCTCGGTTGCCGTTGCTGGAACATATACCTGCACTGTAACGGACGGGAATGGATGTCAGGGTAGTTCAGATAAGAAGGCGAAGATTTGGGCAAACGGTATCGGTGATGTGGAAGATGGAGGAAGCTTTGTTATGTATCCTAACCCAGCCACTACTGCAATTAACCTTTCGTTTAGCAGTGTGGATGAGGTGCCAGAAAAAGCTTGGTTGTTAAATAGCACGGGTCAAATCGTTCAGACATTTGACCTGGATCAATCTACAATTACACATGAACTTAAGATAGATAAGGAAGTGTCAAGTGGCATTTATTCGGTTCAAATTTCAGGCTCCGCGAATGAGACGCGTACGGTCATTATTTCGAAATAGATTTCGCAGAAATCGATTATGTGTGCAACTGCTTGTGAGACAAGGATGAAATCGTATTTTTGCACCCCAAATTTTGGAATTTAAATCAATATTATGAACAACCGTTACGAGACTGTTTTCATCTTGACTCCCGTTTTGTCTGAGGACCAGGCAAAGGAAACAGTAAAGAAGTTTACCGGTTACCTTAAGAAGAATGGAGCAAAGATTCTTCACGAGGAAAACTGGGGGCTAAAGAAATTGGCCTATCCAATCCAGAAAAAGTCCACTGGATTTTATCACCTAATCGAATTTGAAGCTGAAGGAACCATAATTGGTCCTTACGAAACAGAATTCATTCGAGATGAGCGTGTGATGCGATTTTTAAATGTGAGCATGGAAAAGCACCACATTAAATTCGCTGAAAGCAGAAGAGGAAGATCTAACAAAAAAGCGGCTCCGGCTGAATCAAAATAAAAGACATGGCAGACGACATTAGATATCTCGCTCCGATTCAGATCGAGACTAAAAAAGAAAAATACTGCTGGTTTAAGAAAGCAGGCATCAAATACGTCGATTACAAAGACGCGGATTTTCTTCTTCGATTTGTAAATGAGCAAGGGAAATTGCTTCCAAGACGCGTAACAGGAACTTCAGTTAAGTATCAAAGAAAAGTTGGAACCGCTGTAAAGCGTGCTCGTCACTTAGCCTTGATGCCTTACGTTACTGATATGATGAAATAATAATAAGATCATGGAAGTAATATTAAAGACAGACATAGACAAGCTAGGTTACAAAGATGACTTAGTGGAAGTAAAGAACGGATACGGTCGCAACTTCTTGATCCCTCAGGGTAAAGCAGTTTTAGCAACCCAATCGGTTAAGAAAATGCACGAAGAGACAGTGCGTCAACGTTCTAAGCGTATTGAAAAAGAACGTGATGCAGCACGAAAGTCAGCAGATAAGATGATGGAAATGACCATTAAGGTTGGTGCCAAAGTTGGAGATGCTGGTAAGATCTTCGGTTCAGTTAATAACATTCAAGTTGCGGAGGAAATGGCCAAGTTGGGCGTTTCAATTGATCGTAAGAATGTGAAAATTAAAGATGAGCCAATTAAGGCCATCGGAACTTACGAAGCAGTTGTGGTTTTTCACAGAGATGTAGTAGAAACCATTTCATTCGAAGTAGTAGGAGAATAATTGAATGATTCCATACATAATAAAAAAAGGGAGGCTCTAGCTTCCCTTTTTTTGTTTTTCAAATCCACTGTTCAAGTGGTTCAACTAATATTGTCAACCTAGTTAATAAAGAAAGATTATGACCTTTGATTTAGAGATGATAAAGGCAGTTTACGAGCGATACCCAGAGCGCGTACAGGCCGCACGAGAGTTACTTGGAAAGCCGCTAACCCTATCCGAAAAAATTCTGTACACCCACCTCTGGGATGGCAGCGCAACCGAAGTCTTTGGTCGCGGAAAAAGCTATGTCGACTTTGCTCCTGATAGAGTGGCAATGCAGGATGCTACAGCCCAGATGGCGTTGCTTCAGTTTATGCAAGCTGGAAAGGGAAAGGCAGCTGTTCCTTCCACTGTGCATGCTGATCACCTAATCCAGGCTCGCGTTGGAGCAGACAAAGACCTTCAAGATTCTCTAAATAAAAACAACGAGGTTTTTAATTTCCTCTCTTCGGTTTCAAGTAAATACGGAATTGGTTTTTGGAAACCAGGCGCAGGTATTATTCATCAAGTGGTATTAGAAAATTATGCTTTTCCAGGTGGAATGATGATCGGAACTGACAGCCACACCGTGAATGCTGGTGGCCTAGGAATGGTTGCTATTGGTGTCGGTGGGGCAGATGCTGTAGATGTCATGGCTGGTATGCCTTGGGAGCTTAAGTTTCCAAAACTAATCGGAGTGAAACTCGTTGGTAAACTCAGCGGGTGGACGGCTCCAAAAGATGTTATTCTTAAGGTTGCTGGCATACTCACCGTAAAAGGCGGGACTGGATGCATCGTTGAATATTTTGGTGAAGGAGCTGAGTCTCTTTCAGGTACAGGAAAGGGGACAATTTGTAACATGGGCGCAGAGATCGGAGCGACTACATCAACCTTTGGTTACGACGATAGCATGAGACGATACCTCAGCGCTACAGGAAGACAAGATGTTGTTGATCTCGCAGACCAGGTTGCAGAACATTTAACTGGTGATGCCGAGGTATACGCGAACCCAGAGCAATACTTTGATCAGGTCATCGAAATTGATCTAAGCACCCTGGAGCCACACATTAATGGTCCTTTTACACCTGATTTGGCTACACCAGTTTCTGAAATGAAGACTCGACTTGCTGGAGAAGATTGGCCAGTTGATGTTGAATGGGGATTAATTGGATCATGTACCAATTCATCGTATGAAGATATTTCGAGAGCTGCCTCAATTGCCGCTCAAGCAACAGAGAAGGGACTAACTCCGAAGGCGGAATTTGGAATCAATCCTGGTTCTGAGCAGGTGAGGTATACCATAGCTCGTGATGGTTTCATTGACATATTTGAGAATATAGGGGCCACCATATTTACCAATGCCTGTGGGCCGTGCATAGGTCAGTGGGCAAGATCTGGTGCAGATGAGCAAAAGAAGAACTCGATTGTGCACTCGTTCAATCGAAACTTTTCAAAGAGAGCCGATGGCAACCCAAATACGCACGCCTTTGTTACATCTCCTGAAATGGTTGCGGCAATTGCCATCAGTGGAAGGTTGGACTTCAATCCATTAACCGATACCCTTACAAATAAGGATGGTGAAGAAGTTATGTTGACTGAGCCAACAGGCCATGAACTGCCTCCACGCGGATTTGACGTTGAAGATCCGGGGTATCAGGCACCCGCAAAAGACGGAAGTGGAATCGATGTAGTTGTGAAAGAAGGTTCGGATCGCCTGCAGCTTCTTTCTCCGTTCGCTCCTTGGGATGGTGAAAACATTACAGGAGCCAAATTGCTGATCAAGGCATTTGGAAAGTGCACCACGGACCATATTTCCATGGCTGGACCTTGGTTGAGATATCGAGGTCACCTTGATAATATTTCAAACAACTGCCTCATTGGGGCGGTCAATGCATTTGGTGGAGAAACAAATGCCGTGGTGAATCAAATCAACGGCGAAGTTGGCGAAGTTCCAGCTGTTGCACGAGCTTATAAAGCAGCCGGAATTTCAACTGTAGTAGTTGGAGATCATAATTACGGCGAAGGTTCTTCAAGAGAACATGCGGCAATGGAGCCAAGACATTTAGGCGTTATGGCGGTAATAGTTAAGTCGTTCGCCCGAATTCACGAAACCAATTTGAAAAAGCAAGGGATGTTGGGATTGACCTTTGCAGTCGAGTCAGATTACGACAAAATTCGAGAAGACGATACGTTCAACTTTGTTGATTTATCAGGTTTTGCAGTGGATACACAGCTTCACCTAGAATTGGCTCATGCAGATGGTAGTTCAGAAACTATTGCATTGAATCACACCTATAACCAAGCGCAGATAGATTGGTTTAAAGCAGGTAGTGCGCTGAATTTAATTAAGCAGCAAAACTAATTTGGCACAATAGTGGCCTATTAAGATTACAAGATCAAAGATTTGGACAACGATTTAATCATACGTGCCGCTCGCGGAGAGAAGACAGAACGGTCGCCAGTTTGGGTGATGCGTCAAGCAGGAAGGATACTTCCAGAATACCGGGCAATTCGTTCGAGCATATCAGGGTTTAAAGAGCTGGTTGAGACACCGGACCTTGCGGCCGAAGTAACAGTTCAACCTGTTGATATTCTTGGGACGGATTCGGCCATCATATTTAGCGACATTTTGGTCATCCCCGAAGCAATGGGGTTGCCGTATGAAATGAAGGAAGGCATCGGGCCAAGATTTCCTGAAGTAGTGCAATCAGATTCGGATATTGATCGTTTGAATGTGGCCGAAGGCGGCGAATTAAAATATGTCTACGATGCCATAGCCGAAACAAAGCGACGACTAGCTGGTCGGGTTCCAGTTATTGGTTTTGCCGGAGCACCTTTCACGATCTTTTGTTATATGATTGAGGGAAAGGGAAGTAAAACGTTTTCCGAGGCTCGAAAATGGTTGCATTCAAATCCAATTGGATCGCACAAACTCTTGGAAAAAATCACGCAGTCTACAATCAATTACCTAAAGCTTCAAGTGGAAGCAGGGGTTTCATTGTATCAGGTGTTTGATTCTTGGGCGGGTGTGCTAAGCAAGCCATTGTATGAAGAATTTTGCATGCCATATTTGAATCGCATTTCTGAAGAAGTGAATTCGGTTCCGAATATTGTATTTGCAAAAGGCGCACACTTTTCAACTCAAGATCTGATGGAGAGTTCATACAATGCAGTGGGCTTGGATTGGACCATGAATCCAGTCGAAGTGCGTAAGTTTTCAAATACAAAAACGCTTCAAGGAAACCTCGATCCAACCGTGCTTTACGGAGACGATGCCCTCGTTGTTCAAAAAACTAAGGAGATGTTAACTTCGTTTAAAGGCGGAGCACACATTGCTAACTTAGGCCACGGTGTTTACCCAGATACCGACTGGAAAAAGGTCAAATTATTCATTGACACTATTAAATCAAGTCAGAATTAAATTCAACTATCTCATGAAAGGAATCACGATAATATCAGCAGTCATGCTTATGTCATTAATTGGAATGTCACAAGGCAATATGATTGTGAACGGAAGCTTCGAAACAGTTTCGAAGAAAATTAAAGGTGGAGGTATGATTGACAATGCTTCAGGCTGGAGCTCTCCTACGGATGCAAAGGCTGACGTATTTAGTGCCAATGCAAAGGCGGATGAATACAAGACTCCGGTGAACATGTACGGAGATGCGGACCCAATGGAAGGCGGCCGAAATTATGCAGGCCTTATGATCTATAGTTATAAGGACGATGCGCCGCGCCAGTATCTTCAGGCTCAGCTCACGGAGAAAATGAAAGAGGAAAAAGTGTATTGCGTGAAAATGAACGTTTTGCTTAGTATGCTTTCAAAATACTCTTCAAATAATATTGGAATATATATTAGTAAGAAACCTTTGACGGCAGAAGAGATCGAGAAATATGATATTCAGCCGCAAATCATTCACTCTCAAAATCGAATCTTTGATGAGCAATTTGATTGGGAACCAATCTGCCAAACATATATTGCTGATGGCGGTGAGGAATATATTACAATTGGAAACTTTGGATCTACTGAATCCACGGATAACGGCAAAGTGAAAAAGCCAAAAGGAATCATTGGAACTCAAGCGCGAGGTGCTTACTACTATATAGATGACGTAAGTGTGATGAATATGGCTGGGGTTGAATCCTGTGATTGTGAATTGGATGCTGGCGGACACTCAATCAACGTTGTGTACTCAGTAGAGACAAGCACGGAGGCCGAGGTCGATAAGTCAGGAGAAGTGGAACGAACGCGTGTATACTTTGACGATCTATCTGACCTGATTAGCGAATTGGCATTAGCGGATATTGAGAAAATCGCCACTATTTTGAAAGAGAATCCAAAGTATAAAGTGAAGGTTATCGGGCACACCGATCCAGTGGAAGAAGCAAAAGCCACAGGAAACATATCACTAAATAGAGCCAATGCCGTGCGGGATGCATTGGTAGGGTTTGGAGTAAACGAGGGCAAGCTATTAGTTGTAGGGGTTCAAGATTTCGAACCAATCACAACAGACGCTACATCTGCAGGTCAAGCTCAGAACCGACGCGTTATGTTTTCAGTGATTAGCAAGAACTAGGACCGAATAACAAACAAAAAAATTGAGCCTTTCCAACCGATTTATCGGGAATGGGAAGGCTTTTTTTATTCCTTTACTACCATGTTAGAAAAGAATAATCCAAAAACAATAAAGGCCTGGGCATTTTACGATTGGGCAAATTCGGTTTATTCTTTAGTGATCTCCACCGCCATTTTCCCGATCTTCTACTCAAAGATGACTACGGAAACATTCCCTGATGGTACGGAGTCAATGAACGTGACCTTTCTTGGGCGATCCTTCATCAATACCGAGATTTATAGTTATGTATTGTCGCTTTCATTTTTGATAGTCGCTGCTATGTCTCCCTTTCTTTCGGGCATTGCAGATTATACAGGGAGTAAGAAGAAATTCATGAAGTTTTTCTGTTATCTGGGCTCAGGATCTTGCGCTGCACTATTCTTTTTTAACCCTGCTCACCTTGAATTGTCACTCCTATTTGTGCTTTTGGCTAGCGTTGGTTTCTGGGGAAGTCTGGTTTTCTATAATTCATTTTTACCGGAAATAGCCACCGTTGACAGGCATGATGAAGTAAGCGCGAAAGGGTTTTCATATGGATACATAGGCAGTAGTATTTTACTAATCGTCATTCTGATCATCATCATGATGATAGATACAACTGAAACAAAGGAATCGACGCGTTATATGTTTCTTTTGGTTGCTGTCTGGTGGGCTGGTTTTGCACAGGTAACGTATCGAGCTCTGCCAGATAATGTATATGAGCGCACTCCGGGTGACACATTTCTCTGGAAAGGATACGAAGAACTCAAAAAAGTCTTGGTAGAACTCAGGCCACAAGTGAACCTGAAACGATTTCTGCGCTCATTTTTTGTGTACAGCATGGGGGTTCAAACTGTAATGGTAATGGCCGTTCTTTTTGCAAAAAAGGAAATTGATTGGGGCGGAGATGGAGACTCGGGCCTTATCATAAGCGTATTAATAATTCAATTTGTGGCGGTAGCTGGAGCTTACCTATTCGCCAAACTTTCTTCTAAAATCGGAAACATTGCGGTTTTAATTATTGCTTTGGCAATCTGGGTGGGAATATGCATCGCGGCCTACTTTATCCAAACGTCAACCGAATTTTACATTCTTGCCGGATTTGTTGGCTTAGTAATGGGTGGTATTCAATCGTTGTCTCGATCGACATACTCTAAACTACTTCCGCAAACAAAGGATCATGCATCATACTTTAGTTTTTATGATGTAGTGGAAAAACTCGGGATTGTAATTGGCACGTTTCTTTTCGGAGCCATTGAGGGATACACTGAGAGCATGAGAAACTCCGCATTAGTGTTACTCTCATTCTTTTTAATCGGTGGAATCCTATTGCTCTTTGTAAAGAATGAAGACAAACTCAGCGCAACTAAGCACATAATACCATCAAATGAATAAGGTTTTTGATATTGCAATCGTTGGAGGCGGCATAGTAGGTGCCGCAACTGCATACAAAATGCATTTGGCATACCCGAATAAATCCATCGCATTGATAGAGAAGGAGCCTCGATTGGCAAACCATCAAACTGGGAATAATTCTGGGGTGATTCATTCTGGCATTTACTATAAGCCAGGATCGTTTAAGGCCAAAAATTGTGTTGAAGGGCGAAAAGAAATCGTTGCCTTTGCCGAGAAATACGGCATTGAACATGACATCTGTGGGAAGATTATTGTAGCCACGGATGAATCGGAACTGGAAAACCTTGAAACCATATACCAAAGGGGACTTGACAACAAAGTTGAAGATCTAGAAAAGATAGGGCCCGAACAAATCCGCGAAATTGAACCAAACTGCACGGGTATTGCAGGCGTGCGCGTTGGCTGCACGGGGATAATTGACTTTAGGGCGGCCACCGATAAGTTCGGGGAATTGTTTGAGGCGGGAAACCCGAATAACGCACTTTTATTAAGCCATGAAGTGCGTCAAATTGAGCAAGAACCGAATGGAACTCAACTGCACACCAACAACGGGGTCATTGAAGCGAAGTATGTAATCTATTGCGGAGGTCTTCAAGCTGATCGACTAGCCAAGAAGAATGACGTGAAGTTGGATATGGCCATCCTTGGGTTTAGAGGAGATTATTTTGAGCTTAGCGAGAAAGGCAAGCATAAAGTGAAGCACCTAATATATCCAGTACCAAATCCCAAATTTCCATTTTTAGGAGTGCATTTCACAAGAATGACAGATGGTAGCGTTGAGTGCGGACCAAATGCCGTTTTCGTTTTTAAACGAGAAGGCTATAAGAAAACAGATTTCAATTTAAAGGATACCCTTGACGCACTGACGTTTGTCGGAACCTGGAAGTTTTTCGCGAAGCATTGGAGATACGGTATAGAGGAATATCGTCGCGCATTTTCTAAAAAGCTGTTTTTGTCGCAACTGCAGCGATTGATTCCTAGTTTGGAGATGGCTGACTTGGCCGAGGAGCGTGCTGGTGTTCGAGCCATGGCTTTATCTGATACGGGGAATATGATCGATGACTTCAAGATTGAATACAAGCAAAATGGAATTCATGTGTTGAATGCACCCAGTCCTGCCGCTACGGCTTGCTTGGCAATAGGGAATGAGGTGTGTAAAATGGCCACAGACCACTTTAAATTTACCTAGTCCTCAACTATTCGGTAATCGGCTCGAAGGTTTTCCCAATCGAAAATAAACTCACCAACGATCTCATCCAGCCTTTTTAGAAAAATTGGATTAGGTGTGTTCATGTTCTTGAAGTAATCCGCCTGAAATTCGTTCAGGTTATACTTGAAGAATACTCCTTTAGACATGGAGTAGTGCACGTTTTTGGAGGGATGATTAATACGTCCCATCCATGATTGGTATTTTGAAATCGTCTCTTTTAGCGCTCCTGGTTCCACCTTAAGTGTACTACTCAACTTGCGATAGATCTTTTCTGCTAGACGTGCGGAACGAATGGCTTCAAAATTGGCAGCCATAAGTTTGATGTTGCCCGCCATAACGATCAGAAGGAACTGGTCGTATTGATCGGCGTTGAGATTTGGGCGAGTAGCGAACTCCGGATCATTATTGATGATTTCACAAACATCCTCAAAACCAGAATCGATCAGTTTCAAAGTAGAATTCACGAAAAAATGAGCTAGATGATCCTCGGTTAGCTTTTTCTTCTTGAAAATGGTAAACATGAATGCTGGGGTTTGAATGCTTTTGGCAAAGGTCTCCCATTCTATTGGCCGTTTAAGTCATGGTGCCTACTCCTTTTCAACAGAGTTTTCAACTGCTTCGTAATTCAACTGAATTGTGGGATTCATTGTTATCATTGGGTTAAGCACGATTATTCGTGATTTTATGGTCTAGACAAAGGCTACCTTTACCTTCTTGATAAGAATCAAGGATCAGAAACAAGGATGGGAACAAAGAGAGAAATAATTAACCGAGAACTAAGTTGGCTTGCCTTTAACGATCGTGTACTCAGCGAGGCGGCAGATTCCAAGGTGCCAGTAATGGAACGACTAAAGTTCTTAGGCATATTTTCAAACAATCGCGATGAATTTTTTCGAGTACGTGTTGCGTCTGTAAAGCGACAGGCTTTGCTTGGAGCTAAACTCAAGTTGACAAAAGACGAGGATCCAAAGGCAATTTTTAAGCAGATTCAGGAAATCAGTATACGTCAGCAGCGGCGTTATGAAACAATCTATTCCGACATTCTGATTGAGTTAAAGAAGAACGACATATTCATAGTCAATGAAAAGTCACTTAATAAGGATCAACAAAAATTTGTCCGCGCCTATTTTGAAGATGAGGTTGATCCGATTACAGGTCCGATAATGCTGGATCAGATTAAGAAGTTTCCGCAACTTCGAGACAAAGGAATATTTCTTGCTTCCATACTGACCATTCCACTTGTGGAAAGAAAGAAACACGATCAGCTGTATGCTTTAATAGAAATTCCATCCTCGCTTCCCAGGTTTGTTGAGATTCCAAATCAAAAGGGCAAAAAGGTCATTATTATTTTGGACGATATCATTCGGTTTAATTTGATGTCCATGTTTGAAGGACTCAAGCCCAACTCGGTTGAAGCGTATACATTTAAATTTACCAGAGACGCGGAGCTTGACTTGGACAATGATATTTCTAAGAGCTTTTTGGAGAAAATGAAGAAAAGCTTAAAGGCTAGAAAACACGGAGCGCCCGTTCGTTTCGTCTATGATGCGGAAATGCCCGAAGATCTTCAGAAGTATCTGACTAAAAAAATGAACTTGATAACGATCGAGGACGCACTGATCCCTGGAGGGCGCTACCACAACTTTCGAGACTTAATGTCATTTCCAAAACTTAATCTCGCCAAGGGATATTACAAATCACTTCAAAGCTCTGATCATCCAGTATTTTCAAAATTTGACAGTCACTTTAAGGCAATTAAACATGGTGATATATTGCTTCATTTTCCTTACCAATCATTCAATCATGTGATTGATTGGCTGAAAGAAGCGGCCATGGATCCCAAGGTGAAGTCCATTAAGATTTGCCTCTATCGAGTGGCGACAAGAAGTAAGATTGTAAATGCCTTGATTACAGCTGCACGAAATGGCAAAAAGGTTACCGTGGTCTTTGAACTACAGGCGAGATTCGATGAGGAAAACAACATCTATTGGTCAAATATTTTGGAAGACGAAGGAGTGACCGTTCATTTTGGTTTCCCTGGACTAAAAGTGCATAGTAAGATTTGTCTGATCTCCAGAAAGGAGAATGGTCAAATGGTGCAATATGCCAAAATTGGCACCGGAAATTTCAATGAGTCAACGGCGAGTATGTACACTGATTTTAGTTTACTCACCACGGATACGAGAATTACAAAAGAGGTTCAAAAGGTCTTCGACTTATTTGAGCACGCCATTTGGCCGAATTATCGATTTCAACACTTAATTCTTTCACCTTTCTACTTAAGAAGTAAGCTAATTCGCTTAATAAATAAGGAGATAAAAAATGCAAAAGAAGGTAAAGAAGCTACGATAAAATTGAAAATGAACAGCCTCGTAGATCCAGTTTTGATTACTAAGCTCTATGATGCGAGCAAGGCCGGCGTAAAGATTAGAATGGTGATACGTGGTATATGTTCACTGGTGCCTGAGGTGCCGGGCTTAAGTGAGAACATACAAGTGGTGAGTGTAATTGATCGGTTTTTAGAACATGCTAGATTCTATAGCTTCTATAACGATGGTGCACCACTATACTTTATCAGTTCAGCGGATTGGATGGTTAGAAATATTGATCGACGGATAGAAGTAACCTGCCCCATTTATGACAAGAACATCATCAAGGAGATTGATAATACTTTTGAAATACAGTTTGCGGATAATGTAAAAGCCCGAAGATTGCATGCAGATAGATCGTATAGCGTCGATCGGCAAGAGGGCGCAAAGTCGAGTCGAAGCCAATATGACTTACACCAGTTTTACAAAGAGAAAGCCTAACTATTAAATGAAAGCGTATCGATTTGCCGCCGTTGATATCGGTTCAAATGCAATAAGGCTGCTTATTAGCAACGTCTTCGAGGAAGGAGCTTCGGTTGTGATTAAGAAGCAATCACTCATTCGGATCCCGATTCGGCTAGGTGCAGACGCGTTTTTACATCAATACATTCCAAAAGAGAAGGAAGAAGACTTTCTCCAAGGAATGAAGGCATTCAAACATTTGCTTAATGTCTATCGGCCTATAAAATCTAGGGCTATTGCGACATCGGCCTTTCGAGAAGCTTCAAATGGATTAGAGATTGTGAAGCGAGTCTTTGAAGAAACCGGAATTCAAATTGAAATTATATCTGGGAAGGAGGAGGCTGAAGTGATCTATGCCAACGGCCTCATGGAAAATATGAACCACGATCGCAGCTATCTCTATATGGATGTTGGAGGTGGAAGCACCGAACTTACTCTGTTTAATAATCATCAAGCCATAGCATCCAGGTCTTTCAACGTTGGATCGATTCGATTACTCATGGATTCTGTTTCCTCGGAGGAATGGGATGAGATGAAGGAATGGGTGCGGGCCATTGGTGGAGAAGCTATGCAAGAGCTAGCACTCATTGGATCGGGAGGAAACATCAATAAGTATTGTAAACTGCTGATGAAGGATTATGGAGAAGAGTTGAATTACGATGAGATATTTCATTTATACAAACGATTGAAATCTATGTCTTCGGAAGATCGCATTCAGAGGCTTTACCTTAATCCAGACCGAGCGGATGTGATCATACCAGCAGGTAAAATCTTTACTTCGGTCATGAAATGGAGCGGTGCGCGAACCGCTTTCGTGCCGAAAATTGGGGTGTCAGACGGAATAATTCGGATGCTCTACAATAAAACCAAGGTGGAGAACGCCTTCGTTTAGGGCTGTCACTCAAAAGGATTGATTTCCTTGTTTTTTATGGTAGAATTGTCTCGTTTGTAGAAGAGCCGGGCAATATCATATCCCACACCAACACAGGGTCTGATGTAGAAAGAATAAAAATGGGGATGTGAATTTGCATTTGTTATGGCAATTTTTGATCCCATGCCCAAGTCAAAACTGAAAATAAAGCCTTCACCAGAATAGACTTGTACGCCTGTATGCAAGCTTAGTCCATCTACCGTTTGGTCGTAAGGTGCGGACATAATGCGATGGTCATAATAGTTGGTAATCCAGCCAAAGCCAAGACCAATGCGAGGAAAAATGTATTGGCTCCCTACATTGAAGGAATACCGTACACCAAGTTGGTAATTAAAGCTTTCCTTAATTGTTACAGTACCAGCTTTAGCGGCAGGCGCATAACCAAACGCGGCATATCCAGAAACGTGCTTCGCTCCGGCCTCAAAATTTGCACCTAAGCCTCCATACATCATCCCAAAACCTGCGGATAGGCTGGCGAAGTATGGCGCTTGTTCCAGTTCTTCGTTTGGAGACTGAGAAATTGCATGAAGGCAAAAACAAGCCAGCGTGGCCGTTAGTACAGAACGAAAATGGAACCTCATTCTTAGCCCTCGTAAATGGCGCTTACTAGATGTGAATATTTGTTCATGATGAATTTTCGCTTTAGCTTTAATGATGGAGTTAATTCGCCAGAGTCAATTGCCCATGCATCATCGCAGAGTGCAATTTTCTTGACTTGCTCAAACTTGCCATATGTTTCATTGAACGCTTCAATGTCCTTCCAGATTCGGTCTTTGAGTTCCTGATTTTTGGCCATTTCTGGATACGTCGCGCATTCGATGCCATGACGTTTACACCATTCTTTGGCAAAATCTAAGTCGGGTACGATAAGGGCCGCCGGATGCTTTTGATTTTCTCCGATAACCATAATCTGGTCTATAAATCGAGAGGCCTTATAGGTGTTTTCCATTGGCTGTGGGGCAATATATTTACCTCCAGAGGTTTTGAAAATCTCCTTCTTTCTATCCGTAATTTTCAGGTATTGACCATCCACTAAAACCCCAATATCACCCGTGTGTAGCCAACCATCTTTCAATACTTCAGCTGTCAGGTCCGGGCGATTATAGTAGCCCATCATGATGTTAGGACCTTTAAGGAGGATTTCCCCGTCCTCGGCTATTTTAATCTCGCAATTGTGCAATGCTCTTCCCACTGTACCAATCATGAAACCCTTGTCGTCGAAACAGTTTACGGCCGCGACTGGACTGGTTTCCGTAAGTCCATATCCCTCGAGAACCGGAATTTGAGCGGCATTAAAGATGCGCGCTAACCTAGGTTGTAGAGCAGCACTGCCGCTGGCTACGGCTTTCACATTGCCGCCAAGCGCTTCGCGCCACTTACTGAAAATGAGCTTGTTCGCGATGCTCAACTGAAACTCATACCAAGCTCCGTTTTGACCATATGGCTCCCAACGCTCTCCTAATTCCACAGCCCAGAAAAAGAGTCCTCGCTTAATTCCAGTGAGTTCGCTTCCCTTTGCCATTATTTTATCAAAGACCTTTTCCAGTAACCTTGGAACCGCAGTAAACACCTGAGGTTGCACATCCCTGATATCATCACCAATGGTTTCCATAGACTCGGCGTAATAGATGGAAACACCAGTATACATGAATAGATATAACACCATGCGCTCATATATATGGCATAGAGGGAGGAAGCTTACTGCTTTGCTATGCTCATCTACAGGCAATCGTTCTCTAGAACCGTAGACATTTTGGACAATGTTTTTGTGGGACAACATAACACCCTTTGGGTTGCCTGTAGTGCCACTCGTATAAATCAATGTCGCCAATTGATCTTCCTGTATCGAGGCTTTAATATCTTCAATCTCCTTGCTAGGAACGGCAGATCCTCGTTCAAGGAATTTCGTGAAATGCTCGATGCCGTCAATTTGATTGAATGATATTATTTGCTCAAGGGTGGGCACTTGATCCTTTATTTCAAGGACCTTTTGCAATAGCTCATCGTCGCTCACAAAACACACCTTGACCTTGGCATCGTTAAAGATGAAAGCATAATCTTTTGGGGCGATTGTTGGATAGATAGGTACGTTGATTCCACCACACATCATGATTCCAATATCCGTTATGTTCCATTCTGGACGGTTGTTGGATATGATGGCAACGGTGTCCATGGGCTGGATACCAATTGACTTTAGTGATTTACTGACTTTTATCCCTGTATCTATAAATTCCTTGGTTGACGTTTTTACCCACTTGCCATTTACTTTCCCTACTAAGGCATCCGCCTGAGGGAACTTATCTAGTTGGAAGTAGGGAATGTCGAATAATCGTTTTATCTCCATAATTCTGGGGTGTTGTATCTCTCAAAAATAAACTAACTATTTACTTTGTTAAGGGGCCTCCGAAGTCCTGAACACAATTGTATCCATACCGAACATGGGGTTCAATCGCTACACCCATATATCTCATCTCTATATCGAGAATGTTTTTTCTATGTCCAGCATTCGAGACATTCCTGTCTATGAGCAGGTCAATAACTATATCAAGAGCGTGCTCATTGCCATAGTTCGCATTTTCATTTAGTCCGCGATAGATTTTAGATGGTTCCTTCAGCCGGGTTGCAAACGATTCCCCTTTGGATGAGTTATGCCCAGTTCTTCCCGTTTTACCCATATCAATGGCATGTGCCCTAGCTGTGTGAGTAAGCTCTTCGCTTGGTTTTAAAATGACCCTCGCAGAAGTGTTGGATAAGGTTTTGATCAAAGATTTCACATCCTTATCCTTTCTGATTTTGTTTTCGCTTAAGTAGTCCTCGAGGTATGTATCTGCGAAAAGACCAGGGTTAATCCGAACCAAGTTGGTATAGAAAAGGGTTAACTTCTCCTCATGACTCATATACTCTAATCCAGCACCTGTGTTTGCCTTAGCAAGGGTCGTGTCAGGCCATAGTTGAAATAGGTCAGACTCTTGGCTATGGGATATAAGGCCAAAAAGAACAATGCAAATTGTCACTACACTACTTTTCATATTTCAAACTTCCATTTATCCATGTTTCAAGCACGTTTGTGCTAAGAATTTCAGTTGGGGCACATTGCAAAATGTCTCTATCTAAAACAACGAAATCAGCGAATTTCCCAGGCTCGAGGCTTCCTTTTTGTTCTTCCTCAAAACTAGCAATAGCAGCCCAAATTGTCATTCCCTTGAGAGCCTCCTCTCGACTTACCAATTGACCAGGCAAAAATCCTCCTTCAGGATAACCTGTTTGGTCTGTTCGAGTAACCGCAGCATAGTATGTGTGTAACGGCTCTATGCCTTCAACAGGGAAGTCAGTGCCAAGTGCAATGAGGCCGTTTTGCTCCATCAAGGAGTGAGTAGAATAGGTCCATTCTTTTCTTTCCCCACCTACACGCTCTTCTACCCAATACATATCGCTGGTAACGTGTGTTGGTTGCATTGAAGGAATTATGTTGTTATCCCTGAAAAGGTGGTGATCGTCCGGGTGAATCATCTGGGCATGTTCGATGCGCCATCGAAGGTCGTTCGTGCCGTTCAACACTGCGGCCATTGCATTTAGCGTTTTTCTATTCCCTGCGCTACCAATGCAATGCACTGCCAATTGTAGATTATTGCTCTTGCAGAATTTCGCCCACATATGCAGCGAGTCTTCTGGAGTTATCATAAAGCCAACCGATGTACTGTCATCTGAGTATGGACTTAGTAAGTGTGCGCCCCTAGATCCCAAAGCGCCATCACCATAAACCTTAATGGCTTTTGCAGTTAATCGTTCTGTTTTAAGACTAACTGAACGCGATCCGTTCAGAATTTCTTTACTCGCAGAATACATGGCATAAACTCGAATACTTAACTGTCCATTTGTGTGCAAAGCGTCAATTTGGCTCACCTCCTCAATTGTTAATCCAGCATCAGTCACAGTCGTTAGGCCAACTTGAATGCAGTTTTCTTGGGCTTTAAGCAGCGCTTGTGCCTTCGATTCAGGCGTGACTTCAGGGATAACGCTATCAATCAAACTCATGGCCTCATCGACCAGTACTCCCGTTGGTTCACCATTTCGATCCAATAGGATTTCTCCTCCCGCTACCTTGGACTCGGAAGTGATTCCGGCTAAAGCCAAGACGTTTTTTGAAACTAAAATGGCGTGTCCATCAATGCGTTTGATTGCCACATATTTGCTTGGGAAGATGCTGTCTAAATCGCTGTTTGTGGGAAATGATTTTTCGTCCCAATCGTTTTGGTCCCATCCGCGGCCAATAATCCAATCATCATTGTTTTCCGTTGCGTAGGCCTTCATTATTTCATATACAGCCTCCAAGCTTTTTGTGCCTACTAAATTCACTTGATTCAATGTTAATCCGTATCCTAGAAAGTGACTGTGCGCATCAATGAGGCCTGGTAGAATGACTTGTTTGTTCATGTCCAATTTCTCCGTGGCCATGAATTTGTTGAGAATGGTGTGCTCGGGCCCTATTTCAACGATTTTCCCATCCTTTATAGCCATGGCCTCAGCAATGGAAAACGTCTCGTCTACAGTGTAGATTTTGGCATTGTGAATTATCACATCCACTTGTTGGTTCGGATCGCATCCGATCAAACTAGTCAATATAAGGGTAAGGCTAAGAATTCGGTTTATACTATTCATCTCGCGAGGTTATAAGCGGGTGTAAATATGGAATAATAGCAAGGATTAAAAGCAGTAAAAAAGGTGCTCGATAGCGCATCGTTGCACCGAGAACCGGCGATATCAATCCGATAAGCAACAATCCTGGAATTATGCCCTGAATTACTAAGTGAATGTTGGTTTGATGCACACGATGCTTGTAGAGTTGCCATAGCGATAAGCCGATCAAAGACCAGAGCATAATGTTTTCAATGAGCATGACCCATTCTCCTGGGCGCGTAACTCTAGTTGGAAGTGGCTCTATTAATACGTTAAAGAGCGAAGTGGGAAGTTCAACAAGAATTGATTTTGGTGTGTTTTGGAGTGGAGTCAAGTGAATTTCAGATCCAGGGCCAATAATCGCAGAATGATTGATAAAGTCGTTTTGCTTTCTTGCGATATGTTCAATTGGATGTATATCCAGAAACCACAAGGACGCAACGATGATTATCGCAAGCGAAGCCCATCCGAGCCACGGGGATTTTTGTATTTGACCTCGTTGCCAAACAATATGTATGATCAGAGCGGGAACTAAAGATGCAAGAAAATATGGCTTGACCATGATGAGAATGCAAAGCCCTACACTGGCTAAGACTAGGTTTTGAATGGTCAGCCTACTTCTGTCCGCAAAACGGAGCATAATTGGAATGAACATCCCTATTCCTATGAAAAGCACCGATTCCTTTATTACCCCCGAGAGCATCAAGATCCAAAGCGGAAAAACCGAAACCACCACTAACCCCTAACCCCTAACCCCAAACCGCGCATCCGGGCAGACTCCATGAAAGCCTTAATCAGAAGAATCAATGAACCAAAAACAAGGCCCGAAATAATGAGTGCATTAATTTCATAATATCCGCCACTTAGAAGGTTGAGGATCGCATTTGTCTTAATGATGACGATGTTGTCATTATAGGAGAGCGTGTTAAATGGTTTAATCCAGCTGTTCATCTGATCAAAGTAGAGGTCTCGATATGTGCCAAATTCGTCGTAGAGTCCGAAAATAATCTTCCAGAAATCCAAGGCTGAAGTAGAAGCTATCTTCGTAAGAATCAGTCCGTCGTCAAAAAATCGGTATAGGTCTGATGTGCTGCGATCAGAGTAGTAGAAGGTGTATAGAAACTGTAAACCAAAGGTTCCTATGATTTTCCAGGAGAAAAGCGCTGTAATTAAAGCGTTGGATACACCATTTATGCGAAACAATTTAAGCTTTAGGACAAGCGATAGCATGATGAAAAACCATGGAATTGCTAACAATATGCCTATAACGCTCATCTGCCAAAGTAAAGGCTTTGTGGATTAATTGATTCAATAATCAGCTCCTTTGACCACGCATAAATTTACTTTTGTCCCTTAAAATTTATCAATGAGTCAATTAACCGAAACTGAAGCACGAGAATCTGGAGAAAAATTGGGAATTCTACCTGATGAATTTAACCAGATTGTGGAATATCTGGGACGCGTTCCAAATTTTACCGAATTGTCTATTTATTCTGTGATGTGGTCAGAACATTGCTCCTATAAAAACAGCATCAAGTGGCTCAAGACACTCCCGAAAGAGGGGCCTGCCATTCTAGCCGAGGCTGGAGAGGAAAACGCGGGTCTTGTCGACATAGGCGACGGTTTGGCTTGTGCATTTAAAATTGAGTCTCACAATCATCCTAGTGCAATTGAGCCATATCAAGGTGCGGCCACAGGCGTAGGAGGTATCAATAGAGACATCTTTACTATGGGGGCTAGGCCAATTGCCCAATTGAATAGTTTGCGATTTGGTGACCCAACTGAAGACCGCACGAAGTGGTTACTCAAAGGAGTCGTTAAGGGTATTGGTGATTACGGAAATGCCTTTGGCATTCCGGTACTCGGCGGAGAAGTATTTTTTGATCCTTCATACAATCAAAACCCACTGGTGAATGCAATGTCTGTGGGAATAGTAGATATTAATAAAACAATTTCCGCCACATCTTACGGACCTGGAAATCCAGTGTTTATTGTAGGGTCAAGCACAGGAAAGGATGGGATTCATGGAGCAACCTTCGCCTCTGGCGATCTTTCCGAAGACAGCGCGGATGATCTTCCCTCTGTGCAGGTCGGTGATCCATTTCAAGAAAAGTTATTGCTCGAAGCATCACTCGAAATTGCCGAGACAGATGCGATAATTGGAATGCAGGACATGGGTGCCGCTGGTATTACATGCTCGTCCTCAGAAATGTCAGCTAAAGGTGGATGTGGAATGGACGTCTTTTTGGATCGGGTGCCAACACGCCAATCTAATATGCAACCATTTGAGATTTTGCTTAGCGAATCTCAAGAACGTATGTTGGTCGTAGTGAAGAAGGGGCGAGAACAAGAGGTAATGGACATCTTCGATAAATGGGACCTTAATTGTGTAGAGATTGGTATTGTCACAGAAGGAACTGAGCTTAGATATTTCATGAATGATGAACTCGTTGCCCAAGCTCCAGCAGATTCACTTGTCTTGGGAGGCGGAGCTCCTGTTTACGATAGGCCGTATGAAAGACCTGAGTATATGGATAGAGTTGAGGCGTTTGATGCATCTTTAGTAGCTGTTCCTGGAAACCTAGTGGAAGTTGCAAAGAAGGTAATTGGACACGTAAACGTTGGTTCTAAAAAATGGGTGACAGATCAATACGACTCTATGGTTGGTACGATAAATATGTCAACGAACAATCCTTCTGACGCTGGCATCACCAACTTGAAAGGAACTAATAAGGCATTGGCCATGACGGTAGATTGCAATGCACGATATGTTTTTTCTGACCCTGAAAAGGGATGTGCTATTGCAGTATCTGAAGCAGCGAGAAACATTGTTTGTTCTGGTGGAGTGCCTGCAGCGATAACAAACTGTTTGAATTTTGGCAACCCGTATTCCCCACAAGCCTATTGGCAATTTGTAGGTGCAATTAAGGGAATGTCAGCAGCGTGCTTGAAATTTAAAACGCCAGTGACTGGAGGTAACGTGAGCTTCTATAATCAATCTACGATTGATGGTAATACAGTTCCTGTGCTGCCTACGCCTACGATTGGAATGATCGGTGTGGTTGAGGATAAGTCATTTATAACTCCTCTTGGGTTCTCAGAAGAGGGGCAGGTAATTATTCTTGTTGGCGAGCATTCAGATGATATAGCATGCTCTCAATACCTCATCAATTATCATGGGGTTGAATATAGTCCTGCGCCAAAATTTGATTTGGACACCGAAAGCAAGCTTCAGGATGCGATTATGGGGGCTATCCGGCTCAATATAGTCTCTGCTGCGCATGACGTGTCAGATGGCGGTCTGTTCACCTCTTTGATTGAAATGGCCTACGTAAACGACATTGGGTTCAACGTTGAGATTGATACTGATCTCAGAATGGATGGCGTTCTGTTTGGAGAGGCGCAGAGTCGCGTTATTTTAGCCGTGGATCGCAGTAACGTTTCTGCATTAGAGTCATACCTAGCCGAGAGCGGACAGGCATTTACACAACTTGGAGATACAGCCAAAGGCAATTGCATCATTAACAATCAAGACTTCGGTTCAGTTGATGAGCTTCGAAGCATTAGTGAGAGCGCTATGCCAGCAATGATGGCATAGTCGAGTTAAACGATCGAAACAAAAAAGGCGCTGTGATTTCACAGCGCCTTTTTTGTTTTCGTAATGTTTCTTAGTCACTCAAGATGATGGTCTTCACGCCAACATGCTCATCGGCTGTAACTCGCATCATATATGTGCCGCGAGCCAAGTCTTTAACGTGAAGCTCCTGAATCGGACTATCTGGTCGTACGATCGTACGCTGAGCAATTCTTCCGCTCACATCAATCAGCTCTACCTGCATATTAGACATGTTTTCGAATGTTGCTTCCACGTAGATGATGTCTTTGGCTGGATTAGGATAAATTCGAAATTCTGTAGCTAACTCCTCAGGAATTCCCACGATGTTCACGGTGATGCTATCGCAGATCGTATCTGATCCGCACACGTTTGAAACATATTGGCAAACTTCAAATGTTCCTACTTCTGTAAAGTAGTGAACAGGATTTGCCAAGGTGCTTACCGTATTGTCCATGAATGTCCATAAGTGCTCATCTGCGTTGACGGAGCTGTCCTTGAATGTAACCGCTGAGGTAACTTGCTCATACGAAAAACCTCCTGTTGGAGGAACCGGGATGTTGTGTTCCTGCGTACTTACACACTCTGCAAGGGTCCATCCTGCCAAAGTCGTAGTCAATGTCATATCGAATGGGCCAGGCCCTTCAAACGTATGTGAAGGATTGATGATGTTCACTGTGGGCGTTCCATCGCCAAAGTTCCAATCATAAGCCTGAACAAATGAAGTATAAAACGCAATTGTGTTGTAAGTCTTGCTTCTTAAGATCTCTGATGAAAGATCGTAAAACTCAACAGGCTGGTTATCTAAATCCAGACAGAAGAAGTCGTACTCAAAATTCGCATCCACACTAAACTCAACCAATGGTTCAATCAAAACATCCATATCGCATGCGGCGCCTTCACAATTGAAGCTTGCTACACTGGCAGATGTAACCCATGTGCTATCCTCAGTGATTTTTCCAATAGCAAGTAAATCACCGTCACCATCATGTTCGATCCAGTCGGTAACGCCGATTTCAATGGGTACATAGTTGTTCAACCCAAATGCCGTGTCTAATTCAATTGTCAGTATATAGTCATTGGTAATGTCTACTGGCTTGTCAAAGATCGCTGTATACCGAGTGGAGTCATTGTAGAAGGTATCCACATTGACCTTGTTAATATAAACTCTGGATTCAGCTAAGGCCTCACCATCTGGAAGCTTGTTTCCTCCTTTGTCATAGATATAGCAATTTACCGGATAGCTGTCCTTGAACAGACCATCGTGATTCGCATAGAAGGTGAAACCATGAACGACCATTGACTGCGTTGCGTCAAAAATTTGCCCCATTCCAAAAAGACGGCCAGGGTTCGTCGATCGAATTTCTCGAACCAAGGTATTGGTTCCTCTCGCGGCCGTATAACGAACGCTGTCCTTTCCGCAGCTTAATGCTTTGTTAGTTGCAACGGCAATGTTCTTACACTTTTTGATCTCACCACATGAAGTCTGCATAGTTTGACATACCCAATATGTCCCAGGCTTAAAATACTTGTGATTTGGGTCTTCCGAGACAGATGAGTTTCCGTCGCCAAAATCATAGTGAATGCTGGAGTATAATCCGAATGTCTCATTCTTGAAGTCTACATCAAGATTGTCCGATGTATATGAGAAGTCCTGATCTGGTTTCTCTTTAATGATTTGAGTCACTGAACTTTGACAAAACTGGTTTGTCCAAGAAAGCATCTTCGCTGTCATCGTAGCTACATATGGCCCATTAGTAGGATAGAAGTGAATTGGATTAGATAAATCAGCAACCACGCCATCCCCAAACACCCATCGTTGTCTATCTCCAAGGTAGTAATAGGCGTATTTATTATACATGCGACTGTCAACTATAGGCGCCCCATCATTAAAGAACTCAACCGTTTCACCAAGTTCATCAAATAAACACTCAGGGTCATTAATGAATGAAGCGTTCATATTATAAGTAATAAAAGGCTCAAAGAAGAAATCGGCATTGAAGAGTTCGCCATTATATGTATAGTCGTATGACTTGATCCAGCTTAGTCCCTGTTTAACTCCACTTAACCATTCCTTGTCACCGTCTGAATTGATGCCATCTAAATGGTTGTGAAGAACCGTAAAAGGTGGGTTCGTTGCATCTGTCTTAACAACGATCACATATGGATCGTCCACGTCAACTTCTGTCCAAGTTACATTGACGGCATATTGGCTTAATGGACCATCTAGCGAATCAGGAATGGACAAGGTAGCGGTTCCACTTGCTAGTAGCGTGTTACTCGGGACACTATCCAGTGTGGCTTTTCTTAATTCAATTGTAACGTCTACGGTAAATCCACCGGCAGTGTCGGGTTTCCATCCATAAAACCGGGCCCCATTGATAGAGATCTCTTGTGGGCACTCATAATATTGAAAGGCGCTTGACGTCTGATTTGGAATTAGAGTCATTGTATCTATTTGAGTCGCTTTTTCATACGTGTATAATATGGTGTCCGGTGGACATACGGCACGCTGAGCAACTAGTTGAAAGGATGATATCAATAGAGCAAATCCTAGTAGTAGATTTCTAATCATGTGTGAGTGTACTTTTCGAGTTCGTCAAAAGACGCATTAACTGTATATGAAGTTGACTGTTCAATCCGTAAAATTAGATATTTATGTGATCGCTTCTGATTCTGTTAAACTGTGCATATTTGAATAGAACCAAAATTTTCGGATGAACATTATAGTAACAGGAGTTTCCAGAGGTATCGGGAAAGCGGTAATTGAGCGATTTACAGACCTTGGCCATAGGTGCGTTGGAGTTTCACGAGGAGTGGAATTAAATAACCCCTTATATAGTATAGAGCATACAGATTGGAATGACATGGGTATGCTGTGCGATAAAATAAGCAAGCGATTTGGTGGGGAGGAGGTTGACGTTGTCATTAATAATGCTGCAAGCATTGTAGTGAAGTCTTTAGATGATATGAAGGAGCAGGACTTTATAGATCAGTATCGCACCAATGCAATTCTCCCATTCACATTTATAAGGACCTTATTAAATGCGGATATATTGAGGCTTGGTGCGCACGTGGTAAACATTGGAAGCATGGCGGGTTTTCAGGGAAGTGACAAGTTTCCTGGTTTGGGAGCGTATTCTGCGAGCAAGTCCGCTTTGGCCTGTTTAACCGAATCCATGGCCGCCGAATGGTCGAATCGGGTAAATGTGAACTGTTTATGCCTGGGTGCTGTCAATACTGAGATGCTAAAACAGGCATTTCCGAGCTACGTTTCGGAAATAAATGGCGTTGAGATGGCTCGGTTTATATGCGGGTTTGCAGAGAATGCGCACGGAATAGTCAATGGTCAGGTAATTCCGGTAAAAAAAGATGATCCAAAATGAGAATTTATCAAGCTGTCTGTCAATGCATTAACGTTTGAGGGTCGAAAAAAGCGCAGTTTTATTGAAATTTTCTTGCGTAGGGTATTGCACGAATAGAAAATGACTTTATATTTGCGCTCCCTTTGAAAGAAGGGGAAGTTCTTTGAACAGATTGAAAAGAGAAAAGCCAGCATGTATCCTAGGGATTAACGTCTGATTGTATATTAATTTTAACAACGGAGAGTTTGATCCTGGCTCAGGATGAACGCTAGCGGCAGGCTTAACACATGCAAGTCGAACGGTAACATGATCAGCTTGCTGATTGATGACGAGTGGCGCACGGGTGCGTAACGCGTATGCAACTTGCCTCTAACTGGGGGATAGCCCGAAGAAATTCGGATTAATACCCCATAATATATGTCTTTCGCATGTTAGACATATTAAAGCTTCGGCGGTTAGAGATGGGCATGCGTGACATTAGCTAGTTGGTAAGGTAACGGCTTACCAAGGCTACGATGTCTAGGGGGTCTGAGAGGATTATCCCCCACACTGGTACTGAGACACGGACCAGACTCCTACGGGAGGCAGCAGTGAGGAATATTGGACAATGGGCGAAAGCCTGATCCAGCCATGCCGCGTGCAGGACGACGGCCCTACGGGTTGTAAACTGCTTTTATATAGGAATAAACCCCCGAACGTGTTCGGGGCTGAAGGTACTATACGAATAAGGATCGGCTAACTCCGTGCCAGCAGCCGCGGTAATACGGAGGATCCAAGCGTTATCCGGATTTATTGGGTTTAAAGGGTGCGTAGGCGGGACAATAAGTCAGTGGTGAAATCTTCCAGCTTAACTGGGAAACTGCCATTGATACTGTTGTTCTTGAGTTTGGTTGAAGTAGGCGGAATGAGGCATGTAGCGGTGAAATGCATAGATATGCCTCAGAACACCAATTGCGAAGGCAGCTTACTAAGCCAATACTGACGCTGAGGCACGAAAGCGTGGGGAGCGAACAGGATTAGATACCCTGGTAGTCCACGCCGTAAACGATGATTACTCGCTGTTGGCGATACACTGTCAGCGGCTAAGCGAAAGTGATAAGTAATCCACCTGGGGAGTACGTTCGCAAGAATGAAACTCAAAGGAATTGACGGGGGCCCGCACAAGCGGTGGAGCATGTGGTTTAATTCGATGATACGCGAGGAACCTTACCAGGGCTTAAATGTAGAACGACCGATTTGGAAACAAGTCTTCTCTTTGAGCGGTCTACAAGGTGCTGCATGGTTGTCGTCAGCTCGTGCCGTGAGGTGTCGGGTTAAGTCCCTTAACGAGCGCAACCCCTATCTCTAGTTGCCAGCGGGTAATGCCGGGGACTCTAGAGAAACTGCCCGTGCAAACGGTGAGGAAGGTGGGGATGACGTCAAATCATCACGGCCCTTACGTCCTGGGCTACACACGTGCTACAATGGTCGGTACAGAGGGCAGCTACCACGTGAGTGGGTGCGAATCTCGAAAGCCGATCTCAGTTCGGATTGGAGTCTGCAACTCGACTCCATGAAGCTGGAATCGCTAGTAATCGCGCATCAGCCATGGCGCGGTGAATACGTTCCCGGGCCTTGTACACACCGCCCGTCAAGCCATGGGAGCTGGGAGTACCTGAAGTCGGTTGCCGCAAGGCGCTGCCTAGGGTAAAACTGGTGACTGGGGCTAAGTCGTAACAAGGTAGCCGTACCGGAAGGTGCGGCTGGAATACCTCCTTTCTAGAGAAAGCAATCGATACTGCTGGCTTCTTTTCATTCTTTTTTAATATGATCTTTCTGAGTTGAAGATCCCGGAAACCCTTAGGGGGATCCAGTGCGGCTCGGGCTCAGATAAACATCTAGTCCCGTAGCTCAGCTGGTTAGAGCGCTACACTGATAATGTAGAGGTCCGCGGTTCAAGTCCGCGCGGGACTACTCAATTCAATTTTGATTGGAGTGTGAGTCACATTCCCTATTTGAAAGTTCAAAATGGGGGATTAGCTCAGCTGGCTAGAGCACTTGCCTTGCACGCAAGGGGTCATCGGTTCGACTCCGATATCCTCCACTCTTTTTTTGGAATGTAAGTTTTAATAGTTCTTTTTGATATGTTGGTTTAGAAATTTGAAATGGTGCAATCCCATTCCCAACACGTTTCTCATATTGAGAAAACGTTCTTTGAAATCTTGAATAATATAATAAGAGCAAAAAATTATCAAGGGCAAACGGTGGATGCCTTGGCTCTCAGAGACGATGAAGGACGCGACAAGCTGCGATAAGCTGCGGGTAGATGCAAATAATCTCCAATCCGCAGGTTTCCGAATGGGGCAACCCACTATGTTGAAGACATAGTATCTTTAATTAGAAGTCAACCCGATGAACTGAAACATCTAAGTAGTCGGAGGAAAAGAAAACAATAGTGATTCCCCTAGTAGCGGCGAGCGAACGGGGAACAGCCCAAACCAAAGTTGTTTCGGCAATTTTGGGGTTGTAGGACTACAATGTGGACTCTGTATTTTTAATAGAACAGCAATGGAAATGCTACCATAGAGGGTGATAGTCCCGTAAATGAAAAAAATGCAGTACCTAGTAGTATCCTGAGTAGGGCGGGACACGTGAAATCCTGTCTGAACCTGCCGGGACCATCCGGTAAGGCTAAATACTCCTGAGAGACCGATAGTGAACAAGTACCGTGAGGGAAAGGTGAAAAGCACCCTGAACAAGGGAGTGAAATAGTACCTGAAACCGTTTGCTTACAAGCGGAGGGAGCCTTCGGGTGACCTCGTGCCTTTTGCATAATGAGCCTACGAGTTGCTCCTCAGTAGCAAGGTTAATTCTGTTAACAGAAGCAGCCGAAGCGAAAGCAAGTCTTAACAGGGCGAACTAGTTACTGGGGGCAGACGCGAAACTTAGTGATCTACCCATGGTCAGGTTGAAGCTCTGGTAACACAGAGTGGAGGACCGAACCCATATACGTTGAAAAGTGTTGGGATGAACTGTGGGTAGGGGTGAAAGGCTAATCAAACTAAGAAATAGCTCGTACTCCCCGAAATGCATTTAGGTGCAGCGTCGTGGTTAGTGTTATAGAGGTAGAGCTACTGATAGGGCTAGGGGGCTTCACCGCCTACCAACCCCTGATAAACTCCGAATGCTATAACATATACACGGCAGTGAGGGCATGGGTGCTAAGGTCCATGTCCGAGAGGGAAAGAACCCAGACCATCAGCTAAGGTCCCTAAATTCTCGCTAAGTTGTTCAAACGTGGTTTGACTGCTTTGACAGCTAGGATGTTGGCTTGGAAGCAGCCATTCATTTAAAGAGTGCGTAACAGCTCACTAGTCGAGCGGTCGAGCGTGGATAATAATCGGGCATAAGTGAGATACCGAAGCTATGGATTTTATGGTAGGGGAGCATTCCAGCCGCGCTGAAGGAGTATCGTGAGATATTCTGGAGCATCTGGAAAAGAAAATGTAGGCATAAGTAACGATAATTAAGGTGAAAAACCTTAACACCGAAAGACTAAGGTTTCCTGATCAATGCTAATCAGATCAGGGTTAGTCGGGACCTAAGGCGTACCCGTTTGGGGAAGTCGATGGACAACAGGTTAATATTCCTGTACCCGTTTATATTGCGATTTGGGGACGAAGGACCGTAGTTACTACGTACTGACGGATATGTACGTTGAGCCTAGTCTTCGGACGAAGCGAAGTAGTGAAAGTACTTCCAAGAAAAGCCAATAAGCTTCAGATATAGACGGCCCGTACCCTAAACCGACACAGGTAGTCGAGGAGAAAATCCTAAGGTGCTCGAGTGATTCATGGCTAAGGAATTAGGCAAATTAGCCCTGTAACTTCGGAAGAAAGGGCGCCTCCCTCGAGCAATCGAGGAGGCCGCAGTGAATAGATCCAGGCGACTGTTTATCAAAAACACATGGCTCTGCTAAATCGAAAGATGATGTATAGGGCCTGACACCTGCCCGGTGCTGGAAGGTTAAGAGGTGGGGTTATCCTTCGGGAGAAG